>SL_3KL_010_SEDDRAFT_10002218_pt1 | contig 17785 bp, 11 predicted proteins | sample SodLakKL_010_SED_2_FD_10381 | JGI IMG/M metagenome (IMG submission 10381) | reverse complement strand
ATCTCACCCCGGGCCGGATCCCGGCCAGAAGGCCATCCTCCAGGGTGCTGCCAGGCTCGACCTCCGTGAGTCGCTCCCAACGGAGGGTCGCCTGGGGACCCATCCTCAGTCCCGGCAGGACCTCCCACTGGAGGCGAGTCCGTGCCGACAGGGTGCGGGTTGTGAAGTCCTCCTCCACTCCCCCTGACTTCGGCCCCACGCCGTAGAATCGATCCGGGTACTCCTGGGCCTGCACGGTCCCATCGAATCGCATGCCTCCGGGAAGGTGAAGCGATGGGAAGACCTCCAGCACGTACTGCCTCCGGGCGGTGACGGTGAAGGCCGTCTCCACCGAGGAGGCGGGCAGCTCGGGAGCGAGTCGGCGATACCCCCCTCCGAAGACGCCACCGGCCACACCGGTCTCGGGTGTGTAGAAAACGAAGGGGAGCCCGGCCCAACTCGTGGAAGGGCGGCCTGCATCCTCCACCCGCTCAAGCACCTCGGGGTCCAGGAATGCTCTCACCACCTCCCGGTTGAACCGCTCCGGTTCGGCCATGAAGGGGACGTGCCCCGAGTCATGGAAGATCACCACCCGCGCCACCTCGGGATCCCCCAGTGCATCCCGGTACTCCTGGGCGAGCGCCAGGGGGGTGTTTCGGTCCCTGGCCCCCATGAGGAAGTGGCTGGGCACTTCCAGTTCGGGAGCGTCGGCCAACGCATTGAAGTCCCGGTACGCCGGCTCGTCCCACATGGGTCCACTCCCTCGCCTGGCTCCCCGAAGCCACCGAAGGAGGTCCCGGGCCGAGTACTCGGGGGCGGTCACCGCCACCCACGCCAGGGTTCCAAACCCCACGTCCATGTTGGCTCCGTACCGGTCCAGGAGCCCCACGAAGGCGACGAAGTCCCCGTGGTCCCGATAGGGAGGGTCCCCAAGCAGGGCCAGGTCCCGGGCCGTGGTCTCGTCCTCCGCCTCGGCGATGCGCTCGCTCAGCCACCGGTGGGCCAGCACAACCGCTCTCCGCTGGTCCACCGATTGACTGATCCCGATGTAGCCGGCGTAATCTCCGGGATATCGCTGGATGAGCCGGAGACCCAGTTGGGTTCCCCACGAGTGGCCCATGAGGAAGATCCGGTCGTGGCCGAAGCGGTCCTTGAGGTATCGGGTGAGTTCGTGACCGTCCTCGATGAATCGTTCGAAGCTCATGGTTTCGGCATCGAAGTTCCGGGGATTGGACTTCCCCGCACCCCGCTGGTCCCAGCTCACCACCACGAAGTGATCTTCCAGCGCCCCTGTGAAGTGACGGGTCACCGGCATGTCCGCCGCTCCGGGGCCGCCGTGGAGGCGGAGGAGGACCGGCGCATCGGCTCGGCGTCCCCGGATGAGGATCCACTGCTCCACCCCTCCGATCTCCACCGCTTCCAGGGTGGCGATGCCGTCCGGGTTCGGTCGTCCGTCCGGAAGACTCATGGGCGGGGTATGGGCCAGGCAGCCGGCAGTGAACCCCAGGATCATGATGGACGAAAAGACGGCCGCCGGCACCCGCCCTGGCCGGAGACGACGAAGGACGAAGGACAACAAAAGGGGGAAGGGGCGCATGGACGGGTCCTCAGGAAGCCGGGTCCGGCTATCTTGGTGGTAGCAGGAAGGGTCCCATCCCCGTCCACCGTCCCGCACCGAGTCGTGGCCGGAGAAGGGCCCTCCCGTTCCCAGTGGATCAAGTATAGGGTCCAGCCTTCGAGAACTCACGGCTTTTCACACCGCCCATGCCTTCTTCACCCTTGCCCCCTCCGCCCCACCGGCCCTCGCGACCGGGGGGGACGAATTCCCCGGTCCGTGGCGGCCACCGTCGCCGTCGCCGCCCCGCTGCACTCGCTGGGCTCTTCCTTCTCCTCCCATTGACTGCCTGCGGGGCAGGGGACGCGGAGCTCGACCGGGTCTGGCTCGCCCTTCAGGATGTGGGCGATGGAGTACCCGAAGTCCGCTTCGACCCGGCCATGGTGGCCGACCTGCCCGAGCCGGCCCAGCGTTTCTTCCTCCACGCCATCGCGCCGGGGACACCGCTGGCAGGAGCGGTGGAGTTGGACATGACCGGATTCCTGGCCCTGGTTCCGGACGACGAGCCCCTGTCCCTGGAAGCCCGGCAGATCCTGGCGCCGCCCCACGGCTTCATCTGGCTGGCGGTGGCCGGGGGCGGGCTGGCCCGGATCCGAGGCTTCGACCGCTACAGCGATGGGACCGGTGAGATGCGGTGGGAACTCTTCGGGTTCGTTCCGGTGGTGCGGACCGAAGGGGAGGGTGTGACCCGTTCGGCGGCCGGACGACTCGGGATGGAGGCGGTTATGGTCCCGGCCACCCTGATCCCCGGGTCTCCCTACGCCCCCGAAGGGCTGCGCTGGGAAGGGGTGGACGAGAATCGAGCCCGCTTCTACTTCCCTGTGGACTCGGAGGTGGTGGAGGCGGTTCTGCAGGTGGATCCTGAGGGCCGGCCCTTGCGTGTGGAAGCGCTCCGCTGGGCCGAGGATGCCGAGGAGGGACGGACGGCGGGGTACGATCTCTTCGCGGTGGAAATGGCCGGTGACTTCTCCGCCGGCGGATACACCCTGCCGGCCGCCATGGAGGCGGGCTGGCGCCTGGGGGCCGAGGACGAATTCCGCTTCTTCCTGGCCGAACTGGACCGGGCCCTCTTTCACTGACGCGTGCACCCGTCAGTGAAAGAGGGCCCGAACCCTGGACCCGCACCCCCGAGAGGTGCGGCGCTACATCTCGCCCTTCCCCATCTTCCGTAGCACCGTGTGGAGGATCCCGCCATTCCGGTAGTACTCCAGATCCACATCCGAATCCAGGCGGACGGCGGCCTGGAATTCCACCACCTGGCCCGAGTCCTTCGTGGCACGCACCGTCACGGTTCCATTGGGCGCGAGCCCCTGGGCGATCCCCTCGATGTCGAATACCTCGGACCCGTCGAGCCCCAGCGACGCCGCACTCTCGCCCTCGGGGAACTGGAGGGGAAGCACGCCCATCCCCACCAGGTTCGACCGGTGGATCCGCTCGTAGGACGTGGCGATGACCGCCCTCACCCCCAGAAGCGAGGTNCCCTTGGCGGCCCAGTCCCGGGACGATCCGGCTCCGTACTCGGACCCGGAGAGCACCACCAGGGGCGTGCCCTCGGCCTGATAGGCCATGGATGCGTCGTAGATGGGCATGACCTCACCGTCGGGGAAGCGCTTGGTGTATCCCCCTTCCTTCCCGTCCAGGAGGAGGTTCCGGATGCGGACATTGCCGAACGTTCCCCGCATCATGACCTCGTGATTCCCCCGTCGAGAGCCGAAGGTGTTGAATTCCCATGGCTTGATGCCGTGGCCCTGAAGGTACCGCCCCGCAGGCTCGTCCTTGGGGATAGCCCCGGCCGGTGAGATGTGATCGGTGGTCACGCTGTCGCCCAGAAGCGCCAGTACCCGCGCACCGCGAACATCGGACGGCGTGGGAAGCTCCAGATCCATGTTCTGGAAGAAGGGGGGATTCCGGACGTAGGTGGAGTCCTCATCCCAGTCGAAGAGGGAGACGTCGCCCTCGGGGAGGGGGAGGGCCTTCCAGAGCTCATCGCCCTCGAAAACCTCGGCGTAGCGCTCCCGGTACATCTCGGGCTTGAGAGAGGTCCGGATGGTGTCGCGGATCTCCTTCTGGCTGGGCCAGATGTCCCGCAGGTACACCGGCTCGCCGTCCGACCCCGTGCCCAGGGGCTCGGTGAGGAGATCCACGTCGATGCGCCCCACCAGGGCAAAGGCCACCACCAGCATGGGGGAGGCCAGGTAGTTGGCCCGAACCAGGGGGTGGATGCGGGCCTCGAAGTTCCGGTTTCCGGAGAGGATGGACGAGACCACCAGCCCCTTCTCCTGAACCGCCTGGGCAATGGGCTCGGGTAGGGGCCCGGAATTCCCGATGCAGGTGGTGCAGCCGTAGCCCACCACATCGAAGTGGAGCTTCTCCAGGTACGGGAGCACGCCGGAATTCTTCAGGTAGTCCGTCACCACCTTGGAGCCCGGTGCCATGGAGGTCTTCACCCAGGGCTTCACCTGAAGTCCCCGTTCCACCGCCTTCCGGGCCAGAAGCCCCGCGCCCACCATGACCGAAGGGTTCGAGGTGTTGGTGCACGAGGTGATGGCGGCAATCACGATGCTCCCGTCCGAGATGGACATGGGCTGCCCGTCCATCTCGATCCGAGCCGTCCGCGGACCCCCTGCCTCGCCGGCATCCATCACCGCCGAATGGACGGATCCGCCGGTGGCCGGCGCCGGCTCCGGCGCCGAGCCCCCTTCCGCCGTGACCATCGGGCTTCCACCACCCTCTCCCGCCCACGAATCGCCGGTGGAGCCGGGATCGGCCTCTTCGGCGGAGGGGAGGGAGAATCCCTGGGGCAGCAGTCCCGGAAGGTCCCGCCCGAAGGAGGGCCTCAGATCCGCCAGGGTGATCCGGTCCTGGGGGCGCCGGGGGCCGGCCACCGAGGGCTCGATACTCCCCAGGTCCAGCTCCAGCGCCACCGTGTACTCGGGGTCCGGGGTCTCGTCGGTGCGGAAGAGGCCCATGGCCCGGGAGACCTCCTCCACTCGCTTCACCAGCTCCGGCGAGCGGCCCGTGCCCTCCAGGTAGCGAAGCGCTTCGGCATCCACGGGGAAGAACCCGATGGTCGCCCCGTACTCCGGGGACATGTTGGCGATGGTGGCCCGGTCCGGGAGGGGAAGGGAGGAGAGGCCGGTCCCGTAGAACTCCACGAAGCGTCCCACCACCCCGTGGGCCCGAAGCATCTCGGTGACCCGGAGGACCAGGTCCGTGGCGGTGGCTCCTTCGGGAAGGGCGCCGGAGATCTTCACCCCCACCACCTCGGGCAGGAGCATGTAGTAGGGCTGACCCAGGAGAACAGCCTCGGCCTCGATGCCCCCTACGCCCCAGCCGACCACCCCCAGACCGTTGATCATGGTGGTGTGGGAGTCGGTGCCCACCAGGGTATCCGGGTAGGCCAGATCCAGACCGCTCTCGGGGCGCCGGTGCACCACCTGTGCCAGGTACTCCAGGTTCACCTGATGGACGATACCCGTCCCCGGCGGCACCACCCGGAAATCCTCGAACGCATGCTGGCTCCAGCGCAGGAGCTGGTAGCGCTCCCGGTTGCGCTCCATCTCCCGCTCCACGTTCAGGCGGTAGGCATCGGCCGAACCGAAGTAGTCCACCTGCACCGAGTGGTCGATGACCATGTCGGCGGGGACCTGGGGATTGATCCGGGCCGGGTCGCCGCCCATCTGGTGGAGGCTCGCGCGCATGGCGGCCAGGTCCACCACGGCCGGGACGCCGGTGAAGTCCTGGAGGACGACGCGGCTCGGCAGGAAGGGGATGTTGGCTCCGGCGTTGGTGGGGCTCCACGCGGCCACCTTCTCCACGTCCTCGGCGGTGACGTACCCCTCACCGGCGTTCCGGAGGACATTCTCCAGGAGGATCCGGATGGAGAAGGGCAGGCGATCGATGGATGCGATTCCCTGCTCCTCCAGACGGGAGAGGCGGTATAGTGAGGTCCGGCCCTCGGGGAGGTCCAGGGACACGAGGGCGCCGAACGGGTCTTTTCTCTGATGGGCCACGGACTTTCCCCTTCGTCGATGCGGTGGTTCGATGCGTTGCGATGAGCGCGGCTGGCACGCTGCAAAGATTCTCTTAAGGGAGGGTGATCATCCCTTAAGCCTACAGCATTCTAAACTAAGGAATCGAGGAGAAGGTGGACACCCTGGAGCCGCGTCGCACCGGGATTCCCGGCGGCCCTGGATCCCGCACCACCGGTTGGGGTTCCACATCCCCGGAGATACCCATGCCCTGTGCCACCGTCCACATGGCCGTTGCCGGCCGCGTCCTGGGGGAGTGGCGGGACACCCCCGCCCGGGCCCCTGTGAGCCTCTCCCGTCCCGGGGTGGAGGAGGCGTTTCTCCATGGGGCCATGGCACCGGACGTAGGCTTCATTCCGGGGACTCATCGTCTGGTCTCGGAACTGGCCCACTATGTCCGTCCCGGTGATCTGGCGCGAGCCCTTCTCCGGACCGCCGGGAGCGCCCAGGAGGAAGCCTTCGCGTGGGGGTGGGCCAGCCACCTCCTGGCGGATGTGGAGATCCACCCTGTGGTGGGTCGGGCCGTGGGGGAGCGGCTCCACGGCGACCGGAGCCGCCGGGTCGACGCCATGGAGGACGTGGGGACCCACGTGAGCCTTGAGGTAGGGGTGGATGTGGCCATCCTCCGCCGGGAGCCCGACCTCCCACAGCCTCCCGGCCGGCCGTTCTTCCCGATGAGCGGTCGGGTGAGACATCTGATCCGGGCTCTGGCCGAGACCTACGATCTGGAGTGGGACCCGTCCTCCCTCACCCAGCACCACGTTCGGGCCACCCGCCTGACCCGCTGGTGGCCCCGGACCCTGTCACTCCTCCCCCTGCATCCAAGCCTCCCGCCGGGGGCTCCCCCGCCCCACACCTTCCTGGGGAGGGTCACCCGGACGCACCATCGCCGGGACGCCCTGGCGGGATTCCTCCGCCCCGAAGCGCCGCGGCCCTGGTTCGTGGAGGCGGTACGGGACGGGATCGAGACTGTGGCAATGGGATTCCGTTCGGCGGTGGAATCCGGACTCGGGTGCATCGAGAACCCGAACCTGGAAACGGGAGAGGAGTCCCGGGAGGGGATCGGTCACCCGGCCACCGACCTGGCAGCGGAGCGCCTCCGGGCGGCTCGGAGGCGGGGGGTGGCGATCCGGGGATAGGATGGGACGGGTTCTCCGCGGGGAGCCAGTCCGAGGTGAAGAGGACCGGGAGCCGTGGGCGAAGCGTTCGGACCTCCCGAGCCAACTCGGCCCCATTCATCTCATCCCGCCGGGCATGATCACATCGGTGAAGAGGAGATCCAGGTCGCCCCGTTCCCTGGCCCGTTCCCATCTGGCCCGTTCCCATGAGGACGCGGCCGCCGTCGGGCATGGCGTGGCGAGCATTGATACAGAGGTTCAGGATCGCCCCTTCCAGCCGGGCCTGGTCCACCCATGGCCAAAGGCGCCTGCATGGCGCACTCCCGCTCTTCGGCTTCCCTCCGGTGCGTAGTACTGGATCCCGTTCTCCACCGACACGGGTGTCCCCGGGGGCACATCGTGGATGGCGTACACCTGGTCCGACCAATACATGGACATCTCGGGGAGCTCGATGGCCCTCAAGCCACGGATCGCATGGGCTTGATTCGCGAGACGATCAGAATGATAATCGTAACTCATCATTGATAAGAGGGACGGCGTTCGCCCGCCCGACCCTCCATCCATCGCGAAGGCGCCACCTTGAGGAACTCGTGGCCTCCAACCCAACCCGGTCCGTTCCAGCGCTGGCACCTGTTGGCAGCGTCCGAGTCGCTGACCACGACCCCGTGGGAGCACGGTTCATCGTGTGCCTGGTTCGGTCCTGGCTCCTGCTCCTGCTCCTGCTGGTTCCGGGGATCCTTGCCGCGACCCCGGACGGCGGACCCCTCTGTGGTCTGGTGCGGGACGCGGACGAGGGAGCCCTCTTGCCAGGAGTCCTCGTCCGGTGGGAGGACCAGCAGGGTGGAGTCCTCACCGATGCCCAGGGGCGTTTCTGTCTCCCGGCCCGCCAGGCGGGGGAGCACCGGCTCCGGGTGGAGACCATGGGCTTCGCACCGCTGGAGCGAAGCGTCCGGATCCCGGCGGAAGGACCCGTTCCGGAAATGGAGCTGAGTCTGGCCCGGCGGGCGCTGGAGCTACCGGGGATCCAGGTCCTGGCGGAAGAGGGACGGGGCGGGGGAAGCTCCGGTTCCACGTCCCGCATCGACCGGGCCACCATCGAGCACCTCCAGGCCTCGAGCCTGGCGGATCTCTTCCAGTTGCTTCCGGGACAGATCTCCACCAACCCGTCGCTGGCCGGGGCTCGCCAACCCCTTCTCCGGCAGCTTCCCACAACGGCCGCCGCCGGTCGTGCCGCGGCACTGGGGACGGCGCTCGTCGTGGACGGAGCACCCCTTTCCAACGCCGCCAATCTCCAGACCGACCTCACCATCCTGAACGCCGGGCCCGAGTCGCCGCCCCCCTTCTCCTCCACGGCAGGGGGTGCACCCGACCTGCGGCGCATCTCTCCCGACGAGATCGAGTCGCTGGAGGTCATCCGCGGGGTCCCGTCGGTGCGCCACGGGGAGGTGACCGCCGGGGCCATCCTCCTCCGGACCCGCATCGGGGCCCGGGAGCCGGAGGTTCGGACGCGGCTCAACCCCACCCTCTTCGACATTTCCGGCACGGCGGGGTGGGGCGACGGGGTGGAGCGGAGCGGTTGGTCCGCCACGGTGGTCTACACCGCCTCCCAGAATGATCCGCGTCAGCCGGTGGAGGGGTACGACCGCGGGACGGTGAACCTGGCCTGGCGGAGCCCGGAGTTGGCGGGGGGGACCCTGCGGAACAGCCTGCGTCTACAGGCTTTCCGAACCCTGGACGAACGGCGTCGGGATCCGGACGATTTCCGACAGCAGCGGGAGCAGCGGGCGCTGGATCGGGGCGTGCGCGCCACCCTGTCCGGGGAGTGGGAGCCGGAGCGGTTGAACGACCGGGTGCGATTCACCTGGACCGCGTCCGGGTCGGTGGAGGATCAGGAGGGCTCCTACCAGAGTCTGGTGAACCGGAGCATCTCGCCCATCGCCACGGCGTTCTCCGACACCACCATGGTGGCGGAGTACGGTCCGTCCGAGTACCTGAACCGCACCACCGTCCACGGACGGCCCATCCACGCCTACGCCAGAGTGGAAGGTGAGGCTCGGGGCGGACTGGGCGGCTGGCGTCACCGCCTACGCGCCGGCCTGGAATTCCGCCACGACGAGAATCGGGGCGACGGTCGGCGGTTCGATCTGGCCACACCTCCGCGGCAGAACTACTCGGTGGGCGATCGGCCCCGGGCCTACAGCGATGTTCCGGCGCTCCAGATCATCTCGGCATACCTGGAGGACCGGCTCAGCGGTTCGCTCCTGGGGCGTGAGGTGGAACTCGAGGCCGGGCTCCGTTTCGACAACGTGAACCCCCGGGGTCCCTTCTCCGGACAGTTCGGCACCGAACTTCAGCCTCGGGGCAATCTCCAGATCATTCCGGCCCCGGACGCCCTCCCCGCGCTGGCACTCCGGGCCGGGGCCGGTCGGTTGGCCAAGGCTCCGCCCCTGGCCTACCTCTTCCCCGGGCCCCGCTACTTCGATCTGGTCAACCTCAACTACTACCACCCCGATGCGGCGCAGCGCCTCCTCATCCTCACCACCCGGGTGGTGGAGCCGTCCAACGAGGGCGCGCGCTCGTTCACGACCCGAAAGGTGGAAGGGGGCCTTTCCTGGCGGGGGGCCCGGAGCCCGGCGGGGCATCCACTCCGGGGTGTGGATGCCCACCTGACCCTCTTCCACGAACGGACCCGCGGCGCCTACGGGTGGGACCGGGCGCTGGTGTCGTTCCCGGTTGAACGCTTCCAGGTGCTGGAGACCCCAGCGGGGAGGCCACCGGTGGTGGCGCCGGATCCGGCACGGGTGGACACCTTCTTCACAGCCTACGACGTGCCGGCTCCTACCTGGGCCTACGACACACGGGGGCTGGAACTCACCCTGGACCTTCCCGAGTGGTCCGCCGCGCGGACCAGCCTCTCCCTCACCGGAGGGTGGTTCCGGACCCGGGCCCGGAACGAAGCCCCTACCATCGACGTCTGGGCCTTCGTGGGGAGTTCCCGGCCGGCGGAGCGGGCTGGGGTCTACCCCTCCAGCGGCACGCGGCGCGAGCGGGCCACCACCACACTCCACCTGATCCACCGTGTTCCCGAGGTGGGAATGGTGCTCACCGGTTCGCTCCAGACCGTCTGGTGGGACCGGGACCGGGCCACTGGGATCACTCCGTACCCGGAGGGCTTCGTGGACCGGGCGGCCCGGGTCACCTCGCTCACTCCCGAAGAGGCCCGCTCCGAGGCCTTCCGTGACCTGCGGCGCACCCTTCCGGAGACCGCCGGGGTGGAGGAACGCCGTCCACCCCTCCCCATGCTGAACCTGAGGCTTTCCAAGGCGCTTCCCGCCGGCCTCGAGCTGTCCTTCTTCCTGAACAACGCGCTTTCCCATCGTCCCCTCCACGAACGCCGTCGTGGGACCGGGTTCGAACGCCGGAATCCTCCCCTCTTCTTCGGGGCTGAGGTGACCGGCCGCGTGGGGGGATGGCGCTGAGAGGGCGTGATCAGGAGAACTCCTCGCCGGCCCGAGCCGGCGCATCTATCCAACCCACGAATACCATGACGAACTCCTTCCGACTCTCCGTTCCCGGCGCCCTGGCGCTGGGCGCCTTCCTCACCCTGGGTCTTGCGGCCTGTGACTCCGATTCCACATCGGTGCAGACGCTGGATGTGGCCGTCGAAGTCCTCTTCCCCGAAAGCTACGCCGTGGAGGCGGCGCAGGGGGCCCAGGTCGTCCTCCGGAGCCTCGAGCGCGGCGACGAGGAGACGGCCACCACCGATGCCACCGGGACGGCCCGATTCGAAGAGGTGATCCCGGGGGCCTACGACCTGAGCGCCTCCATCAGCCTGGACGAGGGTCGCACCTTCGAACTCACCGGAAACCGGGCTACGGTGGAGTTGAACGCCGTCCTCTCCGGCCAGACCGTGGCTTCAGGAGCGGCGGGCGCCGCCTTCTCCCTCCAACTCACCGGTTCCCCGGTCGGGGGGTGGGTGATCAGCGAAATGTACTACACCGGCTCGCGCACCCCGGCCGGCGGGAACTACTTCTTCGACCAGTACTTCGAGATCTACAACAACTCCACTGACACCCTGTATGCAGGCGGCCTCATGCTGGCACCCATCTTCGGGGTGTCGGGCCAGATCAATCCCGCGAGCCAGCCCACGCCGTTCCAGGATGATCAGGACCACGTCTACGCCGACGCCATCTGGCGGATTCCCGGCGGCTCTACCGACGTCCCGGTGGCGCCGGGTGAGGGGCTCATCATCGCCCAGCAGGGGTTGGATCACCGGGACGATCCCAACGGGAACCCCGCCTCGCCGGTGAACCTGGGTGGCGCGGACTTCGAGATGTACGTGGACGTCCCCGATTCCCGGGACATCGACAACCCCCAGGTGCCCAACATGGAGATCGTCCACCGACGCTTCGGGTTCTTTGCGCTGGTGCCCGTCTTCGGGCCCTCCATGGTCCTGGTGGAGGGGGATCCGGACACCTTCGAGGAGGTGGCCGTGCCCGATGCGCCCGAGACCTTCCCACCGGTGATCCGGATCCCCGTGGCCAACGTGCTGGACGGTGTGGACGCCCTTCAGAATGCCCAGTCCAGCGGGTTCAAGCGGATCCCCGTTGCCCTGGACGCCGGCTTCACCTTCGCGAGCGGGACCTATACGGGCGAGAGCGTACGTCGGCGGGTGGCCCGCACCATCGGGGACCGGGTCGTCTTCCAGGACACGAACAACTCGTCCAACGATTTCGAAGTCCTCTCCACTCCGTCCATCGGGACGCCGTGACCGCGGATCCAGGGGCCGTGACCGCGGATNCAGNGGCCGTGACCGCGAATCCAGGGGCCGTGCNGGGAGAGGCGGAGGCATGGAGCAGGGGTNCANGGGGCCCGGCGCGGGCCCGGGCGGCAGCACTATGCGCCGCCGCCCTCAGCTTCTGGTTCGGGCCGGCAGTCGGCGCGGTGGCCGGTCAGGACGGATGGCGGGTGCCGATTCCGGAACCGGATCGGTCCGGCGCCGGGGTGTCGGCCGTGCAGGGTCCGCTCCTGGTTCCCGGGGGAGGCTTGCCGCTCCCGGGGCTGTCCCGGAAGGGGCTCGGATCTGGGCCGGCGCCGGGACCCTGGGCCCAGGGCGGCAATCCAGCCGGGCTGGGGACGGTCGAGATCCCCGACGGAGAGCGCTTCCGGGTGGTGTGGGGTCACGTGGAGGGCGGACACCGGCACCCCCAGTCGCCCCGGTCCAGCCAGGGCCTCCACCTGGGGATGGAGGGGAGCCGGAGCCCGGGACCGGAGGGGTGGACGCTTCACGGCGCCTTCCACTACGGGCTCCGCTGGGACCAGGGTCAGCTCTGGAGCGCCGTGGATGATCCCCAGGGGGGCAGTCCGTATATCTGGGCCGACTCCACCGGAGGCGCGTGGGACCGAACCCGGGCCGTGGTCAGCGGGGCGTTGGGATCGCCGCGCCTGGGCGGCGCGTGGCGGGTGGGAGCGGCGGTGCAGGGGAGTTGGGGGCAGGGGGCCCGGGAGAACGATCCCCGTCCCCTGGTTCGGACCCGGGATCTCTGGTTCACGCCTGGCGTCTCGTACGAGCGAGGAGACCCCGGCGGGGCCGCTCTCGTGGTCGCCGGCCACCTCCGAGTCGGACTCCTCTTGGAGGAGTCCGACATCGGGGGGTTCGCGTCACAGGACCCCTTTGTCTATCGCTTGCGGGGCTACGGCACCTTCGACCGGACCCAGTTGGTCCGGGCCGAGCGGGAGCAGGTCGGTCGCCACATCGGGGGCGGAATCCAGATGGGCCGACCCGGCATGCACCCTGGGCCATGGGGGTGGAGGTGGGTATGGTGTCCGACTCCACCCGGCAGGGAATCGCCGCGCCCGAGTTCGCCGGTGGGACGGAAATCTGGTTGGCCACCCTCCACCTGGCCCGGGAGGGAAGGGTGGCCGCTGAACAGGTGCCCGTCGGGCCCGGATCGCGGGTGGCGGGTGAACTCCATTGGGCCCGGGTCCAGGGGGAGGATCCGGTCTTCCGGGCCCTGAATGTGTGGACCGACCGGGTGAGTGGGGGGGTGGGTTGGACCGGGGAGACGCCGGTGTTGGGGCGCCGTCTTCGGGAGGCGGGTGCCTCGGTGGGGATCGTCTCCCACCTTGGCGTGGGAGGGGAGTGGGATCGTCGCGAAGACCGGGCCGCCGCCACCGAGCTGGAGGTGGGGGCAGGCTGGATCTCTCTGGGTCTGGCCCTCCTGGGCGGGGAACAAGGATCCTCGAACCCCTCCTCGTCACCAGTCCATCAACGGGTGACGGCCGGAGAATCTGTTGGCGGTGCGGGCGCCCTCCAAGGCAGCCCCCTCCCCGGTCGGTGGGGAGCCGGGATTGAGGCGGGGCGACGCCAGGTGCTCCACCATGTGATGGAGGCCGGCCGCCCCACGCTCATGACTGATGTGCTGGTGGCGCCCGGGCATGCGTGGAGTCGGGCCTCCCGATTCTGGGGTGGAGTGCATGGACACATGACTCTGAGAGACGAGGTTGCCGGGACCGGCGGCGGACGCCTCACTCTCTGGTCCCGACTGGAGGCGGTTCAGGGATCCGGGTCCTTTCAGCAGAGCGGGACGGTGCCTGGGCGCGGGAACGGGGTTCCGTCGTCGGTCGTTTCCGCTTCGCCCGAGATTCGGGCGGCGTCCTCCGACCCCCGGGGATCCCGGCTCCGGCTCACTCTGGGACTTGAACTCAACCGGCGCCCCTGACGAAGCTACCGCCAGAGCCACTTATCGAATCTCGGATGGAATCCTGACATGTTGCGCACCTCTCGCCCTCGGGCGCTCCTCGTCACCGTCGTCTTCCTTTCCCTGGTGGCGGCGGCGTGTGGTACTCCGCGAGCGGAGTCGCCAGCCGGTGTCCCCCTGCCTTCCTCCCCGAACGCCGTGGAATCGGTGCCGGAGGTTTCGAGCCCGAGGGTGGGGGGGCTCCCGGGGCCCTCCTGGGGTGCCCTTCCCGGGACGGAGGATGCCCTCTGTTTTCCGGTGGAGGACCTCCCGGCGCCTCTCCAGGCCCGGGCCGACACCCTGTTGGCCAGGGCCCTGGACAACGAGGCGCTCTTCACCCTCTGGGAGCCACTCAAGCCCATGAGTTCGGTCCACCTGGAGCGAACGGGTCTGGCACGGGTGGAGGCCCTGGAGGGAGAGCGGAACCAGGTGTCGACGGAGCATCCGGACCTGGCGGTGCTCCGGGAACTGCAGGAGGTGGTGCGGCACCTCCACTGCGGAGCCATCACCATGACGGTCGTCCCCTACCGGGCCACCCAGGACTCGACCCGATCCGTGCAGGTCACGGTGGTTCACCAGGGGCGGCTCGACCAGGTGCTGGAGCGGGATCTCCCGTTCTGGGGCCAGTGGGGGCTGGTGCCGGGGGCCAGCGCCCACGCCGTCGTCTCCGTGGTGGAGTTCGAGGCTCCGCTGGATCGCTTTCGGGGGTACGGCTATCTCTTCGGTTACCCTGAGCATGCGGTGACCTTCTTCACCGAAGCGGGCCGGGAGATGCAGGAGACGGGAGAGTTCGTAGCGCGCGACTTCTTCCAGATTCCCGTGCACAGCTCCGAGACGGGCCGGTTTGTCTACGCCGTGCCTCCGGGCCATGACCCTCTGCCCGAAGACGAATGGATCCGGTCCGAGTCCGCCAGAATCCTGGAGCTCTACCGGGCGTGGCGTCCTCGCTTCGAGAATGAGGACGGCACCTTGAGGGCTGTGGAGATGCTCCGGGCCTGGTTCGAGGTCGAGGGAGGCGTGGGTCTTCCGAGGGGTCCCTGACCCTCATGATCTTCCTCGCCCTGGCCATCCTCTGCAGCACCGCCATCGTGGTGGTCTTCAAGGTGGCGGGTCCCCGCACCGACCCCCTTTCCCTGGTGACGGTGAACTACGGGGCTGCAGTCGTCGCCGGCCTTCTCCTCCTTCCCATGGATCCACCGGATGGCGGGCTGACCGCAAGTCCGGGGCTCCTGGCGCTCGGCAGTGGGGTCGGCCTTCTCTTCGTGGCCGGCTTCGTCCTCCTGGGACGGGCGATCCGGGAGGCGGGAGTCTCCCTGGCCACGGCGATCATGCGTCTCTCGGTGGCCATTCCCTTCCTGGCCTCATGGTTGATCTGGGGGGAGGTGCCAACCCCTGGGCAGGCGGCTGGTCTGGTGGTGGCGGGTCTTGCCTTCCTCCTCATCTCGAGCCCTCGGCCCACCGATCCGGGTCCTCGGCCGAGACGGGTCGCCGCACGGCCGCCTCGCGTCGCCGGGGCGAAAACGGATGGGGTCGGCGTATCCACCTCGTGGGCATCTCCGGCGCGACCCCTCGTGGCCTTTGCCCTTCTGGGCCTCCTCTTCCTGGTGGGAGGTGTGGTGGACACCTCCTTCAAGCTCTTCGAGGAGGAGTTTGCGGATGAGAACAGCCGGGCCCTCTTCCTCCTCATGGTCTTCGCCTTCGCCTTCCTCGCCGGGAGCGCGCTCCTCTCGTGGAGCGTGCCAAGGGGGCGCCGGAGGCCGGGACGTCGTGACGTGGGATGGGGCATCCTCCTTGGGCTCGTGAACTACGGATCAGCCACCTTCATGCTGGCTGCCCTCCGGGAGGTGCCGGGAACGGTGGCCTTCCCGGTGAACAACGTGGCTGTGGTACTCCTGGCGCTTCTCCTGGGGATGGGGCTCTGGCGGGAGCCTACGAGCCACCGGCAGCGGATCGGCCTCGCGCTGGCCGTGGTGGCCCTTTTGCTCTTCGGGGTGTAGCGAATTCCGGCTTCGGGGAGTGGCGGGATGGTGCAGGGGCGACGTAATCTTGGCGGGGAACTCGTGGCTTATTCACTCCGAACCTGAGAACCGCCGTGTCCATCGAGAGTCAGAACCCGTCTTCATCCGCGCCGCATTCCATTCCCTCTCCCGAATCGGCCCGCCACGTGCCTTGGGACGACCTGCCCTGGGAGCCGGTCACCGACACCATCCGGCGCCGCATCGTCACCGGCGACGACATGATGATTGCCCACGTCTTCCTGGATGCAGGGGCCGTGGTTCCCAAGCACAGCCACCACAACGAGCAGATCACCTACATCGTCAGCGGTGCTCTGCACTTCCGCCTGGGCGAGAAGCTGGATCGGGAGGTGACGGTGCGGGCCGGTGAAGTGCTCCACATCCCGGCCCATCTGCCCCACGAGGCCCGTGCTCTGGAAGACACGTTGGATGTGGACATCTTCTCTCCGCCCCGGGCCGACTGGCTGGACGGGAGCGACCACTATTTCCAGAGCGGTGGGGCAGGGGACGGCTGAAAATTAGAATCCAGATTCTAATTTTGTCGGCTCTTCTCCGATCTCCGCGCAGGGCGGGACGGAAGGGTGCGGGCCGCTCCGGTGCACCAGCCCCAGGCGGTGCGACAGCCTTAGGATGACAGGGCACACACCTGCCCGAAGGGGTCCGGCGCCGCCGAAAGCGGCGAGTCTGGCCGAACCCGGTCTGGTCCGACGAACACCGGTCAAGATTCGCTTCTCGGTGCTGGCGAACGTGCCGCGGTCAAGATTTGCTCGCTGAGCGGTCAAAACTCGACTCTCGACGACGGAAGACCCGTCGCGGTTCAGATGATGAGGTTCGCTGAGCGGTCAAAGCTCGAAGCTGAGCCATGACGGAGAGCTCGCGGTTCGATTTTGCACCGCTCAGGAGCCCGTTCGACCCATCCGCTCCCTCGCCCTCGGCCTCACCCCCCCCGTGAAATTAGAATCTGGATTCTAATTTCACGGGGATGCGCCGAGGGGAATTTGCAAGGGTCGAGGGGAACAGGGGGCTGCCGAGGGGAATAGGGGGGGGCGAGGGGAATAGGGGGGCTGGGGCGGTTCGCACGGGCCAAGGGCGGTTCGCATGGGCCCTGGGGCGGTTCGCATGGGCCAAGGGCGGTTTGCATGGGCCAAGGGCGGTTTGCATGGGCCTGGGGGCGGTTCGGCGGTGCGCAGACTTCCTGGACGGGATCCGTGGGTACCCAACGCTGAACGGAGGACGGTTTTCTGGAGCGCGTTCAGCATAAGGCACCGCCACGGTTACCAATGCTGAACGCACGGTCGGCGCAGGTCGTCCTGGTCAGCATAAGGCACCGCCACGGTTACCAATGCTGAACGCACCTGGATTCCCAGGTCTCCGTTCAGCAAAAGGTACCTCGGCGAGGCCGGACGGTGCCCCGGCACGGGCCCTCAGTGCCGGAAGTGGATGAAGAGGCGGCCCCAGTTCTTCGAATCCTTCTCCACCCGGTGGTAGAGCTGCTTGATACGCTTCTGATCCAGGAAGCGTATGACCCGCTTCTTGAGTTGACCGCTCCCTTTTCCGGGGATGATCTCCACGGTCTTGATGCGGCGCTCCACTGCCTCCCGGATCACCCGCTCGAGCTCCTCGTCGATGCGGTGGCCCCGGTTGTAGATGTCATGGAGATCCAGCTTGAGTTTGGCCATTCTATGGTTTCTCTCGGCAGGTTCGTCCGGGCCTTGTTCGGCAGGTTCGCCCGGGCCTTGTTCGGCAGGTTCGCCCGGGCCTCTCTCGGCAGGTCCGTCCGGGTTTCGCGCAGGCCCTGAACGGATGGTGCATCAAAGGCATCGAACCCACGGTGGTGGACGAACGGTGGGAGGATTCGGGGGATCTTCAAGGTCCCGATAGGAGCTTTCCAAGGCGGAGCCCCAGGAACCCCAGGAGTCCCAGGCAGAAGGGGTAGCCGACCAGGAGCCAGAGGTAGTCCCGGATTCGGGTGGCTGCGAGGGCAGCGGTGCCGTCGTCCTGGAGTCGGCTCAGGAACTCGTACCACCCCACGAGACCCATGCTTCGGGCCAGGACGTTGAGACCGATGGCGCCCGCCAGGATGACGAGGCCGGCGAGGTAGGTCTTGAGCATGGGGCCGCATCTGCGATGGGGGAGGTGACGGGTGACCTTCCAGGAGGGGAGCCAACTGTATCCGAGCGGAGCCGACTGTACCCTACCGGAGCAAGGCCTGGGCCAAGCTCGCCCGTGGGGTCTCGGACTGATTCGCCGTCTGGCGAGGCGAGCCCGGTGCGTCTAGCTTTGGATG
>SL_3KL_010_SEDDRAFT_10002217_pt1 | contig 17787 bp, 16 predicted proteins | sample SodLakKL_010_SED_2_FD_10381 | JGI IMG/M metagenome (IMG submission 10381) | reverse complement strand
CTGGTGCCGGGTCTGGTTTAGGTGCTGGTGCCGGGTCTGGTTTAGGTGCTGGTGTCAGCTCAGGTTCAGGCTCAGTTTTTGGTGTAGATGTTATGTCATTTTTAGAATCAGGTGTTAGTTCAAGTTCAGCGTCGGGCTCCGTTGTCTTATCAGGGGGATTGATTACAACCTTACTGGGCGTTTGAATAATAATTAAAGCCTGTCCCAGAGTAAGCCGGCTGTTGTCTAATTTGTTAATCCTCATAAGATCATTTGTTGTGCAGCCGTGACGTAAGGCAATAGTTTCTATAGAATCCCCAGGTTTTACTTTATAAAGAAGAATCGTAATTTTTACATTAAAATTGGTCACATTACGGTTAAATACCGGATTAAATATTCTATAGGTTTGAACAGTCACCCTATTATTTTCTTCTCCGTTTACCTTCCAGGTTTTATTGGTATATTCAATTGTACCTGCCTGGGCAGAAGAGATTAGCAGGCTGAACAGGACAACCATCAATATTACAATCCTAAAAATACTTTTCCTCATATTTGATTACCCTCCTTAATTTACATAATCGCCCTCTTTGCCATTATAGTTAACATATTATATATGGACAAGGGCGATTAAGAAGGGTAATATATTAAGCAACCTTAATACCTGTTAACAATCTTTAAATTATATGCACTTTTATACTATTTCACAGCAATGTAAATTTTAGGATAATTTTTTTACTTATCCTTTAAGCAAAAAAAGTGGTAGCATTTTAAAATGCTACCACTTTATCTGGTGCTTCGACAGGTAATTAAAAGTTTCTGTCCTTCATAAATTAAGTCCGCATCCTCCAGTTTATTTTCTTTTACAATAGTCTCTATAGATACATTAAACTTTTGAGCAATATTGAATATGTTATCTTCTTTTTGTACCACATATACAACAATCACTGCTCCGGAACCTTGGAACTCTTTAACCTCTTCTTCCGGGACTATTTTATCTTCCATGACAAAGTCTTGTTCTAAAGCTTCAACCACCTTCAAAGAAACATCAATTAATGCAGAATATTTAATCCCCTTTTTATCCTCTAAAAGCATCGTGTTAGTTTTCTCAACCCGGGGATAAACAAAGACTGACATGCCCTGGTCAATTCCGGGAACAGCCAACTTGTGACTGAAATCTTCTTCGAATTCATCCCGTTCTATCTGACTGTCTTCCTCAGTGACAAAACTAAATTTTGCCTTTACCGTTCCTTGAATTTCAACGATATCTTCGTTAACTACTGCCATAAGGTTAATAATATTAGATTCTGGCGGACAGCTGACTTTAGATGCAGCCTTATCCAGTTCAATTTCTCCCAATAGGGAAAGCTGGTCGGAGGTTTCACCTATGTTCCGGAAAGTTTTTAAACTTCCCTTTTCCAGCTCAAAACCCTCAACACTGCACACAATTTCAATGGTTTCCACAGCCTTTACCTGAACATAAAAAGTTATCTCTACGGACTGTATTACCTGGTCTCTTTCCTGAGGATTTATTTCATGAGTAATTTTTGACACCCGGGGCTTCACTATAACTTCCATGTCCGGCTCTACCCCAGCCATTTCCACATCACAGGAAAATGTATCCTTAAAGTTTTCCTCAATTAATGACCCGGACATTTCTTCCAGGTAAAATACCTGTTTAATAATACTGCCCTGTATGGCCACCTTATCAAAGTCCGTGGTTTTAGTTAAGTCTTCAAACTTACAATTTGTGGAATCTATTCTGGCTGCTGGTTCATCCAGCGTAATTTCTGAATCAACAGTAATTGCCGCCACTTCAGCCCCCACCAGTTTGTCAAAGGAAATCTTTTCTTTCTTGACCTTTTTAATATTTATCTCTTCAACATCAAGGATTACCTCTTCCTTTACGTTATTTAAAAATAAAGCCAGCACTTCCATGACAACAATTTGGTTCAAAATAGTCTTTTCCATGTCCTTAATCATCTCGTCATGCTTCACAGTTTCTACTCGTGGGAAAACCTTTACATACTCAGACCCGGTTTCCTCAGGGAAAGGTACAAATACCATAAACTCCTCTTCCACGTGATGTTCCATGGGATTCCCTTCCTCGTTCAGGTATTCTATTTTTTGTATTAAAGTGCCCCTGACCACCACCTTGCCTTCGGCGATCTCTGTCTCTACGTCAACTATTTCATTTTCAACCTCTTTAATTCTTTTTACTTCACCGGGAATAATTATTTCTCTGGACATAGAACACTGGGCGGCGTTTTCTCCTACCAGCTGTTCCAGTTCGAGAGTATCAGTCACAAAGTTAACATTTTTCATCGTATCCCTGCCTCCCTTCTAAATTCAAAAACTCAAAAAGCGCTCCCTCCTTTTCATAATTATTATAAAACCAAGCAGGATATTCCTATTTTCTTAAACTTCCCCTGAAAACCGGAGGTAGACATGATTGTTATCATCAGAGTCAGGATACTTTTGCAGCAGTTCTGATCACCAGGTTTACTCCTAAAACTGATAAAACATTAGAAATTTTATTGCCCACGGTAGCCAGATTTGAACCGGCACAAAGAAGGCCTGTGGCTTTCAAATTATGGTCCAGAATCAATGACCCGCTATCCCCGGGGCTTCCCATGGGGGTGCATACAATTTGTTCACTCATGATGATGCTGTTTCCCTCCCCCACATTAATTCTTAAGGTAGCTTCAATTACTTTTATTGTTCCCGTTGTCAGTCCCGTAGTTCTCCCACTTTTTAATACTTTCATCCCGGGCTCTGCCTGTACTGTGCCCTCAGGGACCCCTACTTCCACTATTTCAGGATGTACCATATTTTCAGCAGTTGGTTCTGCCAGGGCAGCGTCTACAATATTTTCTTTATGACTGTTTTTAAAAAATTCAATTCTATAATTGCTTTTTACGGTATTTAAAAAAAACTGTCCCGCTTTTTTAACTTTTCCAGCAAGGGGACAGGAAGGCTGCTGCAGTTCTCGATAAAGAGGCACATATTTATAAAGGTACCCCAGAATATCCTTTTCGGTTCCACCGTCGTACCGACCTGGCTGTAAAATCAGGTCCCCTTTACTGGCTCTGCCGTCACGGCCATCTGTGAGATTGGCCAACACATGATTATTTGACAAAATGAGTACTTTCCCGGTTTTCTGATCCTTGACCAGGGCTCCGAAAGTCCCCGCAGAAGTATTTATATGTCCTATACTTATCCCAGGTTTTGCCGGCCTCATTTTCCCCACACGATCTAAAAATTGCAGTTCCCCTACTTCAATCACATCGGTCATCATTTCGTCTACTTTTTTCGGAATAAGCTCCATGGGGGAAAGTTCTTTCTCCGGAATTTTTTTCTTTACTAAAAAAACCAGCGCCGATTCGCTTCCCCGTTGACCATTCTTTTCCTTATATCCCAATCCTGTGCCTACCACATTATCCATCTCTAAAAATTTTAGACAGTTTTGCTTTGTCCTTTTATTCCATTTCATGATTACTCACCCCATCTAATTTGATAAAAACAAATTGTCATTATATCATATTAAAATGGGGGGGAATGTGTAAAAGAAACCAAAAAAAAAAGACCATTAATAAATGGCCCTTACGAAATATTAAAATTAACTTGTAGCCGCCGATTTTATTCTTTGATTTCCGTTTTTATGAAAAACTGTAAGTTCAACAGTTTCAGTCAAAACATCCGCATAGCTAAAAGATAGCCTTTGATTATAATTTAACTCATCTACACGGATTACAAAGATGGAAGGATACGTATTTTCCAGAACCCCAACCTTCTCTAGAGTTTTACGACGACCACGATTTGCACGTAACTGAATTTTTTCTCCCACATGGGATTCTAGGTCTTTCCTGATCTGCCATAATGCATTTTTTGCCGCCAATTACATCACCCTTAAAAAGATTTTTAAACGATTTTTAAACATTATAATATTATCATATTTTCTGTTTTTTGTCAAATAATAATGAGTTTTCGTCATTTTTCGATATCTACCTTTTTTTAATAGGGTGATTTGGGGATCCCAAATCTAAAAGTACCTTTGGTCTCAATTCCTCCTAATCCGTCCATGCCCGAGATGGTATTGTTAATTACTTCGGAGACATTTATGGTACGCCTAAAGGAAGTATAAGCAACTCTCTCGCCGATAAAAACAGGGTCCAGGGCATGAATTAAAACCCTCTGAGGAGATGAAGCAAAATTAGCCCCGGCAGCCAGCAGGTGTTCATAATGTGACTGACAGGCTCCGGCAAAAATTACCAGACTGTCCTTACTGGGCTCATAAGTGCGGGCAATGGTTGTAGCATGAACAAAATATTTTGAGTTTCGGTAATTATTTATATCCTGATAATTCTTTTTCCCCTTTAAATAAGCGTCATGTCCCGTTAAAATAAGAATATCAGGCTTATGTTTCTTCAATAATTCCTTTATGTGAACAGGCTGTCTTCTTTCCGGAATAAAAATGCCCTCCGCCGTAATGTCCAGATTTCTATAAATTTTCATACACTCATTGAGATAGTCCTGGTCCCCATCCAGATGCAGCACTTTTCCCGGGATTTCATAATAGTTTTCCTCATTCCCTCGCCGGCCTTGGTTTTTCCTGTTCATGCTCCGGCATTTAAATATTTGAGCCACACAATCCCTGGTTTTTCCCCGATATTTTTCCTGTTTTTCATTTATACTCTTAATTTCCGGTGTGTACAGATCGTCTAAAGGAGCATCTGCCAACAACCGGACATGAATACCCTTCAAAAGGGCCGTCTGGCTGCTTCGATTTATTTCTATAATCTTAAATAGAATATCCCCTCCGTATGAACGCCGGGAAACGATATCCCCCACCTTCAAATTCATACAACCGCCTCCCATTCATATATTATTACTGCTTTCTACTCAGTATATGAAGCAATAATCTGAATTGTACTTACTGGTTGTGCAGTAACCTTTAAAAATGGCGGCCATATAATAAAATAAAAACACAAAGGGAGCGCTTTAAAATGATTGCTGCGGTGGTACCGGCACAAAACGAAGAAAAAAGAATTGGTGTTGTGCTTCACCAGCTCTTAAATTTAAAAGTTGACAAAATTATTGTGGTCTTAAACGGTTCATACGACAACACCTTAAGAGAAATTCAAAGCTTTAAATCCTCCCGGATCGAAGTAATACATTTTAAAGATCCCCTGGGCATTGATGTGCCCCGGGCGGTAGGCGCAAAATATGCTTACAAAAGGGGTGCGCGACACGTCCTGTTTGTGGACGGAGACATGGTGGGAAATATCGGCTATGAATTAAATCTGCTTATGGAAAATTGCCTCAAAAATAACTTAGACCTGGCGTTAACCAACTGCTACCCTACTGCGCCTCAACCCTGTTACCTGACCAAGATTATTATATATTTTCGTCAGCTGCTGAATCAAGAAACAGGTCTAATAGATATGATTGACATATCTACTCCCTCCCATGGGCCCCATATGATTTCCCGCGGAATGTTAGAAATTATCCCTTATAAGGATTTTGCCGTGCCTCCAATAGAAATGGTGCTGGCTCTTAAACAGGGTTTAAATATTGCCATAGGGGTGGAAATTCCTCACACTCGGCTGGGCTCTTCCATAAAGAACGTAAAGCACAGTCAGATGATCGCGCAAACCATTGCGGGAGACTGCCTGGAGGCACTGTGTGTATTCAGGGGGGAACCCAGAAGTCGGAAATATCATGGAATGGATTACATTGGCTATCATAACACTCGAAGATGGGACCTTCTGGAGGTTTTCTTTATAGAAGTGGACTTCATGAACCGCTAAAAATAAAAAATCTCCCTCAAAACCCCAGGGAGATAATTCTTCTTTTTTACTTGGTATATTTATCCGCTACCTTTGAAGCACCATAGGAGTCAGGTTTTATTCGGGCATCAAATCCACTACCGATAACCATTCCCACAACTTCTCGGATAATATCTTTTGTATCCCCATTTTCACCAACATCCAGGTGTATTTCTACATTCATGGCAGCATACCCATTTTCTGATAATTTCCCTGAAAGTCGGGAAGCTACTTCTAGACTTAGAAACGTTTCGTAATAAATTCGCTGCCGCAAACTTTCCATGTAACGGTGCTTTTGTTTATGAAAGTAGTATCTGGCCCCTTTCCCCACCCGGTGAATGATAATGGCCGTTACAAATATTATAGACTCTCTCATCTGAGAGTCCGAGCCTGTAATCAATTTGTACTGCTCGTCCGGCTGCTCATTTACATAGTGAATCATGTCATTGAACATCTCTTCAAAGGTCATTACGCCTTTGGTTGGGCTGACAAATTCCATAATTCATCGGCACCTTTCTATACTTCCTCCTCAGATTTTGGTGCGGTTATTGTCTCCATTGATATTATAGAGGATATTTGACAAATTTGCAAACTGGTCCGGGTACAGGCTTTCTGCCCGGCAGGAGGGGTCAATGTCTGCTTCCCTTATCACTGAACCCAACATCTCCTTATTCATTTTCAGTGCAGCTGAAAGGCTGTTGAGAAGCGACTTTCTCCGATGCTGGAAACATCCCCTGACAACTTCAGCTAAAAATCCTTCATTTTGGACTGCATGGAGAGGTTTTTCCCTGACCGTTAATTTAATCAGGGAAGATTCTACCTCTGGGGGAGGGGTAAACACCCTGGGGGAAATATTAAAAACTGTTTCTGCCAGGGTATAAAACTGTACCAAAACAGAAACTGCACCATATTCTTTGCTGCCTGGCCGTGCCGTAATCCTTTGGGCCGCTTCCCTTTGGACCATAAATACCATTAATTTAATTTGGTGCCGCACTTCTAAGAGCTTCATAATCAAAGGAGTGGTAATGTTATAAGGCAGGTTGGAAATCAACTTACATTTTTTACCCTCTGAAACAGAGGACAGCAGGTCCTGTAAATCTATCTTTAAGATGTCTCCTTGAATAATTTCAAGATTATTATATTGGCTTAACGTTTCTCCTAAAACAGAAATTAACCGCCGGTCAATTTCCACCGCCGTCACCTTTTTTACCCCGGGGCATAGAAATTGGGTCAACGTTCCGATCCCGGGGCCAACCTCCAGCACATTGTCCTGGGGACTCAAATCACAGAACCGGATAATCTTTAACAGGATATTCTCATCAATCAAAAAATTCTGGCCAAATTTTTTGGTCAGCTTTATATTATGTTTTTTTAACACTTCTGCAGTCTTCCGTGGTGATACCAGCTTATCCATGAAACTCCCTTTCTCTCATAAAATAATCTTGCCCTTTGTGTTTAATAATAAGACAGAAGAACCGTCCCCTTGTCTTACTTATTTAGTTTAGAAAGAAGAAGCAGGCAGTAAATTTCGCTACTCCCTGCTTTGTTAAAGACCTGGTTTTATCGAATACTTGTTAAAACATAGACTTTTAAGCTTCTCCTGCCAAACCGCAGGGCCTGATCATGGGTTTTCATGAGGATGTCAATCTTGTTTCCCCGAATTGCACCCCCGGTATCCGCAGCAATGGCTATTCCATAACCCTCAATATAAACCTTGGTCCCTAGAGGAATGACTCTCGGGTCCACCGCGATAATATGAGGGTTGCTTCTGGTACCGCTGCCCGCTACGGCAAGCCTGCCTGTAGCTGTCCTTGCGGTTCCACCCTGTGACCCGGTGCAGTGGGAACGCCCTTCGCTGTTCATAGGGCAGCCCGCCTCTTCAGTCCCGGGACAGTAGGCCACGGCCGTTACCGTCAAACTGCGACTGAAGTTCATGGTATAACCACTCCGGGAAAGGACGGACCTTTCTCCCACCTTTATTATTTGGTTCTGCTCAGGCTCTATGATTTCTGAAGATATGACTTGCCTTTCTATCTCTTCACCGTCCCTGTAAACAATTTCAATAGTGTCTTCCCTTAATCCTGGTTTTCCTCGCTGAACTGTTCTGGTAGTTCCCCTGTCCAGATTTACAGTACCTCTCCTTATTACGGAATAGGCCAGTTCCACCTCTTCAACCAGGTATTCTTTTTCTATCCTGGCAATATTTATGGTAGTTTCCTTTTCCACTCTGCTGGAGAGGGAAGGTTCCACTTCATCCTCTGCCCCCAGCACAATATCCAAAGCATTTATAATGTCTCTTACCGAAGTTTCCGTGGTCCAATAGGTGATTTCATCATCGTGAGTGGTTATTTGGACAGGGAATGCCCTTTTGATGAATACCTGCATTTCCTTATCCAGGGGCGTGTCTAAGGATGGGTAAATTTCATCCCTGAATCCCAGGTGAATTTCCGCCTCCGTTAACGCCTCCTGAACGGTGGACTTCCAGGTTGTCAAAGCAACTTCCTGTCCGTCGTCAACTGTAAAAACTACTTCCTTTTGAAAATGCTCATAACAAAGTGAAACAGTAATACTGGCGAGTAATATAAAAACCAGGATTAACAAGGGAAAATTGTGCTTCAACCAGCTTCCTACACGCCTCTTACCGCTGGCTATAGGAATATCTTCCATTGTTAAACCCCCTTATAGTTAACCATTTTACAACGAACCCAACCATTTTGTCAAATTTTTGTTCCATTTTTAAATAAATTTTTCCATATAAAGTATAAAAATGGTAACCCGTGCATCCCCCCTTTCCGTCTCTACTAACATATGGGACAATCTAATAAAAATGACTAAAAACTTTAAAAAGCAGAATTCCCTTTTGGGTTTTCTGCTTTTTAAAAATGGTGAGACAGGGTGTTGAGACAGGGGACGGTTCTTCTTACTCGGTTTTTTCCCCTCTGACATGCTTATGCGACACATTGAGACCCGTCAAAACCTGCCGAAATCTTTACCGGCGTTTACCGTGTAACCCCTGTTTAACCCTGAAGAGACTCAGAGTTATTTTTACTCAACCGAAACACTTTTTGGGTATTTTTATACACAGCCTGGGCAAATTCCTCCCAATTCATTCCCCGGAGAGAAGCTATCTTTTCTACGGTGTATTTCACATAGGCCGGTTCATTTCTCTTGCCCCGGTAGGGCACAGGGGTTAAGTATGGACAGTCAGTTTCCACCAGGATCCGATCCAGGGGGGTTTTTTGGGCAACCTCCTGGAGAGAACGAGAATTCTTAAAGGTAACAGGCCCGGCTATGGAAATATAAAAACCCATTTCGATGCACTGTTGAGCCATCTCCCAATCCCCTGAAAAACAGTGAAAAACTCCTGCATTTTTCCCTCCCTGTTCTTCCCGGACAATATCCAGCACCTCCTGGTGTGCCTCCCGGTCATGAATGATTACCGGCAGGTCCACCTCCTGTGCCAGCTTTAATTGTTTGCGAAATACCTCCTGCTGTTTCTTTCGTGGGGAAAGGTCCCGGTAATAGTCCAGGCCAATTTCACCGATAGCAATGATTTTCTTTTTCACTGCCAGTTCCCTGAGCTTATCCAGGTAGTTTTTGGGGACCCTTTCCGCTTCATGAGGATGAACCCCTGCGGAAGCATACATAAATGGGTACCTGTCCGCCATTTCTACCGCACGAAGAGAAGTCTTTATATCGTACCCCAGGTTGATAATCAGTTTTACCCCACTATCCAGGGCCCTTTGAATCACTTCAGCCCTGTCCTTTCCATAAGCTTTATCAATTAAGTGAGCGTGTGAGTCTGCCAGAAGAGCCATCTAACTCACCCGGCTTCCCGGTGCAATATCCCCGTCTGTAGAGGACAGTACCAGCTTTCCGTCGGCGTCCACTGCTGCCAAAAGCATCCCTTGAGACTCTATCCCTCTGATTTTTACAGGGGCCAGGTTAGCTACAAAAAGCACTCTTTTCCCGACGATTTCCTCCGGTTTATAGTGCTGGGCTATTCCTGCTACAATCTGTCTTTGCTCTTTCCCCAGGCTTACCTGTACCTTCAGCAGTTTATCCGCCCCCGGCACCTTTTCAGCCTGTAAAATTTCCGCTACCCTGAGGTCCACCCGGGCAAAATCATCTATTTTAATCTGGGAAGCGCTTTCCGCCTTCCCCTGAGCAGAAGTTTTAGACGGTTCTACCGTCTTCCCCTCTACCTTTTTCTGTCCATTCTTCCGGTCTTTTTTTACAGTCTTATAATCTTCATCTTTTTCCAGCTCAATTCGTGGGAAAAGAACTTCAGATTCCTTGACCCGGGTACCAGCCTTATAAAGCCCCCAGGTTTTTGCGCTGTCCCAGCTTTGCTGTTCCGACTCATGGGAAATTCCTATGAGCTCCCAGATCCTAAAAGGAGTTTTTGGCATAAAAGGATGCAGTAAAACACTGATGATTCGAATGGCCTCCATATAATTGTACAGGACCGTATTCAACCTTTCCTTTTTCCCCTCCCGATTCAATGCCCAGGGTTCTGTTTCATCAATATATTTATTGGCTCTTCCTACCAGCTTCCAGAGTACTGCCAGAGCATTGCTGAACTGCAGCTTCTCCATCAGCTTTTCCATCTCCCCGGAGGTTTCCAGGGCCAACGCCCTCAGCTCCCCGTCAAAATCCCCCTCCAGGGTAGGGGCTTCAATAATTCCCCCGGCAAACTTATTTACCATGTTCAGGGTCCGGTGAATCAGGTTACCCAAATCATTGGCCAAATCAGAATTAATTCTTTGAATAAGCGCTTCGGAACTAAAAACCCCATCGGCCCCAAAAGGGATTTCCCGCAGCAGAAAATACCGAATGGCATCCGAGCCGTATTGATCCACCAAAACCGTAGGGTCAATAACGTTTCCTTTGGATTTCGACATTTTTCCCTCCTGCAGCAGAAGCCAACCATGGCCGAAAACCTGTTTAGGCAGGGGTAAACCCAGTGCCATTAAGAAAATAGGCCAGTATATGGTGTGAAACCTGACAATCTCCTTCCCGATTAGTTGGACATCTGCAGGCCAATACCGGTTCACTTTATCCATATCCTGTGGATAACCTAAAGCCGTTATATAATTGCTCAGGGCGTCTAACCAGACATAAACCACATGTTTTTTGTCGAAAGGCACCTCTACCCCCCAGTCAAAAGAGGTCCGGGAAACGCAAAGTTCTTCCAGTCCCGGCTTCAAAAAATTATTTATCATTTCGTTCTTTCGAGAAGGAGGCTGAATAAATTCTTCATTATCCAGGATATATTTATAAAGACGATCAGCGTATTTGGACATTTTGAAGAAATAGCTTTCCTCCGACACCATTTCCACTTCTGACCCACAGTCGGGGCAGCAGCCCTCCTTCACCTGTCTCTCCGTCCAAAAAGCCTCACAGGGAGTACAATACAATCCTTCATATTTATCTTTATAAATATCTCCCTGTTCATACAGCTGGTTAAAAATAGCCTGAACTGATTGTTTGTGACGATTTTCGGTGGTACGGATAAAATCATCATAGGAAATATCTAAAATATCCCACAATTCCTTAATCCATTCCACTATCTCGTCCACAAAAACCTGGGAACTCTTGCCCGCCTCTGAAGCTCTCCTCTCAATTTTTTGACCATGTTCGTCGGTTCCTGTCAAAAGCCACACATCATACCCCTTCAGCCGTTTAAACCTGGCCATGGCATCCGCCGCCACCGTTGTATAACAGTGCCCAATGTGAAGTTTGTCACTGGGATAATAAATGGGTGTGGTAATATAAAAACTTTTCTCGGTCAAAATTCTACCTCCTTTTATTAAGGGGCGGCAAATAATAGTTTTTTACTGCCCGAAATAATAATTCTTCACTGTATTTAAAATATTATCTTAACAAAAACTATAATGTCAAGGAAACTATTGCATATATAGGGTTTTTTATTTAGGCCTTCGGCACTAATTTTACTTATCTTGTCCATAAGTGAAAAAAATGGCTTTTATCCTTAATTTTTCCTTTCCATATAAGAAACATACTAAATAAATATAACAATTATATAATTTTTTTAATGGTTTATTTCACGTTTATTTTTAACAATAAAAACAATATGTAGTTTATAGGACTTCAATCCTATTTTTTAGTAATTATTACTTTTTTTGAAATAAAAGTATTGCTCTTCTTGGGAATTGTTGGTATACTATTATCATACAAAATTTGTCGAACATTGTTGGAAAAGGAGGGCTTAGATGAAGTCTACAGGGATTGTAAGAAAGGTAGATGAGCTGGGGAGGGTGGTTATTCCCATAGAACTGAGAAGGACTCTGGGAATTCAGGAAAAGGATGCGCTGGAGATTTATGTAGATGTGGAAAAGATCATCCTGAAAAAGTATGAGCCTGCATGCATTTTTTGTGGAAATGCAGACAACGTGCAGCATTATAAAAACAAAATTGTCTGCGGTGAATGTATCGGCGAAATGAAACCATAAAAAAGGGGCTTAGCCCTTTTTTTATTTACTCTTCTTTTTCTTCAATCACTTTTTTATACAGCTCTCTGACAGGTAGGCTCAAGTATCTGGCCACCCTTTTTACCGCTTCCTTTTCCCTTAACCCGGCCTCCTTCAGCTGCCTTACCTCCTCAACCCCCTGAATCAAGCTGCCCCTGATACAGGGGCCGTCCTCTTCTTTTCCCTCAATTACTAAAGTAATTTCTCCTTTAGGAGGAGTACTTTCAAAATAACAGATTAACTCAGAGAAGGTTCCTCTTTTTACTTCTTCGTACAATTTCGATAATTCTCGACAAACCGCCGCTTCCCGATCCCCGATAAATTCCAGCAATTCCTTTAAAGTTCGGAGCAGACGATGAGGTGCTTCATAAATCACCACCGTTTTATCTTGTCCAGCAATTTCCTCCATCTCTTTTCTTCGGTCTTTTCTCTTTTTACTCAAAAAGCTGTAGAAAACAAAACGGTTAATGGGAAACCCGGAAACGGTGACTGCCGTTACGGCAGCACAGGGCCCCGGAAGAGAAATTACCCTGATTCCTGATTCTATGCATTCCTTAATTAATTCAAACCCCGGATCAGAGATTCCCGGAGTACCTGCATCTGCTACCAGGGCTACCCTTTGCCCCTCCTGTAACTTTCTTATAATTTCTTTACCCCTTTTCCCCTTATTATGTTCATGATAACTTATGATAGGAGATTTAATCTTGTAATAATTTAAAAGATTGAGGGTGCGTCGGGTATCCTCCGCAGCAATCAAATCAACTTCCTTCAAAATCTTTAGGGCTCGAAGGGTTATATCCTCCAAATTTCCTATAGGTGTTGCACAAAGGTAAAGAATTCCTTTTTCCTCCATTGCTGTCTCCTCTTAAACATGCACATATTTTTTGATTCTTCACAAAAACTAAGGGTAGAAATGATGATGAACTGAAAGGAGCATTCTTATGCCGGCCACACCTGTCTTTCTGGGGGTTACTGGAATAAACGGAAAGTCCAGCACACTAAAGATTTTAGAGAGTATCTTCAGAGTAAACCGTCCTGCCGCTAACCATACTTTTAAAATATTTCCCTCTGCTCTAACGGAAAAACCCTCTATTATAGAAAAAATTCGAGATGCCAGCCGTCAAGGGGTTAATTACTTTTTTCTAGAAATTCCACCCAGGGCCCTGGCCAGCCCCCATATAAAATCACTACACTTGGACCTTCTGGCCGTAACCAACCTGTCACCCGATAGTTTAGCCGGGCCTTCAGGAAAAGCATCCGGGTTACTATCTAACTTTTCAAAACTTCTGGGAGAAGACAGCACGTCTTTAATCAATGCGGATGACCCTCTTGCCCTGCAAATGGCAGATGTAACCCATTCCCAGGTCATCACTTATGCTCTGGACTATCCCAATGCCATGGCCACTGCAAAGGAGATTCTCATAAATTCCGATCAATCACAGTTCAAGGTTTTTGTGGAAAGCGATTTGACCACCCTCAGTGGAAAAGTGATAACTCCCTTCAGCCAAAACTATACCCTTCCTCTGCCCGGAAGGCACAATATTTATAATGCCCTGGTGGCCACTATAATTGCCCTGGCCTGCGGCATGAGCTCTGAGTCTATAAAGGCAGGTTTTACCCGTCTCCCCCCCTTTAAGCGCTGTCTAGAGGCAGTATACAGCAATCATTTTAAAATCATTGATGATGGAGCTTCTAACCCCGGGGCCATTAGCAGTGTCCTGGAAGCCATCAGCTCTTATCAGTATAGAAAATTAATCCTGGTTTTTGCGCTATCGGCAAATCAGAACAGCGCTGTCAGTGCCCTGAACGGCAAACTGATTTCAGAGTGGGCTGAAAAAATTCCCATAGAAAAAGTAGTGGTAACAAAGAGTATCAACCAGGTAAACAAAAAGGCCCGGGCAAGCCTTCAGGAAGAAAGGGCTTTTCTGGAAAAATGCCAGAACATCACCGGGCGGATTTCGGTCATACCAGATCTGGGAGATGCTATTCAGGATTCTATCCTGGCCGCCCGGGAAGGGGATATTATCCTTCTCTTAGGGGAAAAAGGAATGGAAGCCGGAGCCTCTCTCAGTCAAAAAGTTCTTCATTCTTTTTCGGGTTCTTCAGGTTAACTGTTCTTATCATCAACCTCTACCCAGGGAAATTCCATGACTTTATGAGATTCATATAGTTCAACGGAGATGCTTTTCTTGGCTCTGTTGACATTAACAACTTTACCCTCTCCCTCGGGAGTAATCACTTCATTTCCCACGTGGGGACAAGTTTCCTTTGCAACTTTATAAGCATCGGATTCAAAACGCAGACAGCACATAAGCCGGCTGCAGATGCCGGATATTTTTGTAGGGTTCAGAGATAAGTTTTGGTCTTTAGCCATCCTGATGGATACCGGCTCAAAATCCCCTAAAAACATGGAGCAGCACAACATCCTGCCGCAGGGGCCAAGGCCTCCCATCATCTTTGCCTCATCCCTGACGCCAATTTGACGAAGCTCTATCCTGGTACGAAATACTGCCGCTAAATCTTTTACCAGTTCCCTAAAATCTACCCGGCCATCGGCAGTAAAGTAAAAGATAATTTTATTCCGGTCAAAGGTATACTCCACATCTATGAGTTTCATATCCAGGTTGTGGTCCGCTATTTTATCCAGACATATTTCAAATGCCTCATCTTCTTTTTTTCGGTTTTCCTCCACCTGCTGATGGTCCTGTACAGTAGCCATGCGTATAACCCTCTTAAGGGGCAGAACCAGATCCTCTTCCTTAACATCCTTTCTTCCCACCACTACTTCTCCAAATTCTATCCCCCGGGAGGTCTCAACAATTACAAAATCTTCCTTGTTTATATCCTTGTTCTGGGGATCAAAATAATAGATTTTCCCCGCTTTTTTAAATCTGACACCTACTACTTCAGGCATTATTTCACCCCTTTCATTTTAATCAGCATTGCTTCCAGGGCAAGTTTTTTGTTCAAAGGAATATACATCTTTCTTTTAAAACGTTCCAGTTCTTCAATCTTTTTTATCAGTGCCCTACTTGGGCTTATCTTAATCTCTTTTATTTCCTCCAGGTAATCAATATTTAAAATCAGTTCTTTTTCCCCAACAGCCTGGTAAATTAAACAATCCCTATAATAGCTTTCTATAAAATTTAAAAAATCTAACAGGTTTTCTTCCAGGGATAGCTCTTCCGCATAAGAAAACAAATCTTTTTCGGAACTGTTTAGAAAACCCTTCCACCATTCAAAGGCTTTCTTCCTATGGTGGTTCCAGTTATCTGAGTTTAAAATTCTTACAGCCCGGCCTATGCTTCCTTCAGCTAAATGAGCCGCCGTCCAAAGCTGTTCGTCGGAGAAAGAGAATTCCTGCATTCTTAGAAATTCATAGACTTCCCTTCGGCTTACCCTGCTAAAAGGGATACAAAGGCAGCGGGAAACCACGGTCTCGGGGAGAAGGGAAAGTTGGGGAACCAGCAGAATAAATACAAAATATGATGGAGGTTCCTCTAATATTCCTAAAAGGCTGTTGGCTGCAGGAAGGCTCAGGTTCTGCGCATCTTTCAAAATATATACTTTTTTTTCTCCTTCATTGGGCCGGAAGGAGGAGAGGTTTTTTAGCTGCCGAATTTGTTCTATTTTTATATTTTTTCCTTCCGGAGCAATCACCGACACATCCGGGTGAATACCCTTCTCAACCTTCTTACAGGAGATACATGAACCACAGGCCTCTCCACTTCCAACCAGACAGTTCAGCGCTTTCGCCACAATCAGCGAAAAGGTAAGCTTCCCGCTTTCTTCAGGACCGTAGAAAAGGTAAGCGTGATTTAACCTGTCTTCCGTCAGGGCCCTTTCCATCAAATCTACTGCTATTTTTTGGCCTGTAAAATCTTTTAATTTCATTTTGGCATCCCTGGGAACCTCGTATTTTTATCCTTGAATCACTCTTGTGGATAGCAGTGTCTCCACCGCTTTCATTACTTTTTTATGCACCTCTTCCTCTCCCTGGCCGGCTTTAATCAATAATACTCTTTCTTTTTGAATCGCGGCCAAAAAGAGGTACCCCTGTCTTACCCTTCGGTGAAACTCCAGGTCTTTCAACTCAATCCTGTCCGGTGCTTCGGCTCCTTTAGTATGCCTTTCCTGCTGTCGTTTCAAGCCATCCTCCGGAATTACGTCTAAAAGCAGTGTAAGGTCCGGGTAAAGACCCCCGGTAGCCTCTTCATTTGTTTTTAGAACAAAACCAGTATCTTCTCCCAATCCAAAGGCCTGGTAGGCAAAGCTGGAATCCACGTACCGATCACAGATTACAACGTTTCCTTCTTCCAGGGCTGGAAGAATCACCTGGGTTACCAGTTGGGCCCGGGCAGCAGCATAAAGAAATACTTCAGCCTTGGCAGACATTTTCACATTTTCGGTATCCAGCAAAATATCGCGAATCTTATCTCCGATGGAAGTCCCACCAGGTTCCCGGGTTAACAGGCAGGAAATCCCTTTCTGTGTAAAATACTCTTTCAGCTTTAGGGCTTGGGTTGTTTTCCCCGCGCCATCGGGTCCTTCAAAAGTTATAAATATCCCATTCTTTTTCACCGCTCCCGGGGATAAGCTGCTTCCCCCGGGAATTCACCTCCTCTATTTTACCACTATGATTTTATTCAATCCCTCCATACCTGACTCAATCCCCGGATGGACATTTTTTTCCCGGAGTATATATTCAATAATTTCTGAAGTAATAATCTCTCCCGGCACCAAAAGGGGAATCCCCGGGGGATAAATATTTACCATTTGGGATGAAATCCTACCGGCTGCCCGATCCAGAGAAATGATTTCTGTTGGAAGGTTTACTGCTTCCCTGGGGGTTAATAACTGTGGGGATACCGGGTGCAGATAGCTTACATCTTCCGGTTCTTTTTTTTTAAAAGTTTTAAGAGTAAGCCATTCCCTCAGCGAACGCGCAGCATTTATCAGGGCAGCCAGGTCCTCTTCATTATGTCCCAGGGTCAGCAAAACTAAAATATAATCCTTCCCATACATTTCAGGCTCAACTTTCCCACTTCGGCGTAAAATAAAAGCCGCTTCTTCCCCGCTTTCCCTAAACCTATCGGTAAAGAAGGCCAGCTTGGTAATGTCCAGCTTGAACTCCCCCTGCTTTGGGGGGATCAATCCAAAACCCAACTGCTCCAGCCGTGACCTGGCCTCTTCGGCTAATAACAAAATGTTACCCAGGAGTTCTTTTCCCTTTTGAGCCATTTGCCTTCGAGCCGCGTCCAGCGAAGCCAACAGCAGATAGGAGGGGCTGGTGCTCTGGAAAACGCTCAGCATATGTTTCAGGCGCTGCCGGTCTACCTTTTCCCCACCCAGGTGAAGCATTGCGCTCTGGGTCAAAGACCCCAAGGTTTTATGGGTGCTCTGCACCCACATGTCGGCCCCTACTTCCGCTGCACCGGCAGGAAGGCCATGATGAAAAGACAGATGGCCACCATGGGCTTCATCAACCA
>SL_3KL_010_SEDDRAFT_10002216_pt1 | contig 17795 bp, 28 predicted proteins | sample SodLakKL_010_SED_2_FD_10381 | JGI IMG/M metagenome (IMG submission 10381) | reverse complement strand
GTCAGCTTTAGTTTTTACTTCAGCTTCATCAGCCTTCGCTTCTGTAGTCGGCTTATTAGACTTACCGGCTCTTCTCGTCCTCTTTTTCTTCTTCTCTTTTGCCTCGGGCTGATAGTCGCTATAATCTACAAGTTCAATTAATGCCATCTCGGTGCTGTCGCCCTGGCGAAAGCCAAGCTTTAATACACGTGTATATCCTCCGGGCCTGTCGCCTACTGTTGGTCCGATCTCCTCAAAAAGCTCATTAACTGCGAACTTATTCTGAAGAGCTGAAAACACTTGCCTCCGGTTATGGCTGGTATCCTTTTTGGATCTTGTAATCAATGGCTCAATAAATGGCCTCAGTTCTTTAGCCTTTGGAACTGTTGTACGAATAGACTTATGCTCAATAAGCGCACTTGCAAGAGCCTGCATAGTTGCTTTTCTGTGAGAGCTTGTCCTGCTAAGTTTTCTGCCTTTAACTAAATGTCTCATTTGTAATAATCCTCTTATTTATCAAGGAATTTGGAAACATCCATTCCAAACTCAAGATTCTTTTCTTCAATTACTTCTACCAATTCAGAAAGAGATTTCTTACCAAAGTTTCTGAATTTCAGCAGGTCTTGTTCGTCGCGCGAAACCAACTCGCCAATAGTATTGATATTTGCTGATTTCAGGCAGTTATAAGCCCTTACGCTAAGATTCAGGTCTTCAATACTTGTTTTAAGTAGTCCTGCTATTCTTTGTTTTTCAGCATCTACCTCTTCCTCTTCCTGGGTAAATGGCTCTTCAATTTTTTCGGTAATAAATTTCTCAATATGCTCTTTAAGAATTTTACCTGAAATAGTCAGTGCTTCTTTTGCATTTAATGAACCATCAGTAGTAACGTTCATTACCAATTTTTCATAGTCTGTTCTTTGGCCAACACGAACATTCTCAACATCGAACTGCACTGATTTTATAGGTGTAAAGATTGCATCAATCGGCAACAGATTTACATCGTCTTCGTAGTCAGATGCCATTTCTTCTGCAGGTACATAACCTCTTCCGCGGCCAATACGAAGCTCCATATCAACCTGAACACCATCAGAAAGAGTTGCAATCAGAAGTTCCGGATTCAGAACATCGAAATCGGCAGTTGCATCATCTATATCTTTGGCTGTTAATAATCCTTCGCCTTCTTTAGTAAGATTAATTACACCACCGCTTTGTTCAACCTGCTTAAAGCGTACCTGCTTCAGGTTCAGAATGATTTCGTAAACATCTTCTTTAACACCTTCGATGCTGGAGTACTCATGGTCAACCCCGTTTATTTTCACTGCTGTAATTGCCAGCCCGGGCAACGATGAGAGCAGCACTCTTCTAAATGAGTTACCGATTGTAACTCCGAAACCTCTTTCAAGAGGTTGCAAAATAAATGTTCCGAAGCTATCTGAATCTTCAGCTACCTCAAGAATTTCGGGCATTTGCAAACTATAGCTATTCATGATTGAATTTCTTTTAACTTTTATAAATTATTTCGAGTAAAGCTCAATGATCAGCTGAACATTGATATTTTCAGGAATTTCGTCCCGTAATGGGTCATTCAGATATTTACCTGTTTTCGACTTTTTGTCAACCTCAAGCCATTTGTATCTGCCCGGTGAGCTGCTGTTAAGTGAATCTTCAATCAACTCCAGATTTTTTGATTTTGGACGGATAGTAATTACATCTCCGGGGCTAACACTGAATGATGGAATATTAACAATCTGACCATTCACAACTATATGACGATGTGAAACCAATTGCCTTGCCTGCCTTCTGGTTCTTGCAAAACCCATTCTGTATACTACATTATCGAGTCGTGACTCAAGTAACTGTAGAAATACTTCACCTGTAACACCCTTTCGTGCGGTTGCAGTTTTGTAAAGATTACGAAACTGACGCTCTAGGAGGCCATAGGTATATTTTGCTTTCTGCTTTTCATCTAACTGAATTGCATACTCTGACTTCCTGGTATATCGGCTTCTGCCATGCTGACCAGGGCCATATGGTTTTCTTTCAAGTGCACTGCTTGGGCCAAAAATGGGCTCTTTAAATCGTCGTGCTACTTTCTGTTTAGGACCTCTGTATCTTGCCATTTTATTCTACTTTAATAATTATACTCTTCTTCTTTTGGGAGGACGGCATCCGTTGTGCGGTATTGGAGTACGATCTTTGATCGAAGTAACCTCGAGACCACTTGTTGCCAGCGCACGTATTGCAGACTCCCTGCCTGACCCGGGACCTTTTACAAATACTTCAACTTTACGCAGCCCCATCTCATATGCCGTAGTTGCAGCAGTTTCTGCACTTACCTGAGCGGCATAAGGAGTATTCTTTCTTGATCCCTTAAATCCTTCTCTTCCGGATGATGACCATGAAAGTACGTTTCCGTTAGCATCTGTAATACTAACAAGAACGTTATTGAATGATGCTTTTATAAAAGCCATTCCGTTCGGGTCGGTAACCTGCTTTCTTTTTTTTCTTCTTGCCGACTTATCGGCACCTTTTTTGGGTCGTTTTGCCATTTTAAAATTCAGTTATATTATTTTTTAGCCATCTTTTTACCGGCTACAGTTCTTCGCTTGCCTTTACGTGTTCTAGCATTTGTTTGGGTACGCTGGCCTCTTACAGGCAGTCCTTTTCTGTGGCGTACTCCGCGATAACTTCCGGTTTCAATTAACCGGCGGATGTTTGCATTAACTTCAGTTCTGAGTGCACCCTCTACTTTGAGGTCATTTTCAATCACTTTTCTCAGCGCAGCAACCTGTTCTTCATTCCAGTCGGCTACTTTGATGTTGTGATCGATTCCAGCATCATCAAGGATTTTTTTGGCTGTGGTTTTCCCAATGCCAAAAATATATGTCAGGCTAATAATGCCTCTTTTCTGTTTCGGTAAATCAACTCCAGCAATTCTTGCCATAAATATATTCCTATTTTACCCTTGTCTTTGTTTATGACGAGGATTCTTTTTGTTAATTACGTATACACGTCCCTTACGTCGGACAATTTTGTCGTCTGAACTTCTTTTTTTAACTGATGATTTAGTTTTCATCGGTAATACCTTTTTTGATTACTTATATCTGTAAGTTATTCTGCCTTTAGTTAAATCATACGGAGACATTTCAACCTGAACTCTGTCACCTGGTAAAATTTTGATGTAATACATTCTCATCTTACCGGAAACATGAGCTAAAATTTCGTGCCCGTTGTCCAATTCAACTTTAAATTGAGCATTTGGTAATGCTTCTAAAATTTTTCCGTCTTGCTTTATCGGCTCTTGTTTAGCCATAATGCATTAATACGTTTCTAAAATTTCATTTTTAGTGATCTCAGCAATATAATCAAAAGTACTGAGAATTTCAGCCTCTCCTTCGCGAACAATTACATCGTGTTCGTAGTGAGCTGACATACTTCCATCGGCTGTTTTTATTGTCCAGCCGTCTTTTTCGGTTTTAACCCGCCAATCTCCCATTGTTATCATAGGCTCGATTGCAAGTCCCATTCCGGTTCTTAATCTTGGTCCCCTTCCCGGTTTTCCAAAATTTGGTATCGAAGGATCTTCATGCATGCTTCGGCCAATTCCATGGCCAACAAGATCTCTTACAACACCATAATCAAATTTTTCACAGTACGACTGTACGGCATGACTTATGTCACCAACTTTGTTGCCATGCACAGCTTGATCAATTCCTTTATAAAGCGACCTGAGAGTAACGCGTAATAACTGCTTTGTTTCCTCATCTGTGTCGCCGGCGATAAATGTGAATGCGTGGTCTCCAAAAAATCCATCTTTTTCAACTCCGCAATCAACTGAAACTATATCACCTTCATTCAAAACTCTTGTGCCCGGAATTCCATGTACAACTTCATCATTTACAGAAATACACAATGTGGCAGGGAATGGATTAGATCGACTTCCATACCCTTTAAATGCCGGGCGGCCATTGTTTTTTACAATAAACTCCTCTGCAATTCTGTCGAGCTTACCTGTCTGAACACCCGGCTTTAGTTCCTTCGCAACTTCTGCCAGTGTACGTGAAACCAGCTGTGCAGCTTCACGCATTTTTTCGATCTCAGACTCACTCTTCAGATACACCATTACATGCGTCTGCGACCTTTGATCTTACCGGTTTTCATAAATCCATCGTAATGACGCATCATCAGGTGGCTTTCTATTTGCTGGAGGGTATCCAGTGCCACACCCACAATAATCAACAAACTTGTTCCACCGTAGAACAATGCAAAGCCAGGAGTAACCCCCATCCTTGCAATAATTGCAGGTAAAATAGCTACGAATGACAGGAACAGAGATCCCGGCAGCGTAATTTTTGTCAAAATATTATCAATAAACTCTACGGTTTGCTTACCTGGTCGCACACCGGGTATAAACCCACCCTGGCGCTTCATGGTATCTGCCATCTCCTTCGGGTTAACAGCAATAGCTGTATAGAAAAATGTGAAAAACACACAGATAATAAAGAAAACAACCGAATAGGTTAAACCCGTGAAATCGGCCGACCACATTGTTAAGAACTGGACGGTTTCGTTCTCGGGGAAAAAGGTTCCGATCGTGCTTGGGATAAACATGATTGACTGCGCAAAAATAATCGGCATAACACCAGCAGCATTAACCCGCAACGGCAGATACTGTGTTGTACCTCCATAAACTTTTCGGCCCACCACACGCTTTGCATACTGCACCGGTACTTTTCTTGTTCCCTGGGTTAACAGCACACATGATGCAATAACAAGAATCAATCCGGCTAGTTCCACAATCATAATGATCGCATTGTTTGTAACCGAGATCTCATTAATTAACGCTGTTGGCAGCGCAGCAATAATACCGATCATAATCAGAATTGAAATACCGTTTCCAATCCCGCGATCCGTAATTCGTTCACCCAGCCACATCACAAATGTGGTACCTGCTGTCAATACTACAATAGCTGTAAAAATAAATGCTGGTGTACTTACAACAATAGCATTTGGTGAAGTCGCTAAAAGGTTAATCCCAAATCCGATAGCCTGAACAGCAGTAATACCTACAGTTCCGTAACGCGTTAGACGATTTATTTTTCTTCGCCCTTCTTCACCTTCGCGTTGCAGCTTCTGGAAATAAGGAACAGCTGCACCCATCAACTGAATGATAATTGCAGCGGTTATATACGGCATAATACCTAATGCAAAAACTCCGGCCCTTGAAAATGCCCCGCCAACAAAAAGGTCAAAAAGACCCATAAGGCTTGAGGCATCACCGGTTTCGGCGGTGAGCATACTTGCATCAACACCCGGCATGGTTACATAGGCACCTATTCTATAAACCATCAAAACACCAACTACATAAAGTATCCGGTTCCTGAGGTCTTCGATTTTAAATATATTTCTGAAATTTTCTATTATACTCATCAGGTATTATGGACTGAATATCTTTGAGATGATTATTTAATCAGTGTTAATGATCCGCCGGCTGACTCAACTTTTTCTTTGGCTGATTTGCTTACAGCATGTACCTCAATTGAGATCTTCTGAGTCAATTCGCCGGTTCCAAGCAGCTTTACAAGATCCTTGTCGTCTGCAAGTCCTGCATCAACAATATCCTGAATTGTAATAGTATCGGTTAATTTACCGGCCTCGATAAAGTTCTGTACTTTTTCGAGGTTTAGTGCCTGGTATTCAGTTCTGAAAGGATTTGTAAATCCAAACTTTGGAATTCTTCTTTGAAGCGGCATCTGCCCGCCTTCAAATCCTGCCTTCACCTTTCCGCCACTTCTGGATAATTGACCGTTATGTCCTCTTCCGGATTGCTCACCCCGGCCAGAACCCTGTCCTCGTCCCACTCTTTTGCGGGATTTTCTGCCGGCTGGTGCTTTTAATTCATGTAATTTCATAATAATCGTTGGTTATAATATTTATTACCCTTCAAATACTTTGCTTACACTAACGCCTCTGCGCTGTGCAACTTCTACCGGATCTGTCAACTGTTTCAGTGCTTCATAAGCAGCTTTTACCATGTTGTGCGGGTTTGATGAACCAAGTGATTTTGAAAGAATATTCTTAACACCTGCAACATCAAGCAGAGATTTAACTGCACCACCTGCAATTACACCTGTACCTTCAGCGGCCGGTCGTAATAAAACTTTTCCGGCTCCGGCTTTGCCAACTATTGGATGATGAATGGATCCGCTTTGAGTTAAAGGTACTTTGATCAGATTCTTTTTTGCATTGTCGAATCCTTTTTGAATTGCATCTGCAACTTCATTTGCCTTTCCAAGGCCATGGCCTACTACTCCTTCGCCATTACCAACAACCACAATAGCGTTAAAACTAAAACGGCGTCCGCCTTTAACTACTTTAGAAACCCGGTTAATATGAACCAGTTTTTCTTCGAGATTTAAATTGGCTGCCGGAATGTTATGTTTTCTTCTGATTTTAGGCATGATATAATTTGTTTTTAAAAGTCTAATCCACCTTCGCGCGCACCATCCGCTGCGGCTTTTACGATTCCATGATATTTGTATCCGCTTCTATCGAATACAACTTTGTTAATTCCCTGATCTGATGCTTGCTTTGCAAGTGCTTCACCTACAACAGCTGCTGCTTCAACCGGTTTTTTATCTTTCAATTCTTTTTGAAGATCCGGTGTCTTTGTAGACACTGTTGTGATTGTCACATTCTCACGATCGTTGATCAATTGCAGATAAATATGTTTACTGCTTTTAAAAATACTTAATCTCGGACGATCAGAAGTACCCTGGATCGTGGACCTGATCCTTCTTCGGATCTTATTTCTGCGTTCTGCTTTTTGTTTATTCTTTTTCATCTGTTTATGCTCTTATAAATTATTTAGCTGCAGATTTACCGGCTTTACGGCGTACATATTCGCCATGGTACCGAATTCCCTTTCCTTTATACGGCTCTGGTTTTCTGAGCGACCTGATTTTGGCTGCTACCTGTCCAACCAGTTCTTTATTCACACCGGTAATGATAATCATTGGGTTTTTACTGGTTTTGGTATCGATCTCGATATCAATTCCAGGTGGCGGCACAAAGTAAATTGGATGTGAGAAGCCAAGGTTCAGCTCTAATACTCCATTATTAAATGCTGCACGATAACCAACCCCGATGATTTCGAGCTTTTTGGTATATCCTTCAACAACTCCGTGTACAAGGTTGTTGATTAATGAACGATACAACCCGTGCAATGACTTCTGCTCTTTGCTGTCATCCTTTCTTTTAACCAGTACTTCAGCATCCCCTTTTTCAACAATAATGTCGGGGTGTATTCTGATTGTGCCGGTTCCTTTTTCACCTTTAACCGTTACAACATTGTCAGCATCAATCGTGAACTCGATGTTATCAGCTAAAGGTACCGGATATTTGCCTATTCGTGACATAGCTTAAAATTTCTTTTTTTAGTAAACAGTGCAGAGAAGCTCTCCGCCAACTTTTAATTTTCGTGCTTCTTTATCAGTCATCACTCCCTTCGAAGTGGATACGATAACAATGCCCAGTCCATTGTAAGCCTGTGGTATATTTTCATTTGAGCTATACTTTCTTAAACCGGGTTTTGAAACACGTTTTAACTCTTTGATTACAGGTTGTCCATACGCATCGTACTTTAAAAACAGACGCAATATTCCCTGTTTGTTGTCTGTGATATCGATGTACTTGTTCACATAACCTTTATCAACAAGAATTTTGGTCATAGCCCGCTTCAGCTTTGATGCAGGTATATCAACTCTGCGGTGTCCTGCCTGCTGGGCATTTCTGATACGTGTTAAATAATCTGATACTGGATCGCTTTGCATTTTTTTATTCCTCTAAATTACCAACTTGCCTTTCTGATGCCGGGAATTTTTCCGCTTAGTGCCAGCTCCCGAAATTTAATTCTGGACACACCATATTTACTTACATAACCTCTTGAACGACCGGTTATGCTGCATCGGTTTCTGACGCGTGTAGGACTCGCATCCCGCGGCAGTTTTTGCAGTGCTTCGTAATCGCCGGCTTCTTTAAGCTCACGTCTTTTTTCGGCGTACTTATCAACTGTTCGTTTTCTTTTTTCGTTACGTGCTATCCAGGATTTTTTAGCCATTGGTTTACTGTACTTTCTGGTTCAAATTCATTTCTTAAATGGCATTCCAAAGTGCGAGAGAAGCGAAAAAGCTTCTTCATCAGTCTCAGCGGATGTAACAAAAGTTATATCCATGCCATGTACTTTACTAACTTTATCTACATCAATTTCAGGAAAAATGGTGTGTTCCTTAACTCCCATTGTGTAGTTACCTCGCCCGTCAAAGCTCTTGTTAGGAACACCCTGAAAGTCGCGGGTTCTCGGCAGTGCAAGGTTAACAAGTCTGTCGAGGAATTCGTACATAATTTTTCCGCGAAGTGTAACTTTGCATCCAATTTCCTGCCCTTCTCTTAACTTAAAGTTAGAGATCGATTTTTTGGCTTTGGTTTTAACGGGTCGTTGTCCGGTTATTGCACCGATATTGTCAACGATTGTATCAAGTGCTTTGGCGTCATTAATTGCATCGCCATAGCCTACATTAATTACAATCTTCTTTAATTTTGGTACACCCATTACGTTTTCGTAGTTAAACTGTTTCGTAAGTTTTTCTACGATTTCGTCTTTGTATTGTGTATATAATCTTGCTTCTGCCATTCCTATTCAGAATTATTTATCTAAAATTTCACCGCTGTCTTTTGAATACCGAACCCAACGTCCGCCGCCTTCTTCTTCAATACGCTTCCTTCCAATTCTTGACGGTTCGTCGGTAGTTGGATCAATTACCATCAGGTTAGAGGCATGAACAGGTGCTTCTCTTTTTAAACGACCACCCTGAGGGTTTTCCTGTGAAGGTTTATCGTGGTGTGTTCTCATGTTTATTCCTTCAACAAGTACTTTCTCTCGTTTAGGATAAACTGCCAGCACCCGGCCTCTTTCACCTTTATCGTTACCTGCGATGACGAATACTTCGTCACCTCTTTTAATATGTAATTTTCTTTTTTTGTTGTACTTACGTGGCATAACGCTAATCTTTAAAGTACTTCAGGAGCCAGTGAAACAATTCTCATGAAATTTCTTTCACGGAGTTCCCGCGCAACGGGACCAAAAATACGTGTTCCTACCGGTTCATTTTCCTTGTTAATAATTACTGCCGCATTTTCATCAAACCGGATATAACTTCCATCCTTACGGCGAACTTCTTTCTTGGTTCTGACAATAACAGCTTTAACTACTTCCCCTTTCTTCACATTACCACCGGGTATTGCAGTTTTTACTGAGCATGAGATGAGGTCACCGATCCGGGCATATCTTCTGCGAGAATCACCCAGTACTTTAATACACATGACCTTTCGTGCACCGCTGTTGTCAGCAACATTTAGTGTAGATTGTGTTTGAATCATTGGAATTTCCTACAGATTGATCGTTACTTTGCCCTTTCGATAACTTCAACCAAACGCCATGATTTTCGCTTTGAAAGCGGGCGGGTTGACATTATTAGTACTGTGTCACCAATGTTGGCATCATTCTTCTCATCGTGTGCCATGTATTTGGTGGTTTTTGTGATAAACTTACCGTAAACAGCATGTTTAATCTGCCTGTCTACAGCTACTGTTATACTTTTATCCATCCGGTTGCTTACAACCCGACCGGTTCTGGTTCTTCTTTGTGCTCGTTCTGCTTGTGCCATATCGTTATTCAGCACCTTTTTTTTCATTAATAATCGTAATTAAACGGGCGATTTCGCGGCGTGTATTTTTGATACGTGCCGGGTTTTCAATTTGCCCTGCAATAGCTTTATTGAATCTAAAATCAATTAAAGCCTCTTTTTCATCTTTTAGCCTTGCTTCAAGTTCAGCAAGTGACAGATCACGCATTTCATGTGCTTTCATAATCAATTCCCCTTGTTATGCTCCGTCGTAATCTCTACGCTTCACAAATTTAGTTTTAATCGGAAGTTTATGTGACGCACGTCGTAATGCTTCCTGTGCTTTATCTTCACTAACTCCTGCAATTTCGAACAAAATTCTGCCGGGCTTAACTACAGCAATAAAGTGATCAAGTGCTCCTTTACCCTTACCCATTCTGGTTTCGGCAGGTTTTCTGGTAATTGGCCTGTCGGGGAAAATTCGAATAAAGGTTTTTCCATCACGCTGAAGACTTCTGGCAATTGCCACCCTGCAAGCTTCTATTTGCCGAGATGTAATAAACTTTGGTTCAAGTGCCTTAAGTCCAAAACTTCCAAATGCTAATTGGTTACCTCTGTTGGAGTTTCCCTTAAGTTTGTCTCTATGGACACGCCTTCTTTTTACTCTTTTGGGTTCTAACATTGTTCAGATACCGTTTATTAGTTTCTGCTTTTTCTTTTAGAGCGGCCCGAAGATTTTCTTCTTCCGCCACTACGCTTACGCTGTGGTTCACTTTCGCCCTGGCTTTGTTGTGAACCCGGGGTCAGATCTACATCACCAATAATTTCTCCTTTGAAAATCCAAACCGACACACCAATTGATCCGTAAATGGTATTTGATGTGGTGTTTGCATAATCAATATCAGCACGCAGTGTATGCAGAGGCACACGTCCTTCTTTATACTGCTCGGTTCGTGCCATTTCAGCACCGCCAAGTCGTCCTGCGCACTTAATTTTAATTCCTTTAGCTCCCATTCTCATTGCAGATGAAATAGCGGTTTTCATCGCTCTTCTGAATGATACACGAGCCTGAAGCTGCTGTGCGATATTCTGCGCAACAAGGCTGGCGTCCAGCTCAGGGCGTTTAATTTCGCTCACATTAATTTGAACTTCTTTATTGGTAATTTTTTTCAACTCTTCGCGAAGAAGCTCAATTTGCTCTCCGCCCTTACCAATAATTACACCCGGACGCGATGTATTCAGTGTTAAAAGAATACGCTTAGGTGTACGCTCAATTACTACATTAGAAAGACCTCCGTTACGGAGACGGGCTGCGAGATATTCACGCAATTTGTTATCCTCCAAAAGCATTTCCGGTTGATTCTCTTCGGAATACCAGTTGGAGTCCCAGCCTTTTATAATTCCAAGTCTAAGTCCTGTTGGATTGGTTTTTTGTCCCAAAATTCTGCTCGTTTAAGCTTCAGTTACTATTTCATCTTCTTGTTTAGCTACCACAACAGTTATGTGGCTGCTTCGCTTGTTAATGCGATGTGCACGTCCCATAGGAGCGGGCTGAATTCGCTTTAACGTTACACCTTCGTCTACATAAATTTCTTTGATGTAAAGCAGTTCGTTGTCCAGTCTTTCTTCCTCGAACTTATCGCGGATGTTTGCAGAAGCTGATTTAATCACTTTTGCAACATCGTATGCAGTCCCTTTTTTTGTGAATTCGAGCTGTTTTAGCGCACGATCTACTCGTTCACCACGAACCAAATCAGCAACCAGGCGAATTTTTCTTGCCGGCTTTCTTAAATGTCTTTGAACAGCTCTTGCTTCAAATTTTTGAGTTTCCATCAAAACTTTCCTTTCTAATTATTTAGCTTTCTTAATCGGGTGGCCCCTGAACGTTCTTGTAGGTGCGAATTCTCCAAGCTTATGACCTACCATATTGTCAGTGATATAGACAGGTATAAATTGCTTGCCATTATGTACAGCAATTGTAAGCCCAATAAAATCTGGAGTGATCATTGAACTTCTTGACCATGTTTTAATCACTTTTTTCTTTCCGCTCTCATTCATTTCATCAACTTTACGCTGAAGTTTATAATGAACAAAAGGCCCTTTTTTTAGTGAACGAGGCATACTTACTTAGCTTTTTTAGTTTTTCTTCGTTTAACAATGAATTTGGAAGACAGCTTTTTTCTGTTTCTGGTCTTCTTCCCTTTCGAGGCCTGGCCCCATGGTGAACGCGGATGTCCGCCTGATGCCTTACCTTCGCCACCACCCATTGGGTGATCAACAGGGTTCATTGCAACACCCCTTGTTTGCGGACGCCGGCCAAGCCACCTGTTTCTTCCTGCTTTTCCTTTTGTTGTATTAAAATGATCCGGATTACTTGTAGCACCTACAGTAGCAATACAGGTACCTAAGATCATTCGGGTTTCTCCTGAAGGAAGTTTAACAGTTACATACTTTTCCTGCTTAGCAACCAGCTGGGCAGCAGTTCCTGCACTTCTGCAGAGTTGTGCGCCTTTTCCTGGCTGTAATTCAATGTTGTGAATAGTAGTACCTGACGGCATATTTTTCATTGGCATTGCATTACCAACATCGGGCGCAACAGCTTCACCGCTGATCACAGTATCACCTACCGACAATCTGTTCGGTGCAATGATATATCTTTTCTCACCATCAGCATAAGCCAAAAGTGCTATTCTTGCTGATCGGTTTGGATCATACTCGATTGTTTGAACTTTAGCGGGGATGTCAAACTTGTTTCGCTTAAAGTCAATTATTCTGTGCTTGCGTTTGTGCCCGCCGCCTCTGTGACGCGATGTTTTTCGTCCGCGATTGTTACGGCCGCCGCTTTGCTTTTTCCCTTTAGTAAGGGACTTTAACGGCTTGTCAGTGGTTACATCATCAAAAACAGGAGCAATCCTGTGACGCTGGCCGGGTGTAACTGGTTTTAATTGTCTTGTAGGCATTTTATTCTCTTAGTTTAAACTTCACTGAAGAAATCAATTTCGCCTTCTTTAAGCGAAACTATTGCTTTTTTCCAAACTGCACTTCGTCCGCTTATAAATCCGCTTTTTGTAAAACGGCCTTTTGGCTTCGAAGGAACAATTATTGTATTTACCCGGGCAACTTTTACTCCGGGATATCGCTCTTCAATGGCTCTTTTTATTTCCGGTTTTGTTGCAGTTTTCTGCACTTTAAAAGCATACTGCTGATGCTCTTCCTGCAAACGTGTTAATTTCTCGGTAATAAGCGGTTGAATTAAAATACTCATGCTGCGGCCTCTTCAACTTTTTGTGAAAAACTGTTTTCAAGTACTTCAATTGCACTATTTTGAATTAACAGCACATCACAATTCATGATTTGATATGTATTTGGCAAATTGCCGGCCAATACATCTACTCCCGGAATGTTGCGGGCAGACTTATAAACATTTTTGTCTGATTCAGCAGTTAAAATCAACACTTTTTGTCCGGTCAATTCTAATGCATCAAGAAGTTCAATTACCTTCTTTGTTTTTGGCACTTCGTATGAAAAGTCTTCAACAATCTTAATGGACTTTTCTGCTGCCTTCAGAGATAGAGCAGATTTTCTTGCGAGCCTTTTAGCTTTTTTAGTTAAGCGCACTGTGTATGTGCGTGGCTTCGGTCCAAAAACTGTACCACCACCTTTCAGAAGAGGTGAACGGATTGAACCTCTTCGGGCCATACCGGTACCTTTCTGCTTATATGCTTTTTTACCGCCGCCGCGAACTTCTCCGCGTTCTTTAGTGCTGGCAGTACCTTGTCGCTTATTGGCAAGGTATCTTCTAACATCTTCATACAAAACAGTTTCATTTGGCTCGATGCCGAAAATCAGATCGTCAAGATCTGCTTTTTTGCCACTGCTTTTTCCGTCAGTTTTATAGATAGTTAATTTCATCAGGATACACTCTGTGATTTATTGTGAATTAATACGTATCCGCCGTTTGGTCCGGGAACACCACCGGTTACAAGAACCATGTTAGTATCCGGATAAATTTTTGCTATAGATAGATTTCGAATCTTTGTTCTTTTATTTCCAGAACGGCCGGCCATTTTCATTCCTTTAAAAACTCTTGAAGGATCTGAGGCCTGTCCAATCGCACCAGGAGCACGCTCACGGTTGTGCTGGCCGTGTGTTTGGCCTCCAACACCTGAGAAGTTATGGCGCTTTACCACACCTGTAAATCCGGTTCCTTTCGAAACACCAACTACATCTACGCGGTCGCCAACTGAAAATACATCTTCAATGTTCAGCTCATCACCTACTTCAAAACCTTCTGGAATGAAGTCGCGAAATTCACGCACCATTTTTTTAGCACTTACATCTGCCTTTTCAAAATGACCCGACAGTGCTTTGGTTACTGATTTCTCTTTTTTGTCAAATGCTGCAAGCTGAACGGAATTGTATCCGTCGGTTTCTTCTGTTTTAATTTGAGTAATTGAACAAGCGGGTACTTCGATAACTGTAACTGCGATACTGCGGCCCAGCTCATCAAATACACTTGTCATTCCTACTTTTTTTCCGATTAAACCCTTCATGGTATTTCCTGGAATTATCTTACACTTTAATTTCTACATCCACACCCGACGGCAGCTCAAGCTTCATGAGCGCGTCAACTGTTTGTGAACCGGTTGAAAGAATGTCGATCAAACGTTTGTGTGATCTGTATTCAAACTGTTCGCGTGACTTCTTATTCACATGAACAGAACGGTTAACAGTAATGATGCTTTTATTTGTAGGCAGCGGTATCGGTCCCGACACAACTGCCCCTGTTGATTTAACAGTTTGAATAATTTTTTCAGCTGATTTATCAATCAGATTGTGATCGTATGATTTCAGCTTAATTCTAATCTTCTGTTGTGTTGCCACGTGTTATACTCGTTTAGTCTTTAATTTTTGATACTACACCGGCGCCTACGGTTCGCCCACCCTCGCGGATCGCAAATCGCAAACCAGTTTCCATCGCTACCGGCTGAATCAATGACACATCCATCTTCACATTGTCGCCAGGCATTACCATCTCAACACCTGACGGAAGCTCGCATGAACCGGTCACATCTGTCGTACGGAAGTAAAACTGCGGACGGTAGCCCTTGAAAAACGGCGTGTGACGCCCGCCCTCATCTTTGCTCAGCACATACACCTCGCACTCAAACTCTTTGTGCGGGTTAATGCTGCCCGGCTTACACAATACCATACCGCGCTCAATCTGCTCCTTGTTGATTCCGCGAAGCAGAATACCGGCGTTGTCGCCAGCCTGGCCTTCGTCCAGCAACCGGCGGAACATCTCAATTCCGGTTACAACACTCTTCATCGGCTGCTCCACAATTCCTACAATTTCAACCTCATCGTTAAGCTTAATAATACCACGCTCAATACGACCGGTCGCCACCGTACCACGACCTGTAATCGAAAACACATCCTCAACAGGCATCAAAAACGGCTTGTCTACATCACGCTCTGGAGTTGGAATGGTCTCATCCACAGCCGTCATCAGCTCTACAATCTTCTCTTCCCACTCCGCTTCGCCATTCAGCGCGCCAAGGGCTGAGCCCTGAATCACAGGAATGTTATCGCCATCAAACTCATACGAGCTCAGAAGCTCACGAACTTCAAGCTCAACCAGCTCCAGAAGCTCCTCGTCATCCACAAGGTCTACCTTGTTCATAAACACCACGATCTGCGGTACACCTACCTGACGCGCAAGCAGAATGTGCTCACGGGTTTGCGGCATCGGCCCGTCAGTAGCAGCAACCACCAATATCGCTCCGTCCATCTGCGCAGCACCGGTTACCATGTTCTTCACATAGTCGGCGTGGCCCGGACAGTCTACGTGCGCATAGTGACGCTCGCCGGTTTCGTACTCCACGTGCGCCGTGGCAATCGTAATACCACGCTCACGCTCCTCAGGAGCATTATCAATATCAGCAAATTGCTTGGCTACACCACCGTAGGTCTTCGCCATTACCGTAGTAATAGCCGCTGTTAGTGTGGTCTTACCATGATCTACGTGGCCAATTGTTCCCACGTTAACGTGTGGCTTGGTGCGTTGAAACTGTTCTTTTGCCATGATTAATTAATTTCTTTTTTGTGTTTCTATTACCCTTGTTGTTCTATGATTTCCTCTGCTTTCGCATCCGGCACTTCAACATACTCATGGAATTCCATTGAATATGATGCGCGGCCCTGAGTTAGTGATCTCAAATCTGTTGAGTATCCAAACATCTCAGAAAGCGGCACGGTTGACCGTACAATTGCGAAGTCTTTTTGATTATCCATCTTCTGGATAATTCCGCGCCGGCCATTCAGGTCACCTATTACATCACCCATATACTCCTCAGGGGTGGTTACTTCTACCTGCATTACAGGTTCAAGGATTTTTGGTGAAGCTTTTTTAGCTGAATTTCTGAATGCAAGCTTTGCACACAATTCAAAACTGAAAGCATCGGAGTCAACATCGTGGTATGAACCGTCGTATAATCGCACTCCAATATTCTGAGCAGGATAGTTTGCCTGCACACCCGCTTTCATTGCTTCACGGAATCCTTTTTCGACTGATGGAACATATTCTCTTGGAATACTGCCACCAACAATCTCATTTACNAATTTAAAACCTTCGCTCATTGTCACTTTCTTGTCATCGTCAGCATAATCTGCAAAGTGCTCAATTGGAGCGATCTCAAATTCCATATCAGCAAACTTACCACGTCCACCGGTCTGCTTCTTATAAACCTCACGGTGAGTGATTGGCTTCGAAATTGTTTCACGATATGAAACCTGCGGCTGACCAACATTTGCTTCTACTTTAAACTCTCGCTTTAAGCGGTCTACAATAATTTCGAGGTGAAGCTCACCCATACCTGCAATTGTAGTTTGTCCGGTTTCTTCGTCAGTTTTTACCTGGAATGTTGGATCTTCTTCCGCAAGTTTAACAAGACCTGTTGTAAGCTTCTCAGCATCAGCTTTTGACTTGGGCTCTACAGCCAGCTTAATTACAGGCTCTGGGAAAGTGATCTGCTCAAGCACTATCGGGCTTTCTACATCACAGAATGTATCTCCTGTGTTTACCTTCTTAACACCAACGGCTGCAGCAATATCACCTGCACGAACAATGTCAATATCTTTCTTATCGTTTGCGTGCATTTCAAGAATTCGTCCGATACGCTCTCTTTCTCCGGTAGTTGAATTCAGAATATATGATCCTTTCTCAAGTGTACCTGAGTAAACACGGAAGAATGTAAGTTTTCCTACGTACGGATCAGTCATAATCTTGAATGCAAGAGCAGAAAACGGCTCATTTACATCGGGATTACGCTTCATTGCTTTATCAGGATCTTTTGGATCTACTCCATTAACAGCATCCACATCAAGCGGACTTGGCAGATATTCAATTACTTTGTCAAGAAGAACCTGAACACCCTTATTCTTTAAAGCAGTACCACAAAGTACAGGAGTAATATCACGCGCAAGAGTTGCTTTGCGTATAGCACTGTTGATCTCCTCTTCTGAGATCTCTTCTTCCATCAGGTACTTCTCCATTAACTCATCATCATGATCAGCAATGTTCTCAAGCATCAATTTATGATACTCTTCAGCTTTCTCCTGTAATTCTGCCGGAATTTCAACCACTTCGTACTTAGCACCCAGTGATTCATCATCCCAAACGATCGCATTCATGTTGATCAGATCAACAACACCCTCAAAATTTTCTTCAGCTCCAATAGGAATCTGAATCGGGATAGGGTTAGCCTTAAGCTTCTCCCTCATCTGCTCAATTACATTATAGAAATCGGCACCGGTTCTGTCCATCTTGTTCACAAAGGCCATTCGCGGTACATTATATTTGTTAGCCTGTCTCCAAACGGTTTCTGACTGCGGCTGAACAGCACCAACTGAACAAAATACACCGATTGCTCCGTCAAGCACACGAAGTGACCGTTCTACTTCTACTGTAAAGTCTACGTGACCGGGGGTATCGATAATGTTGATCCGGTGATTTTTCCAGATACAATGGGTAGCAGCAGACTGTATCGTGATTCCACGCTCCTGCTCCTGCTCCATCCAGTCCATAGTGGCCGCACCATCGTGTACCTCTCCCATTCGGTGGCTGCGCCCTGT
>SL_3KL_010_SEDDRAFT_10002215_pt1 | contig 17795 bp, 13 predicted proteins | sample SodLakKL_010_SED_2_FD_10381 | JGI IMG/M metagenome (IMG submission 10381) | reverse complement strand
CCTTTATTTTTTTATGGAACTGATCATTTGCTCGCTTTCTTGCGAAGCTATGCCCATTACATCGGCGATCACTCCACCCATCATGTTGCCCATCATGGAAGTGTTCATCCAGGAAACGTAAACCTTTCCGTCGGACTTCTCATAAATAGACACCCGGCAGGGCATCATGGAGGAAACGATGCGCTCATCGTCCAGCTTTAATATTTCGTAAGCATGTTCGGGATGGCAAAGCTCAAATACCTTTGCGTTAAGTACTTCTTTGCCAAAACCGTCCATGGTTTCCTTCATGTCGTGCACGGTGGGGATCTTCCATCCCATATCGTGGGCAGTTTGCTCAAATACATCCACCGATTGCTCAAAATTATACTTGCTTTCGGCTTCTTTCAGCATCATGCCGGGTGCTGCCCTGTAGGCAAACAGCGATGTCAATAAAATTCCTGCGACCAAACCAACAATTCCAAATATGATTTCTTTTCTCATTTTGCTATTTTTTATATGGTTAACATTTTCGTTCTGCTCGTTGTATGCTATTACTGTGCCATTGGCTCTTTTTGGTTTTAAACCAGGGAGTTAAACTTTTAAAGGAAGTAGGGTGTTAACTTTTTTAGTTAACAAAAAATGTTAACTTTGTTAACTTGATGTTAATCCAAATGACCATTTAATGACAAACTTTCCTGATTTCCAAAAACTCACCGAAGCAATGCCCTGTGGCATTGTTGTTGTCGACCGTCAGTTAAAGGTTCATTATCACAATCCCTTTGCAAAGAGGTTTCTTTATCCCGGAGCAAATCAAAGCCCTCCTGAAAAATTTTCGGAGCTGGTGTTTTTCACCACCGACATGCATTTATTTGATATGGATGATTGTATGAAAAACATAATCTCCTCCGTGAAAAGGAATTTTCATAAAACACTGATCCTGAAAAATGATGAAACCGAACGCCTGGTTTATCTTTCTGCCAACCGGCTTGTGGAGGAAGAACAGGAATTTTTTCTTTTTACCGTTTCGGATATCTCAGATGAAATGGATTGCATCACCCATTCACCGGGCACTTTTGGAAGGGGAGAATACCTGATCAGCCGGAAGATCATCGGCAGGGACCAGAAGATCAGGGATGTTTACCGCATGATTGCCCTGGCTGCCGATTCGGAGGTGAATGTGATGATCACCGGCGAAAGCGGTACGGGAAAAGAACTGGTGGCCGATGCCATTCATGAATTGTCGGAAAGGAAAGACCGTTCCTTTGTTAAGGTTAATTGTGCGGCACTTTCCGAAACCTTGCTTGAAAGTGAGCTGTTCGGACACGTGAAGGGAGCCTTTACCGGGGCTTATAAAGACAAAACCGGAAAGTTTGAACAGGCTGAAGGAGGTACCATTTTTCTGGATGAGATCGGTGAAATAAGCCCTGCCCTGCAGGTGAAACTCCTCAGGGTAATACAGGAAAAGACCATAGAAAAAGTGGGCGATAACAAGCCCATCCGGGTGAATATGCGCATTGTAGCCGCTACCAACCAAAACCTAAGGGAACGCATCAAGGAAAAAATGTTTCGGGAGGATCTGTTTTACCGCCTCAATGTTTTTTCCATTCATATGCCCCCTTTACGGGAAAGGAAACTGGATATCCCGCTGCTGTCCGGGCATTTTGTGGAGCGCTTCAACCGCTCTACCGGTAAGACGGTGAAAGGATTGAGCCGGCAGGCTTCCAAAATTCTAATGGAATACCCATGGCCGGGCAATATCCGGGAATTGCAAAATGCCATGGAGCATGCTTTTGTGCTGGTACAGGGCAGCCTGATAGAAGTCGAAGATCTGCCGGCCGAGGTCCGCAATTTTTCCGGAACAGACAACCGGGAAACATTTGCAGGGACTACATTAAAGGAACCGGGTGAAACCCCAATTCAGAAATCCAGGGGAGGGCAGCTTCGCATCAGCAGGGAGCAACTGAAGGCAGCACTGGAAAGGCATGACTGGAACCAGACCCGAACCGCCGAATACCTTGATATCAGCCGGGTGGCACTGTGGAAAAAAATGAAAAAAATGGGCCTTTAAGCCGAAGACTTGGTCAGGTGCATTTCAAACAGGCCGTTTTTCTTTTCCTCAAATCCAAGTTTCTTAAGGTATTTTTTGTGGGGGCGGGTATTGCCGGTGGTTACCACTTTGGAAAAACCGTCATCAATAAACCGCTGCCTTAAGCGGTGAAAAATGAATTTCCCGTTTTTATAATCCCGGTATTCGGGAATAACGTAATCCAGGCCGACCTTTAATATGTGTTCGTTTTCTCGATGGGCAAGAAAAAGCCCTGCAACGGCCATGTCTCTCAAAACAAAAAAGCTATAGGTGTTGAGTTGGGGCTGGTAACTGAAGCCCGGGAAAAACTGCTGTATTTCTTTGCTGTGGTAATCCAGAAATCGCAAAAGGTATTGATTGTCGCTACGGACTTTGATGGTCTCAAAAACTTCAGTTTTGGAGAAAATGCGGTACAGGTAATAGATGTCTACCACCACAATAAAGCCGTTAAGCAATGCAACGGGAGCTGAACCGATCAAAACCCCATAGGTTGAAAAAAGGGCCGCTCCCACCAGGTTGATGACCCTGAACTTGACAATGGAGCTCATGGCCATGCTTATGGCAATAATTGCCGATGCTATATAACCAATCCACTCCAGAATATTTATCTCCATAATCAAAGAGTTTTACTTAAAAAAAGGGGAATCCGGAAAGTCCAGATACTCAGAGGCGCAAAATTAAGCAATATCAGGGCAATTTAAAATGCTCGGGCTTAAGGGAATGGTTTTTTAACAGGGAGTTGGTTTTGGTAAAGTCCGGCGTAAATCCTAACAACAAACCCCCACCACCCGCGCCGCAAAGTTTTAAAAAGCAGGTTTTGGTTGTCAGCCCCTCTTCCCATATTTTTTCAAATCCAGCCGGTATCATTTCCCTGAAAAAAGAAAACTGAAGGGAGGAAAGTTTTTCCATTTTTTGGAAAAGGCTTTGGGCGTTTCCTTCCAGGCTTGCATCAATGCAGGTATTGTTGGCAGGGATGTAATCCTTTTGCATCATTTCACGAAAGGCTGTGATTTTCACCTTTTCGTTGAAAGTTCGCACCAGGGGTGCTGTTTTTCGGGCTTTCCCGGTGTTGACAATAAAGAAGCCGGATTGATCATCCGACCAGATGCCGGGCTGAACGGGGATGATCCCCCCGTATTCATCCTGCAGCAGGGGTTGATCAAGGAATGAGCTAAGAGGGTCAATTCCTGAACTATTCCCGTGAAAAAAGGATTCCATTGCTGAAAAAATGCTTTTTAGCCGGGCAAGGTATTCCGGAGCCGGAGGCTTCTCTCCCCGGGTGGCCGATGAATACCTTGCATAAACTGCAGCCACCAGGGCACCCGAACTTCCCAGCCCAAAACCTTCGGGAATATCCGAATCCAGGAAGAGCCCCTTTTCAATTTCTTTCTTAAAGGTTTTCAGATCCAGCTTCATTTCTCCACGCCAGCCCGGGGAAAGCTGTGCCAGAAAATCATGAAAAAGTGCAAGCTGGTGGTTGGACGCTGTGCCTTCAATCCATCCGCTTCCCGCTTCGTTTTCCGGAAAACGAAGGGTGGCGGCATATTTTCTGAATGGTACCGTCAATGCCCTGGATTGCAGCAAAAGGCTGTACTCTCCGAAAACCAGGAGTTTGGAATGGAAGTATTGGGAATGGGTATGCATTTTAGAGGTTGTTGATTTTTCCGGGTCCGGTTCCCATGCCGTCATCCATCCAAAGGCCATTCTGGCAATAGGGGGCAAGTCCCGAAGTGATAAAAGGCCTCACTTTTTTAGCGTCTTTTTCAAAATAGATCAGGTGGATGTTTGGCCCTGCATCCAAAGTGAATCCCACATTGATCCCGGTTTCCTCCCTGAAGTTCCTGATCTTTTCAATCATCTCCAGGGTGCCGGGTTTCATCAGCAGGTATCCGGGGTCGGAGGTCATCATCAGTCCGTGCAGGGTAAGGGCTTCATTTTCGATCACTTCCACAAAGGTTTTTTCATCTCCCTCTTTTATGGCATTCAGGAATTTTTGCATGTTCAGTTCAACCTGCTCAATGCGGCTTTCGCGAAACGGATGGTTTTTCATCATGGCGTGTCCACTGGAGCTGCTCACTTTTTTGGCACTTGAGTCGGCCACCAGAATGGCATCCTGAAGGGTGTTGAACAGGGGATTGACATCCTGCTCAAAAAGCCTGGTGGCAAAGAGGTTGCTTCCCGTCTGGTAATGCCGGGTCTCTCCCCATAGGGCAAACCCGTCGTAAACCGAACGGCAGGCGCTTCCACTGCCCAGGCGGGCCATGTAGGAAGCCTTCCTGAAGAAATCTTCATCCTGGTTTTTTCCCCCGTACAAAGCTTCTTCCAGGGAGCAAAGGCACAAAGCCAGCGCACTGAAGGCTGCGGCAGAAGAAGCGATCCCGGCCGAATGCGGAAAGGTGCTGTGGGTCTCAATTTCAAGATCCAGCCTTCCAAGGCAGGGGAAGTAAGGGTAAAGGCTGAGCAGGTAATCTTTTATGCGCCTGGCAAAAGTTTCATTTTCTTCGCCATTGACCTTAAAGGATTGAAGGCCGCCTTCTCCCGTTATGCTTACCTTGTAGCGCATACAGGCTTTGACCACGCTTTTTTTCAGCGAAAAGCTTAGGGAAGCATTCATGGGTATTTGCCCGGTTTCTTTGCCCCAGTATTTTATCAATGCAATATTGGCAGGACTTTTCCAGCATATTTTCCCTTCGGCATCATCCGGTATCTTTGTTTTGATGGCGTGGTCCTGGTAAAAGGTGGTGTACATACGTTTTGTTTTTTTCAGGACTTCAACACCATTTCTTCAAATGGAATAATGGTATAATATCCTTTTTGATTGAAATAATTTTTTAATTCTTTCGGTTTTGTCCCGGCTGCTGCCATAAAAAAATCTCCTCCCCATGCTCCCAGGGATTTTACGGAGCCGGGGAAATCCCTGAATAGTTTTTCGCCAATGGGCTGCCGACCCAAAGCTTTACCTGTTATCGCTTCGTGCTGTTCCATCATTTTGCAAAAATCTCCCAGGGAAGAAGTTTTGGCCATTTCCCGGGACAATCCGGAGATCTCTTCTACCCATTTTTTCGGAACATTTTCCGGTGAAAAATCCCTGATGCTTTCGGCACTGCTTTGTTTTTTACCCGAATAAACGAACCAGAGCCCCGAAGAAAAAGAAGGGAAAAAGTCCGCTTGCGCTATTTCCGGTATATTTTTTTCCCCCTTAAACCGATAAAGGATCGGCTGTTTGCTTCTGGCGCAGGCAATGTCATATCCCGATCCTCCGTTGATTTCGTGTAAAAGCCGGTAAGGATCCGTGCCGGACCACCATCCGATGTTGGAGATCAGCGAAGAGCTGCTGCCAAGCCCCCAGTTCATGTCAAAATTGATTTCCGTTATTATTTCGTAATTATTTTTGTCATTCAGAAAACCCGGGTTCAGGGTTTTGGCGGCCAGCAATATTTTTCTTATAAATTCTCCGGCTTCTTTATTCGTGCTTTTGACGGGAAAAAGCTCAGTATCCGAAAATTCAAAATAGAATTTCTCTTTCCCTTTTTCCAGAGTCTTCCAGGTGAGATAAAAATCGTCCGCTTTTTTTGAGATGCAAACCAGGGATTGGCCGTATTTTACCGGAACGGCAAGTGCCATGGCTCCGGACAGGACCAGGTATTCCCCGCTGATCATCAGCTTGCCGTTTGCGTAAAATTCCTGTCGGTCCATCCGGGCTGAATTGCTTTTTTTAATTTGGAAAATTTTTTGCGGGGTTGCTGCTTTATTCCTTCTCACTTCTTAAAGCTTGCAGGTATCCTGTTACGGCCTGGTAGCTGACTTTTCTTTCCTTAAAATAGGCGTATATTTTATTCTCTTCTTCCTTCGTGGCCTGAAGCTGCCGCATGATGTTGGGCAGATGCATCTTCATGTGGCCGGCCTGAATGCCGGTGGTGATGAGCGAGCGCACGGCGGCGAAGTTATTGGCAAGCCCTGCTGCAGCAGCGATCATCATGAGTTGTTTGGCATCGGGATGTCCCAGCAGCTCCATTGACCGGGCTGCCAGAGGATGCAGGCTGGTAAGGCCACCAAGGGTCCCCACGGCCATGGGCATTTCCAGGGAAAAATGAAACCGGTTATTTTCTAAGGTTGCCTTACTCAGGGACTGATACTTTCCGTTGCGGGAGGCATAAGCATGGGCGGCTGCTTCCACCGCGCGAAAGTCGTTGCCGGTGGCAAGGATCACCGCATCCACCCCGTTCATAATGCCTTTGTTGTGGGTGGTGGCCCGGTAAACATCGGTTTGGGCAATTTTTACTGCCTGCCCAAACCGGCGGGCAAATTCCTCCGGAGAAAAACCAGAAGCAATTCCCTTCAGGTTTTCCACAGGACAAGATGCCGAAACTTCCACCATGCAGTTGGGTGTGTAATTGGAAAGGATGGCCATCAGGGGTTCAAAATCTGCCGGAGAAAAACCGGTTGTTTGTTCAAAAAACGCCTGCATCCCTTTAGAAAAGGCCTCCAGGCAGGAATTGATAAAATTGGCTCCCATGGCATCCATGGTTTCAAAGGTGACGTGCAACTGGTAGAAGTGCTCAATTTCACTGCTGAAATCCTTCAGCTTCATGGAAAGGATACCGCCTCCGCGCTTTTCCATTTTGGCGGTGACGGGTGCCGCTTTTTCCCTGAGGAATTTTTCCATCTGGGGCATGGCATTTTTCAGGGCCGTTGGGTCCCCTGAAAACAGAAAATGCAACTGCCCGACTTTTTCCGTGCCGCTAACCCTTGCTTTAAACCCTCCTTGAGTAGCCCAGAACCTTGCGGCATAAGATGCGGCAGCTACCACAGAGCTTTCTTCTATGACCATGGGAACCACGTACATTTTATCGTTTATCAGGAAGTTGGGGGCCACATTGTAAGGCAGGGGGAAATTGGTAATGGTATTTTCGCTGAATCCCGAAAGCAGTTCCTGGGTGTTTTTATCGGGGTGGTAAAAGGACAGGAAGTCTTTTTTTGCTTCTCTGGGGGTTTTAAACAAACCTGTGGCCAGCGAAAGCTTTTCGTCCTGGCTCAGTTTGGAAAATCCCGAAATGATCTCTTTTTTTTTCATGTTCAGGCGCCTAAGTGCCTGGAAATTACGATCCGAAGAATCTCCGAAGTGCCTTCCCCGATCTGGAGCAGACGCTGGTCGCGGTAAAAGCGTTCCACATCTGTGGGTTTGAAAAGGCCTTTGGCACCAAAGATCTGTACGGCTTCATCGGCAACTTCCCTGGCGATTTCTGAGGTATAAAGTTTGGATATGGCTGCTTCCCTTGCAAAAGGCAATTTGTTATCCTTTCTCCAGCAAGCATGGTAAAGGGTGTTTCTAGCCAGTTCAATTTTTACATCCATGTCGGCCAGTTTGAATGCTACCGCCTGGAATTTGGAGATGGGCTGCCCGAACTGCTGCCTTTCCTTTGCATGAGCCAGGGCGGCTTCATAGGCTCCCCTGGCCAGGCCTAAGCCGATGGCCGCAATGGAAAGTCTTCCGGCATCCAGGGTGTTGAGCATGATGCGGCCACCCTGTCCGGGTTCACCAAGTAAGTTTTCTTTCGGGACCCGGCAATTGTCAAAAAACAGGCGTCCGGTGTCGCTGGCCCGCCACATTAGTTTTCCGGTCATACGTTCGGTGGTAAAGCCGGGGGTTCCCCGTTCTACCAGAATGGCCGAAAGCCGCTTGCGTCCGTCTTTCATGCCGGTTACCGCTTGAAGGGTCACCCCGGCAGATATTTCAGAGGCCGCATTGGTAATGTGCATCTTCGATCCATTGATCACCCATTCGTTACCCTGGAGTTCGGCAGTGGTTTCAGAGCCCATGGCATCAGAGCCTGCATTTTTTTCGGTCAATCCGAAAGCCCATGTTTTGCGCCCGGTGGTTAATGGGGGTACATACTTTTTTTTCTGTTCTTCAGTACCATAGTTTATTATGGGGGCAATGGCCAGTGAGTTTACCGCAGCAACGGTTGCAGCCTGCGAACTGTCAACCCTGGCAAGCTCTTCTACGGCAATAATATAGGAAAGGGTGTCCAGTCCCTTTCCGCCCAGTTCACGCGGAGTCTGAATACCAAACAATCCTAACTCACCCATTTTGGCAGTTAACTCTGTAGAAAAAATTTCCTTCTCATCCAGTTCAGCAGCCAATGGCTTTATTTCCTTTTCGGCAAATGCCCTGACTTTTTCCCTGAGTTTCTCGTGCGCCGGGGTTAAATATGGGCTCTGTGTCATCTTTTGTATAAATTAATTTGGCTTAATTTTAAATAACAATCATAACCGGCTATTGGTTTTTTTGATCTGCATTTTGTTGGTTTTAATCCTTTCTTTGTCTGAATTAAAACTTAAGGGTTATTCGACAAATGTATTAAAGTTTTATTACTTGCCACTGTTTCCCCCGCTTTAACATCAATTTTTTCAACTTTTGCATTCCCTGTGGCAATGATCCGGTTTTCCATTTTCATGGATTCCAGAATCAGCAGGGTATCTCCTTTGTTAACCTGATCGGCAACGTTCACATTTATTTTAATGATGCGGCCATGCATGGGGGCCTTTATCAGGAGCTCACCATCCAGCTGAGGGTTTTCGCTTAATTCGCTGATCCTCTCATTATCCAGTGCCCTGAAATGACCAACATGGTAAACCTGTTCTTCATTTTGGAAAAAAAAGGAACCTTCCTCCCCCTGACTGTATGTAAAGCTGTGCATTCCATGAGAATCTTCAAGGACCAGCTCCTGAGGGGTTTTCTTTAGCAGGGAGAAAGTTATTTTTTCACCTGCAGTTTCAACGGTTAGCTGTTCAGGTCCCACCTGCCAAACCCTTGACCTGATGATGCGCCGGCTGACCTTAAGCTCCGGGCTTATTTGCATGCGCCAGAAACCGATCTTTTCCCATATGGACAGGTTCTCCCCGGCCAGTCGGGCTGAGGCGAAAAGAAAGGCTGCAATCAAAGCCGGCTCATGATTTCGGGTGTGATTATCCTGAGAAAATCCATCCAGGATAAAGCGGTTGCAAAAACCTGTATCGGCTTTGCCATTGGCAAAAATTTCAGTCCTGAGTAACTGCGTAAGAAAAGGGATATTGGTTTGCACACCGTGTAAAATAAAGCCCGACAACCCCTGAATGAGCTTTTGAATGGCTTCCTGCCGGTTTTCCCCATGCGCTATGACCTTGGCGATCATTGGGTCAAATTCACTGCCCACCTCGGAGCCGTTTTCCAGGGCGGCATCAATGCGCAAGTCCTTAAGACGGGGTTCCTGGTAGCGAACCAGCTTCCCCGGCGAGGGCATAAAACCCTGTATGGGATCTTCTGCATAAACCCTAGCCTCAATGGCATGCCCGTTTATTTTCAAATCATTCTGCAAAAAAGGGATGGGGTTGCCGTTGGCAATATTTACCTGTTCCCTGACGATATCCACACCGGTGATCATTTCGGTAACCGGATGCTCTACCTGTATGCGGGTGTTCATCTCCAGGAAAAAGAATTCCCGCCCAGCCAGCAGAAATTCAATGGTTCCGGCATTGGTGTATCCGATCTTTCTGGCAATTTTCCGGGCAGCTTCCATGAGCCGCTCTCTCATTTCTTCGTCAATAAGCGGGCTGGGAGCTTCTTCAATAATCTTCTGGTAGCGGCGCTGGATGGAGCACTCCCGTTCAAACAGCGTAACCACATTTCCATGGGTGTCGGCAAGCAGTTGCACTTCAATGTGATGAGGGTTTTCCAGGTATTTTTCCAGGTAAACCTGCCCATCACCGAAATAATTTTTTGCCTCTCTGCTGGTGGATTCAAGGGTCTCAGCCAAGGCTTCCCGGCTTGCCACAACCTTCATCCCTTTACCGCCCCCTCCTGCAGCAGCTTTAATTAATACCGGAAAACCAATTCTTTCGGCATGTCCGGCAAGATCATGGGTAAGACCGGTTGCTCCTTCAATTAAGGGGATTCCTAAACTTTTTACCAGTTCGCGGGCTTCTACCTTATTTCCCATCATGCGGATGGCTTCAGGATCCGGGCCGATAAAAATCAATCCCGCTTCTTTAACGGCCAAAGCAAAAGCCGGGTTTTCCGAAAGAAACCCATATCCGGGATGAATGGCATCCACCCCTGAATGTTTGGCCAGTGCTACAACCTGATCTGTATTCAGATAAGTTTCCGCAAGGCTGTTGCCTTTCAGAAAAAGGCTTTCATCAGCCATCCTGCGGTGCAGTGAATCTTTATCGGCCCCGCAATAGAGGGCAATGGTCCTGATTCCCATTTCCCGCAAGGTTTTAAAGATCCTTACCGCAATCTCTCCCCGGTTGGCAACCAAAACCTTATGTATTCTTTTTTTCATAAATTTTCAGTCATTGTTTCCCGGCCATACCGGTTTTCTCTTTTCTAAAAAGGCCTGAATCCCTTCCTTTGCTTCTTTACTTTCCTGAACCTTTTGCAGCATATCGGCTGTGTAATCCGTCAGTTTTTTTTCCAGTTTTTCAGCACTTACTTTCTTTATCAAAGGTTTAACCAGCTTCATGGCACCTGGTGCATTCTCCGACAGCTGACCCGCAAGCTCTGCTATTTTTTCATCCATTTTTTCTGCCGGAAACACCCGGTCGGCCAGCCCGGTTTCTCTTGCAGTTTCAGCATTTATTCTGGCTCCGCTGAGCATTAACTGGCGCGATCTTAATTCTCCTATGCGCCTGACCACAAAAGGGGAGATGGTGGCCGGAATTAATCCAAGCTTCACTTCTGAAAAGGAAAAAACGGCTTCTTCTCCGGCAAATACAAAATCACCGCATGCTATCAGGCCAAGAGCCCCTCCCATGGCATGCCCGTTTACTGCAACCAGCAGGGGCTTGGTAAAGTCAAATAAAGCCATAAACAAACGGGGAAGCAGATAGGAAGGACGTTCTTCCGGTTTGAGATTTCCTACCTGCATCCAGTTCAAATCGGCCCCGGCACAAAAGTGGCTTCCCTTTCCCCTTAAAATCAAGACCCTGACCTTTGGGTTATTTTTCATAACAGCAATACAATCCAAAAGTTCATGAACCATTTGGGGGTTCATGGCATTTCGTTTCTCCTGCCTGTCCAGCCATACCGTGGCGGTATGGCCTTCTGTAAGGGTTTCTATGGTTTTGTAGGCCGACATTTTTTACATCCTGTAAACCCCGCTGCGGGGCTCTTCAAATTTTTTGTTTAATGATATGGATACGGCCATGGCCACCACCTCCCTTGTCTGGGTGGGTTCAATAATGCCGTCATCCCAGAGTCGCGAACTGCTGTAATAGGCCGAACTCTCTTCCTGGTATTTTGACAGTATTTCGGCTTTCATGGCTTCAATTTCTTTTTCGTTGACTTTTTTCCCGGAAGCGGCCAACTGGTCTATTTTAACCTGTGCCAATACATTGGCAGCCTGCTGCCCGCCCATTACCGAAATACGGCTGTTTGGCCACATAAACAGAAAGTGTGGATCGTAGGCCCTGCCTGCCATGGCATAATTCCCTGCTCCATAAGACCCACCTGTAATAATGGTGATCTTGGGCACGGTGGCGTTGGCCACAGCATGCACCAGCTTGGCACCGTCCCGGGCAAGCCCGGCATTTTCGTATTCCTTACCTACCATAAATCCGGTGATGTTTTGAAGGAAAAGAATGGGCACTTTCCGGAAATTGCACAATTCAATAAAATGGGTGCCTTTTAGGGAGGATTCTGCAAACAGCACCCCGTTGTTGGCAATGATGCCAAAGGGAAAACCCATGATACGGGCAAATCCGGTAACCAGGGTGGTGGCATACCGCTGCTTGAATTCATGAAAGAGGCTGTCGTCTACCAGCCGGGCAATTATTTCGTAAGGATCGGTTTGTCTTTTGGGATCGGAGCTGACCACTCCGTATAATTCTGCCGGGGAATAGGCGGGTTCTTTCGGGGTTTTTATGTCCAGGGCTTGTCTTTCTCCGGGTTGGAGGGTTTCAAAGATGCTGCGGCAGATGGAAAGGGCGTGTTCGTCATTTTCCGCCAGGTGATCTGCAACTCCTGACCTGGAAGTGTGCACCTCTGCACCACCCAGTTCTTCCGGGGTGACCTCCTCTCCGGTGGCTGCTTTAACAAGGGGTGGCCCGCCAATAAAAATGGTGCCCTGGTTTTTTACGATGATGGTTTCGTCGCTCATGGCAGGCACATAGGCCCCGCCTGCTGTGCAGGAGCCCATGACCACGGCAATTTGCGGGCAGCCCTGGGCCGAAAGCCGGGCCTGGTTATAAAAGATCCGGCCAAAATCATCCCTGTCGGGAAATACTTCGGCCTGCTGGGGCAAAAATACTCCGCCCGAATCCACCAGGTAAACGCAGGGCAGATTGTTCTGAAGGGCAACTTCCTGTGCCCGTATGTGTTTGCGAATGGTTTCCTTGATGTAAGTACCGCCCTTTACCGTGGCATCATTTGCCACAATTACCGTTTCATGTCCATGGATCACCCCAACCCCTGTCACCATTCCGGCCGATGGGAAGCCGTCATCATATTGCCCAAAGGCGGCCAAAGGGGAAAGCTCAAGAAAAGGCGTGTTGGGATCGGTAAGCAGATCGATGCGTTCCCTCGCCAGCAGCTTGTCGCGCGACCGATGCTTCTCAATGGCATGGTCGGGGCCACCGCTCATCACTTTGCGCATGATGCCCCGGTATTCTTCAAGCATTTGGCGGTAATGCCTTTTGTTCTCCTCAAAATCAGGATCACCGGGTTTGCTGTTTGTTGGGATTTGATACACGAATCAATGCTTTTTGGGTTTGAGTGAATAAGTTTTTGAAAACCAGTAAAATATTATGTATGGGTTATTTATGTATTTATTTTATTTTAACAATGGGTAAATTGTTTTGTTTAGAACTCAGCTTAAAATATTAAACAGGACCCCGGTTTTTGCCGCATTTCAGGCAAAAATACAAACTGCGCTCAATCAGGGGTTAACTTTCTGCATTTTTTTCCATAGCCGTTTCGCCTGCACTCTTGATTCTTCCAGTATTTCCTGCTGGTTTACCGTTTGAATCTCCCGGTCTTTGACAATGATGCGTCCGTCGGAGATCACATGCTTCACATGGTTGGAATTCAAGCCAAAGATGAAATGCCCGGTGAAGTTGCCCGGATTTACTTCTGTAGGGCTATCATAGTCCAGGATCACCAGGTTGTTGTCCCCGTCGCCCTTAAACTTGTTTTCTTTAAGGTAATGGTGCACATGCCGGAAGCGTTGATAAGCCGAAGAGAAGTCGATCATATCAAAATTCTGCCCGACAAAGAAGGCGGCTTTGGCACTTTGGAGCATGTCACTGTGCATGCCATCGGTGCCCAGCATGATGTTGTTACCCAGCCTTGCCCCGTTGAAGTACCCTACTTTGTTTTTGAGGTTGCTTTCCATGTTTTGTACCACCCTGCAAGGAAGTTCTCTCAGAATCTCCCTTTCCTGTTCGTCGAGGTGAAGACAATGGACAAGAATGGATTTGGAGGAGTTCAGTGCCCCTGCATTCAGCAGGCGGTGCACCACCCTTTTGTTGTAATGCTCCAGGCAATGTTCCTGATCGTAAAGCCCTTCGGCAGCGTGCATGTGCACCCCGGTATCAAAGCGCTGCATCAGGTCCATGGCTTTTTCAAGGGTTGGGTCGCTTACTGTAAATGAAGCATGCAGGCCTACCAGACCTTGTCTGTTCTTGAGGTAACGTTCGGTTTCCTGCAAGCCTTTTTCGGCCTTTTCCATTCCATCACGGTCGGTGGCTTCATAGCACAGCAGGTGTCCAATGCCCACCTCTTCAAAAGCTTCGGCGATGATGTCAAGGGCTCCTTCAATATAATGGGGTGAAGCATGGTGGTCGATCACAAAGGTTGAGCCGGCCTTAGCCGCAGCCATGGCCGTAACCAGGGCGCTGTAGCGGATGGTATCATGGTCCAGGCATTTGTCAAGGGTCCACCAGATGTAGCGAAGAATTTCGGTAAAATCTTCCGGAGATTTTTTGGGCGGAGGCATTCCCTTGGCCATGGCTGAGTAAACATGATGATGCCCTATGGCAAATGATCTGGTAACCAGCTTGCCGCTGCAGTCAATGGTGGTGCGGGCACTTTTCGATTTTTCTGCAGGCAGTTCATCAAAAAAGGTGATGCCTCCTTCTTTGCCTTCCTCAACCCAAAGGTTGGTTTTTCTGAATTCCAGATTTTCCCAGTTGATGAATGTTGCGTTTTTTAATAGAATGGCCATAGCTAATTCTTTTTTGAACTTTTTACAAATGCTGTAAATTTTGTCAATCTTTATTTTTCAAGGGAAGCCGGGTTCTTTTCTTCCCGTCAAAGGCGTAAAAGGCATTTGCAACTGCTGCGGCGGTTGGCACCATCCCGATTTCGCCAATTCCTTTTGCTCCGTAGGGACCATAAGGATCTTTTTCTTCAATGCCGATCACCTTCAGCAGTGGCATTTCCCTTGCCCTGAGGATGCCAAGGTCTTTGAACCGGAAACTTTCGGGTTGTCCCTCCTTCATAGGCAGACCTTCGGAAAGGGCATACCCCAATCCCATATGCAGTGCACCTTCAATCTGCCCTTCAAAAAGCATGCGGTTCATGATCTTTCCGGCGTCATGGGCGGCAATCAGCCTCTTAAGGTTTCCTTTTTCATCCAGTATGGCAACCTGGGTGGCATACCCATAAGCAAAATGAATTTTCGGGTCTTCCGTTTCTTCCCCGGGTTTGATGGTCCAGTCGCAAACATATTTCCCCTTGTAGGTTCTTCCTGTTATTTTTTCAAGATTGCCGGACTTCAGGTCTTCTTTTAATCTTTTGGCCGCATCAATGATGGCATTGCCCACCAGGGCGGTGGCCCTTGATGAAGTGGTCATTCCGGTGGGAATGCCGGCATCGGTATCTACCTTCACTACAATAGAGGCCGGGTTGATGCCGGTTTCTTCGTGAAGGGTTTGAATGGCTATGGTATGCACACCCTGTCCCATTTCGGTCCAGCCATGATGGATGATAACTTTTTCCGCTCCCGCCACTTCAATTTTTACTTCGCTGTCATCAATCATGCCGTTGCCCACCCCGGTATTTTTTATGGCGCAGGCAATGCCGGCATACTTTTCTTTTTGAAAGGCTTCTTTTACCGCTTTCAGGGTCTTTTTCAGGCCCACACCCTCCAGTCTTTGTCCGGTGGCGGTGGTAGCACCGTCTTCCAGGGCATTGTCATAGCGTATTTGCCAGCGGTCAAAGCCTCCTTTTTGGCATAGCTCATCAATGCATGATTCGATGGCAAAAACCACCTGCGGAACCCCAAACCCACGCATGGCCCCACCCGGAATGTTGTTGGTATACACCGTGAGGGATTCTATATCTACGGCAGGAATGGTGTATCCTCCCGTGGCATGTCCCACTACCCTTTCCATTACTTTGGTGCCCACCGAAGCATAGGCCCCGGTATCCCCAATAGCCTTAAGCCTGATGGCGGTGAACTTACCGTTCTTGTCGCAGGCCAGTTGCATATCCATTCTTACCGGATGGCGTTTGGGGTGCATCCGGATGGATTCGGCACGGTTCAGATGAAGTTTGACGGGTCGCTTCAAAAGCCAGCAAAACAGGCTTACGTGCCCCTGTACGGTCATGTCTTCTTTCCCTCCAAAGCCGCCCCCGTTCTGCACCTGGGTAACCCTGACCTGCTCCGGCTCCACTCCCAGGATTTTTGCCACCAGCTTTTGGTCAACATATACTCCCTGTCCCTGTGAATAAAGGCGGATGCCGTCACCCTCAGGGAGGGCAATGCCCGTTTCCGTTTCCAAAAAGGCATGCTCAATGGTTTGTGACTGGTAAATGTCTTCGGAAACGTATGCAGCCTCTTTGAATGTTTTTTCCGTTTCCCCAAACCTTATGCTGCAGTTTTCCAGCACATTCGACTGCCCGGGGTGTACCTGACCGCTGTCGGGTTTGGCTGCATCCTGCACATCCGTAATGGGTTTCAATACCTCATATTCCACCCTGATTTTTTTGGCCGCTTCCCGGGCAATGGCTTCGGTTTCCGCGACCACCCCGGCCAGCACATCCCCAATATAATTTGTGGTTTGGCCTTCTTTAATCATCAGCGGCCAGTCCTGGAAAATTAGCCCGGTATACTGCTCCCCGGGAATATCCTTTGCGGTAAAAATCCTGACCACTCCTTCCATTTTTTCTGCTTCGGCGGTGTCAATTTTGAGTACTTTAGCCCGGGGGTGATCGCTAAACCTCAGTGCTCCATGCAACATTCCTTCAAAAAACAGGTCATCCACAAACGGCCTTTTGCCGATGGCGGTTTCGTATGCCTGGTATTTGGGATAGGGTTTTCCGATCCTGGCAGAAAGTTCTTTTTCAGCAGGATTACTGTTGCTTTTTATTTCCCGGAAGCCTGCCTCTATAGCATCCACAATTTTTACATAGCCAGTACAGCGGCAAATGTTGGGGTTGATGGCTTTGATGATCTCTTCCCTTGAGGGTTCCTTGTTGGTGTTGAAAAGGGCTTTGGATCGCATGATGAAACCCGGGGAGCAAAAGCCGCACTGCACGGCTCCTTTTTCTGCAAAACTTTTTCCGATGAATTCCCGGAAAGCTTCCGGAAGTCCTTCAGTGGTGATAACTTCAGCCTCATTCAGGTCTTTCATTTTGGTGCGGCAGGCCAGGCTTGCCCTGCCGTTTACTTCTACCGTGCAGGCCCCGCAAACGCCTTCTCCGGAACAACCGTCCTTTACAGATGTTATGTGGTTATCAAGGCGCAAATGACGGATCAGCAATTGAGCGAGATCGCCTTTGTATTCCTGCCTAAATCCATTGAGGGTAAAGGTGATCATAATTTGTTTTTTTTCGTGTATTCCAAATTAAAAGCCGGTAATATAACAGACTTTACCGGGTAGTTTGATGTTTTGGTAACAGCATTTTCAGTTCATCGATATCCGGTGCAATGGCAGCAGGCATTATAAGGGAGCCTTTTACTGCTTCCAGGTCTTTAAGCCCGCTTCCGGTGAGCAACACAACATTGTTGGAATTGGCTGGCAGTAAATCGTTAACCTGGTGGTGAAGCAGCCCGGCAAAGGCAGCAGCAGCTGCCGGTTCGGCAAAAATTCCGGTATTGCGCGCCAGGATGGCCGCAGCATCCAGGATTTCCTGGTCGCTTACGGTAATGGCTTCTCCCTGGTATTGGTGAATGTAATCCCTTGCCATCAAAAAGTTCCTGGGAACATCCACAGAAATGGAGTCGGCCATGGTGGTGCCGGGTTTGATCTCAAAAACCGACAGGTCCAGGTTTCTGACCAGGTTGTCGCTGCCTTCAGACTGCACGCCAACCACAACGGGCATGCGGTCGGTCAGCCCCAGCTTAAAAAGATCTTCAAACCCTTTGTAAACCCCTGAAATGATGACCCCATCGCCTACCGAAACAAAGACGCGGTCCGGTACTTTTTCTCCAAGTTGTTCAAACAACTCAAAGGCAACCGTTTTTTTCCCTTCAATGGTCAGGGGGTTGTAGGCAGTGTTTCTGTTATACCAGCCAAATGCTTCGGTGGCTTTGATGCTTAGCTCAAAGGCTTCATCATAAGTGCCTTTCACCGGGACGATCTGTGCTCCGTACATGATGATCTGGGTAAGTTTGGCCAGGGGGGCTTTTTCCGGCACCATAATCACGGCTTTTTGTCCCTGGGAAGCACAAATCCCGGCCAGGGAAGAACCTGCGTTGCCGGTGGACGCTGCCACAAGGGTTTCATAACCTTTTTCTTTGGCATA
>SL_3KL_010_SEDDRAFT_10002214_pt1 | contig 17803 bp, 19 predicted proteins | sample SodLakKL_010_SED_2_FD_10381 | JGI IMG/M metagenome (IMG submission 10381) | reverse complement strand
GTTTGGCCATGCGCCTGCTCCCATACCCTGGATTGAGAATCATGGTGCCGGGGGAGGGAATCGAACCCTCACTCCATCACTGGAACCGGATTTTGAGTCCGGCGCGTCTACCAGTTCCGCCACCCCGGCATCGGGGGCTGGTATTTTCGTTGGTTGAACGGGGATTGTAAAGTCCGGGTTGCCTCTACGCTGCATCCAGGCTCAATTGTCGGGATTTTCGATGGTACCAGTCCGAGCCCAGTGGTTCGAAAACCGAGCATTGTTGCATTTCACCGGCGTAGATATGGATGGTCACCGCCGGTTGGCTATCATCAGGATTGGCAATGGTGTGATACTCGTGCGGTGGGATCAGGCTGCCGGCACTGCCGACTCCGGCACGCATGGTGGTGCGCGACTCCAGGCGGTACTGGTCGCCGGAGGTTTCGACCAGTTCGTACTGGACGACCTCGATTTCGCCGTGCCAGACGGCCTCGACACACCACATGCCCGCATGGTCGTGGACAGGGGTGGCCTGGCCCGGTCCCCAGGTCATGGCCATGATGGTGTAGCCCAGTTCATCGTCCTGGTGGAGCAGGCGACGGGCATAGTGATCGCTGGTCCACTCCAGGAAAGTGTCCGGCAACACCAGTCGATCATCCTGCATGAGGTCGCACAAGGCATCCCTGAGACAATCGGTGATTTCCTTGGGACAATCGCCGTCCACGGCGTTGCTGACCCGTTCGACCATGGTCTGTTTTCCGGCAAAATCGAGACTCATTCCAGCCACTCCCTGATTGGTGGTCCAAAACGATCAGAGTCTACCAGAAAGGCATCGTGTCCCTGAACCGAGGGCAACGCGTGGTAGCTGACTTCCGAGCCGGTGGATTCCAGGGCTTTTGCGAGGTCTTGTTGCTGATGAAGCGGGAACAGGATGTCCGTTTCCACGCCAAGTACCAGGGCATGTCCGGTGAAACTGCGCGCAAACAGTGCCTTGAGGCTTTCGTCGCTGTCGCAGGCATCGAACAGGTCCATGGCCCGCGACAGGTACAGGTAGCAGCACGGGTCGAATTGTCCGACGAATTTGCGCGCATGGGTCTCCAGGTAGGATTCGACTTCGAAACGCATGCCGAACAAGGTGGCGGGAAAGTAATCCTGGCGACGCCGTCCGAATCGCTGGCTCCATTCCTTGGCCGAACGGTAGGTGATCATGCCGAGCTTGCGGGCCAGGCGCATGCCAACCTCGGGCCAGTCATCCTCGGTGTATTGACCATTCTTGAAATTGCGATCGGTGACGATGGCTTCACGCTGCAGGGAGCGAATGGCGATGGCGAATGGAGTCGCCGAGCAGGCCGTAGAGATCAGCGCCACTCGCTCGGCGCTCATCGGATACTGCTTGAGCCAGGCCATTGCAGTCAGCCCGCCCATGGATGGGCCTATCACGGCATGCAACTTTTCGATGCCCAGGTGTTTGACCACCAGTCGGGTGGCTCGGGCCAGATCCTCGATGGCCAGCTCGGGAAAATTCAATCGCCAGGGTTTGCCTGTTTCCGGGTTGATGCTGGCCGGTCCGGTCGAGCCCATGCATGAACCCAGAGAGTTCACGCAGAGCACGAAAAAGCGCTCGGTATCAATGGGTTTGCCGGGGCCGATCATCTTTTCCCACCAGCCCGGCTCGGGATCCCGCTCGCTGGAAGCCGCGTGCGCACCCGGTGACAGGCCGGTGAAAATCAGAATGGCGTTGGACTCGTCACCATTGAGCTCGCCCCAGCACTCCCAGGCCAGGCGCAGACCGGGAAGCTTCTCGCCACGATAGAGCAGAAAGGGTTCATCGATGTCCAGATAGCGGGTTGCGGGTCCCATTTTGAAGAATTCAGGAGTTCAAACTTCAATTTTAAGACAAAAAAAGGCCATGCCGGCGATTGCCTGGCATGGCCCATTATTAACTCGGCAGGTTGGAGAGTCGTGGTTTCTAGAAGCGGAAACCGACACCTGCAGAGATGACCCACGGATCAAGATCGGCTGTCACGCGACTTTCCAGTTGCGAGCCATCCGGCAAATCTGTACGAATGCGCGCATCAGCTTCGATCTGGATGTAGCGAAGATCGACATTGAGAAACATGCTTTCGGTCAGTTCGAAGTCGACACCCACTTGCAGGGCCAGGCCCCATGAATCCTTGATGCTGAGGCTGGACGGGCCACCCAGGGCATCATCCAGTGTGGTCGTGGTGCTGGAATCAAAGAATGTCGTGTAGTTCAGCCCCAATCCTGCATACGGGCGGAAGACCTGGTTGGGCAGGAAGTGGTATTGAAAACTCAGGGTGGGCGGCAGATGCTTGGTTTCGCCGAGCTTGCCGGCGCCATCCAGGACACCGTCGCCGCGAATATTGTGTTCGAAAGGCCAGGCGGCCAGCAGTTCGATGCCAAAATGGTCGGCGGCCATCCAGGTCAGGTTGACGATCGGCCGAGTGTTGTTGCCCACATCGATCTGGTAACCATCCAGTTCGGTGTCGCCGGCGACCAGGTTGTCGCTGGATACATCGGGATTGACATGCCCAAGGCCGACACGCAGCAGCCAGTCCCCTTGAGACTGGGCCATGGCGCTGCTCGACATCAGGGCGACTGCGGCGAGAGTGAGAAGGGGGCGTATCATGTTCATTCTCCAGTGTTCACAGTAATTTCAGGTGTGCCAGGAATGATAAGAAAATGTTAAGCATGACTTATTGACCAGGATCAAAAACTGACCTGCCAAGAGAACATTTTCATCACTCGGCGCGAGATACTCTGAAACTTTCCAAACGGAACCCTGCATGCCGCGTCTGGGACTGATTTTTGGCGATCAACTCAATGCCGATCATGCTGTGCTCGGTGAGTTGGATCGTGATCGTGATCATGTGTTGATTGGGGAGTTGTCCGACGAGGTCGGGTATGTCTGGCATCACGTCAAGAAGATTACGCTGATGTTTTCGGCCATGCGTCATCACGCAGCCGATCTGGAGCGGTCAGGCTGGACGGTGCACTATCGATATTTCGAAGATTCGATCGAATCGTTCACGGAACTCGTTCGCTTACACTGTGACCGGCATGACATTGATGAGATTGTCGTAGCTCGTCCGGGTGAGTGGCGTGTATGGGAACAGGTCAACACTTGGGAATCGGACCTGGGCATTTCCGTAACAATCCTGCCGGATACGCGCTTCTTATGCACGGTGGATGACTTCGAGCACTGGGCTCGCGATCGTCGGCAATTGCGGATGGAATACTTCTATCGGCGCATGCGCCGGGCGACCGGCTACCTGATGGATGGCGACCAGCCTGCCGGCGGGACATGGAACCATGATCGCGACAATCGCAAGCCATGGCGCGGCGATCCGCCCGCGGCGCAGCCGATGCATTTCCGTCCCGATGATGTCACGGACGAGGTGCTGGACCTGGTCGGTCAGAAAGTCGACGGATTCGGTGCGCTCGACAATTTCGATCTGCCGGTCAGTCGGGAACAGGCCCGGAGGGCTCTGGCGCATTTCGTGCGAACCGGGTTGCCGAATTTCGGTGATTTCCAGGATGCCATGAGTGATGACGAGGACTATCTGTTTCACTCGCGGCTGTCACTGTGTCTCAACCTTGGCCTGCTCAGCCCCACCGAGGTCTGTGATGCCGCCGAAAAGGCCTGGCGTGACGGTAACGCCCCGCTCAATGCCGTCGAGGGCCTCATTCGCCAGATCATCGGCTGGCGAGAGTTCGTGCGCGGCATTTACTGGCGCGAAATGCCGGATTATGGTGAGCTGAATGCGCTTGGCAACGAGCAGCCGCTGCCGGACTGGTACTGGAGTGGCCAAACCCGCATGCGTTGTCTGGCCCGAACCATCGAGGCGACTCGCAAGAACGCCTATGCCCACCACATCCAGCGCCTGATGGTAACGGGGAACTTTGCGTTGCTTCTTGGCGTGGTTCCCAAGGCAATCTGTGACTGGTACCTGGCGGTCTATGCCGATGCCTTTGATTGGGTGGAGTTACCCAATACCCTGGGCATGGTCATGCACGCCGACGGCGGCTTGCTGGGATCCAAGCCTTACGCGGCCAGCGGCAAGTACATCCAGCGCATGAGCGATTACTGCAAGTCCTGTCCGTACCAGGTCAGCGAAACCGTGGGCGAGGATGCTTGTCCGTTCAATGCCTTGTACTGGGGTTTCCTGATGCGTCATGAACAGGATTTCAAGGCCAACCCGCGCATGAAAATGATGTACCGGAACCTTGAGCGGATGGACAATGCACGGCGACGGGCGATTGCCCGGCGTGCTGAATGGATTCGAGCCAACGTGGCGTATTTGTGATTGCGTGGAAAGACAAGTGCCTGGTGAGTGATGAGGTGGCGGGGCGACGAGCGGCCTTGCCCGTGGCCGGGCTCGAGGTGGACGGCTGGGTTGATTGCTTGAGTTCAGTGGCGTTTTGGTGCCGATCGAATTTCGTTTGATCCATTGGGTAGGGGCGTGCCTTTAGCAGGCTTTTCGGGCGCTTCAAATACGAATAGACCCTGCCTGCTTCCGTCACCTCGAGCCCGGCCCCGGTCAAGCCCACTCGTCGCTTGTCGGGTGAGAGTAGATTGATAGGGGAGCCCGTGAGCGGTCGAATGCCACCCGATGACACCCGCACCCCCACTCCCTCTCTGGTTGATGTGCGTCATTCAACCACGCGCAGTGTTAGATCCAGAGGTTCGATGTTCTTGGTCAGTTCACCGACCGAGATTTCATCAACGCCGGTGGCGGCGATTGATCCGATGGAATCGAGCGTGATGCCGCCGGAGGCTTCGAGGATGGCCTTTCCGGACGCGCGTTGAACCGCATCTTTCAGGTCATCGAGTGAAAAGTTGTCGAGCATGATGCGTTCGGGACCGGCCGAAAGGGCTTGGTCGAGCTGATCGAGATGCTCGACCTCGACTTCGATCGGAATATCGGGAAATCGGGCGCGGGCCTGCTTGATGGCGCCGGCAATTCCGCCGGCTGCGGCAATATGGTTTTCCTTGAGCATGATCATGTCGAACAAGCCCATGCGGTGGTTGTATCCGCCGCCGACGGTGACCGCGTACTTCTGGGCTGTGCGCAACCCCGGCAGGGTCTTGCGAGTGTCGAGTATGCGTGCTCGGGCGCCGGCCACCGCGCTGACGTAGTGCGCGGTGCGCGTGGCGACCCCGGACAGCAATTGCAGGAAGTTCAATGCAGTGCGTTCACCCGACAGCACGGCTCGGGCAGGGCCGCTGATGGTGCACAGAAGCTGGTCGGGTTGAACCCGATCACCGTTGCTGGACTGCCATTCCAGCCGACATTGACCTGACAGTTGTTCGAATACCGCGTCAACCCAGTCCGTGCCGGCCAGCACACCAGTCTGGCGGGTGACCAGGCGGGCTGTGCACGTGCGATCTGCCCGGATGAGTTCGGCACTGACATCACCGCTGCCGAGGTCTTCTTCCAGCGCCGCCGCGACCTGGGCCGAAATGGCGTCGCGAGTTGGTTTCAAAGGGGCTCGGACAACTGGGTGGTGCCGATGCCGCGTTCGGCGAGCAGTACCGGAATCCCGTCTTCGATCGGGTAGATGACCTTCTGATCGCGAGTGATCAGGGCGGCCTTGAGCGGCTCGGTCAAGGGTTCGTGATCGACATACTGAATGTCGCCGGCGGCAATCGCCTTGTTGAGTTTTTTCAGTCGGCCGCCTGTCAGCGGCAGCAGGGGCTCGTGGCTGACCGGGCAGCACAGGATGTCCAGTAGATGGTCGGGTAGGCTCATGGGCTGAATTCTAACTGATTGATGGGATCGCCGCGCTTTTCGCGCACCGTGCTTGCTGATAATATGGCCTATTTTTCTCCGGCGGAGATCTAGGCGATGGAAGCTACCCCACTGGTTGGCATCATCATGGGCTCGCAAAGCGACTGGGAGACCATGAAACATGCCGCCGAAACGCTGGACACATTGGCGATCCCTTTTGAAAAACGGGTGGTATCGGCGCATCGAACGCCGGACCGCTTGTTTGAATACGCGGCTTCGGCGCGCGAGCGTGGTCTGAAACTGATCATTGCCGGCGCCGGTGGTGCGGCTCATCTGCCCGGCATGGTCGCGGCCAAGTCCGAGCTGCCCGTGATCGGGGTTCCGGTGCAATCGCGCACGCTCAATGGACTGGATTCCTTGCTGTCGATCGTGCAGATGCCCGGTGGCGTGCCTGTCGGCACCATGGCCATCGGCAAGGCCGGGGCCATCAATGCGGCCTTGTGGGCGGCGGCCGTGCTCGGTACACAGGATGATGAAATCGCCGATCGTTATCGCCGGTGGCGCTCGGCCCAGACCGATGCTGTGCTCGGCAACGACATTCCCGGCCAGTGATGAAAATCGGCATTCTCGGTGGCGGGCAGCTGGCCCGCATGATGGCGGCGTCGGGGATTCCGCTTGGCATGGAGTTCGTGTTCGTTGATCCGGCCGAAGATGCCTGTGCCGCTGCCTATGGACGCCTTCTGACGGCTGATTGGGCGCAGGCGCCCACACTTGATGGGTTACGAGACTGTGACCGCATCACCTGTGATTTCGAAAATGTACCCGCCGAGGTGCTTGATGCGCTCGGTGAGGTCGCACCGGTGCGACCCGGGCCGGATGCTTTCGCCGCTGCCCAGGACCGTCTGACCGAAAAACGCCTGTTCCAGCGACTCGATATTCCGGTGCCGCCGTTTGCCGAAGTATCCAGCCGCGCTGATCTGCTCGCGGCGATTGATACCATTGGCCTGCCGGCTGTGCTCAAGACCCGGCGCTTCGGGTATGACGGCAAGGGCCAGGCCGTGTTGCGATCGAGGGAGGATCTGGAGCCTGCCTGGAGAGATCTGGGCGGTCACGATCTGATTCTCGAGGGCTGGATCAACTTCCACCATGAATGCGCCATCACCGCGGTTCGAGGTTCAGATGGAGCGATCGTCTGCTATCCGCTGAGCTGGACCGTGCACGATGGAGGGATCCTGCGCTTGGCGCTGGCTCCGGCACCAGTTGCCCGGGAAATGGAATCCCGGGCCCGCGAACTGGTCGAGCGTCTTTTGAGCGAACTCGAGTATATCGGTTGCCTGACCCTGGAGCTGTTTGCCACCGATCAGGGCCTGGTGGCCAATGAGTTCGCTCCCCGGGTGCACAACTCGGCCCACTGGACGATTGACGGGTCAATCACCTCGCAATTCGAGAATCATCTGCGTGCAGTCTGTAATCTGCCGCTGGGCGATACGACCATGCGTGGTCAGGCCCTGATGCTGAACTGGATCGGTCAAATGCCATCCATGGCAGAGTTTCTCGGGATTGCCGGTCTGCGCTGGCACGATTACGGCAAGCGTGCCCGTCCGGGGCGAAAGGTGGGCCATGCCACCCTGGTGGCTGAAGATCGATCGGGGATTGAAGCAGGCGTGGCCGCCATTGTCGACCAGGTAGATGCTCAGACGGCTTCGTTGCTCAAGGGCGAAATGATGCCGCTGGGTTGATCGGCGGGGAAGAGCACCAGGTGCTGGGCATCCAGCTCGACACCGATTGATGCGTTGACAGCGAAATCATCGTGGCTGGGAAACAGTGCGGTGATTTCCTCGCCACTTTCCAGGCGCAGTCGGTAGAGAATATCGGCGCCCTGGAACTGGCGGGCAACCACGGTGACCCGGGGGCCGGACGGATTGGGACGGATGTCGTCAGGCCGAATCAACAACGCCAGGTCTTCTCCACGTGGACGCTCGTCGGGCAACGGTGATTCGCCCAGGGCATGAACAAGACTGTCGCCCTGGACTTGTGCGTGCAGGTAACTGCCCCGACCGGTAAAGGCGGCCACGTAGCGCGAAGCCGGTCGGTGGTAGAGCTGATAAGGTGAATCCCACTGCAGCATGCGTCCGTCCTTGAGCAGGCCGACCCGGTCAGCCAGGGCGAAAGCTTCCTGCTGATCGTGCGTGACCAGCAAGGTGGTGGTGTGCCGGCCCTTGAGCATGCCGCGGATCTCCTCGCCCATTCGGCGTCGCAAGCGAGTATCCAGGTTCGAAAACGGCTCATCCATCAACAGTACTGAAGGTTCGGGCGCCAGTGCGCGGGCCAGGGCGACGCGCTGCTGTTGCCCGCCTGATAATTCATGCGGAAAGCGTTCGTCCAGACCCGTCAGCCCGGTCAGTTCCAGCAGATGACGCACGCGCTCGCGGCGCTGGTCGTCATCGAGTCGACGCAAGCCAAAGGCGACGTTGGAAAACACGTTCAGGTGAGGAAACAGGGCATGGTCCTGAAAAACCATGCCGACACTGCGCTTTTCCGGGGCGACCAGCCGGCCTGGAGCGCTGACTTGCTGATCATCGACCAGGATTTCACCCCGGCGCAATGATTCGAACCCGGCGATGGCTCTCAGCGCAGTGGTCTTGCCGCAGCCCGAAGCACCGAGCAGGCAACCGATCTCGCCGCGTTCGAGCTCGAAACTCAGCCCCTTGATGACCTCGACCTCGCCATAGCCGAGGTAAATGTCGCGCACGTCCAGGGTCATGCCGGAAACTGCCCGTTGATCAGTTCGGTCAGGGTATCGACAATCCGATCGGCCTGGTCGCGGTCGATGATCAGTGGTGGCAGCAGCCGGATGATGTTGCCGCGTGTGACATTGATGAGCAGGCCCTGATCCATGGCTTTCATCTTCAGTGCTGCGGCCGGTTCGGTCAACTCGATGCCGATCATCAGGCCGCGTCCGCGAACTTCGATCACGGCCGGGTGATCGGCCAGGCCTGCTCGCAGCCGATCACCCAGGTATTGGCCCAGGGTTGCGGCCTGTTCGGCGATCGATTCTTCTTCCATGATGCGTATGACTTCCAGGCCGACCCGGCAGGCCAGGGGATTGCCGCCGAATGTTGAACCGTGCAGCCCGGGTTCGAACAGGGCGGCGACCTCGGCACGCGCCAGACAGGCCCCGATGGGCAGACCGTTGCCCAGCGCCTTGGCCACGGTGATGACATCGGGTAGCAGCCCGGCTTCATGCTGAAAGGCGAACCAGCGGCCGGTACGACACATGCCGGTCTGGATTTCATCGAGCATCATCAGCGCCTTGTGATGGTCGCAGGCCGCACGCAGGCCGGCCAGGTAGCCCGGCGGCGCCGGCTTGACACCGCCCTCGCCCTGGATCGGTTCGAGCAGCACGGCCACGATATCCTTATCATCGGCCAGCGCCTGCCTGGCCGCATCCAGATCGCCGTGAGGAACCCGGACAAAACCTTCGACCAAGGGTCCGAATCCGGACTGGTTGGCCAGGTTGCCCGAGGCGCTCAGGGCAGCCAGGGAGCGGCCGTGAAAGCTGTCGTTGGCGACCAGGACCTTGGGCTGTTCGATACCCCGTGCATAGGCATGTCGACGTGCCAACTTGAGCGCACACTCGATCGCCTCGACACCGGAATTGGCCATGAATGCACGGTCGAGACCGCTGATCCGGGACAGTGCCTCGGCCAGCGCTTCCTGTTGTGGAATGTGCACGATGTTGGCGGTATGCCACAGCGTCCTTGCCTGGTCACACAGCACCTGGGCCAGGCGCGGGTGCGCATGACCCAGGCTGCACACGGCGATTCCGCTGACCGCATCCAGGTAGCGACGATCCTGGTCATCGAACAACCAGGGGCCTTCGCCTCGAACCGGGGTGAGCGGCATGCGGGCATAGGTTTCGAACAGATGAGACTTGGAATCGCCCTTCATGCCGCTGTCCGGATCAATCGTTCAGTTGTGACTCGACGAATGACCAGTTGACCAGGTTCCAGAACGCGCCCATGTACTTCGGTCGGGCATTGCGATAGTCGATGTAGTAGGCATGCTCCCACACATCGCAGGTCAGCAAGGGCTTGGACTGTCCGGTCAGCGGCGTTTCGGCATTGGATGTGGACACGATGTCGAGTTTGCCGTCCGGATTCTGAACCAGCCAGGCCCAGCCGGAGCCAAAGGTGTTGATGGCGGTTTCGGTGAAGCGCGACTTGAACTCTTCGAAGCTGCCGAAATCGCGCTGGATCAATTCGCCCAGTCGGCCATCCGGCTCACCCCCGCCGTTCGGGCTCAGGCAATGCCAGTAAAAGGTGTGGTTCCACACCTGCGCGGCGTTGTTGAAGACTCCGCCCGAAGAGCTCTTGATGATGTCCTCGAGCGATTTGCCGGCCAGGCCGGCATCCTTTTCAACCAGGCCGTTGAGCTTGTCGACATAGGTCTGGTGGTGCTTGCCGTAGTGATATTCCAGGGTTTCGGCTGAAATATGCGGTTCCAGCGCATCCTTGGCATACGGCAAATCGGGGAGGGTAAAAGCCATGAGTCTCTCCTTTGGAATGATGGGATGAATCAGTCAACCATTATGCAATATGGGTGTGTACGCAGCGGCTTCAATCTTCTTCAAGTTCCTGCAGGTGGCGCCAGCGGTTGGCAATCGTGCAGAACAGCTTGGCGGTGCGTTCGGTGTCATAGGCGGCCGAGTGCGCCTGTGATTTGTCCCACTCCAGGCCTGCCGCATCGATGGCGCGTGCAAGCACGGTCTGGCCGTAGGCCAGCCCACCCAGAGTGGCGGTATCGAAGCAACTGAAAGGGTGAAACGGATTGCGCTTGTAACCCACCCGGTTGATGATGGCGTTGAGGAAGGACAGGTCGAAATGGGCATTGTGCCCGACCAGAACGGCACGCTTGCAGCCGGTCTCGCGCAAACGCCTGCGGACCGGCAGCAGCAGGTCGCGCAGGGCGGTTTCCTCGTCGACCGCCGGTCGCAAGGGATGGTCGGGCCGGATGCCGTTGAATTCCAGGGCGGCCTTTTCAATGTTGGCGCCCTCGAAGGGGGCGACATGACGCATCTGCACCTCACCGGGATGCAGCCAGCCATCCTCATCCATCTCGATGATGCAGGTGGCCAGTTCCAGCAGGGCGTCGGTATCGGGGTTGAACCCGCCGGTTTCGACATCGACAACCACCGGGAGAAAACCACGGAATCTCTTCGCAATCTGCATCGTCACTTGCTGGTAAAGTCTTGCACCATCCATCATCATACTTGGTTGTCGATCCAGGAGGTGTTCAAGTGCTCACGTATTACCGGATTGTTCTGATCGGTTTCTTGTTTCTGGCCGTTCCCGTCCAGGCGCAGGTGTTCTGGTCAGTCAGCGACGCCGATGGCAACCAGAACTGGTTGCTGGGCACGGTTCACAGCGAGGAGCCGCGCCTGCTGGAGTTTCCGGACGAGTTGCTCGAAGCGCTTGAGTCTTCGGAGCGACTGGCGCTGGAGTTGGTGCCCGATGCCGGTATGCTCGATGAGCTCAACCGCGCCATGCACTACGACAGCGATCGACTGGAGGAGGTGCTGGGCAGCGAGTTGTATGCCGAGGTTGTGGCGTTGATGGAACGCCATTACGGCATGGGCGAACCGGCGGTGCGTCGCATGCGACCCTGGGCAGTGGCCATGACTCTGTCGATCCCGGCGCCGGAAACCGGGCTTTTCATGGACCTGGCGCTGTCATTCAGGGCCAGTGGCATGGGCGTCGAGGTCATGGCGCTGGAGACCCTGGATGAACAGCTGAACTTTCTGGCCGGCATCGACAAGCCCGGCCAGATCGCGCTGGTTCGCCAGGCGGTCGAGGAATTCGATCAGATGAAAGAGATGTTCGAGGCCCTGATCGGTGCCTACCTAGACGGTGATCTCGATCGGCTGGAAAAACTCTCGCGGGCCGAAATCGATCGCATGGACCCGAATTTGGCCGCGCATTTCGACCAGGTCGGCCTGGTCGAGCGCAACCATCGTATGGTCGAGCGTGCCCTGCCGTATCTTCGCAAAGGCGGCTTGATGATCGCCGTCGGCGCCTTGCATCTGCCCGGCGAGGATGGGTTGATCGAGTTGTTGCGGGCGGAGGGGTTTCGAGTCGAGGGCGTTTATTGATAGGCAGGGGTCAGGGGTCAGGGGTCAGAGGTCAGAGGTCAGAGGTCAGAGGTCAGAGGTCAGAGGTCAGAACGCACCGCCCCTCGAGTTTGTAGACTTACCCCTGACCCCTGACCCCTGAATCCTCCCCAACCGACCACCGACTACTGACTACCGACCTCCGTCTCCCGTCTCCCGTCTCCCGTTTTAGGGCTCGCGGCTGCCGAGAATGATCTGGCGGTCTTGAAGGGTGGCCAGTAGCTGGGCGCCGGATTCAACCACCCGGCTGGGGGGTTGNTTGATGTCCCCGGCGATGGATTCCAGCACAGAACGGCCGGATTGAGGATCGGTCGACTGCAGTTGCGAGAGCAGGTGGGCGGTCAGGGTGTTGATCTTCATGAACGCGACCTTGTCGTCGCGGCGCCGATAGGCCGCCAACAGGGTTGGTGAGGATTCGGGGGTGTCCGGGCGATAGTCCGGTCCGATGCGGTGGACGGGCCACCGATATTGGCCGATCTTCAGGGTCGGATTGAGCATCGGGTAATGGTCGAGCAGGTCGGTTTCGGATTCCACTTTGACGGCTTCGATGTCGGCGGCGTGCATCCGGACGGTGGTTTCCAGGTATTCCCAGTGGGCCAGTTCGGCCAGCCAGGGCGGGTCGCCGTTGTCATCCCGGGTGTGTTCCAGGTAATTGACAAACTCCCGGCCAATCTCGGTAAACAACGGTGTGGTCGGTCGGTGATGGATCATGAAATCGCGGATGATTCCATCCCAGGCCGAATCATCATGGAGTTTTCTGATCACCGGAAAATTGCGCGCGAACAGGTTGCGAATATTGTTGAAAAACAACCGTCGATAAACACCCAGCCGGCGTTCCTCGATGCCTTCGGGCGCAGCCTTGCCTTGCGGATCACGCAGGTGATCGGCGAACCGGCGTTGCACCTCGAGCATGCGTTTCGGTGGTTTTTCCGATTTGTCCATTGGCTTGTCCATTACCGCATCAGACCGGCTGGCCGGTCAATAGCTTTCAGGTGGCGCCGGCCGATTCAAGCAGCCCGGGATCGACATGGCGCTTGCGCGGTGCCCAGCGACACAGGTCCAGTACCGGACATTCTCCGCATTTCGGCGAGCGGGCCCGGCAGGTGTAGCGCCCGTGCAGAATCAACCAGTGATGGGCATGCTGCAGGTATTTCTCCGGCACCCGCTTCAGCAGGGCTTTCTCCACCGCCAGCGGGGTCTTGCCCGGCGCCAGTTTGGTGCGATTGCTGACCCGGAAGATATGGGTATCGACGGCCATGGTCGGTTGCCCGAAGGCGGTGTTGAGCACGACGTTGGCGGTCTTGCGCCCGACGCCGGGCAGGGCCTCGAGTTCGGCCCGGGTGTCCGGCACCCGGCCATCATGTTGCTCGATCAGTATTCGGCACATCGCGATGATGTTCTTCGCCTTGTTGTTGAACAAGCCGATGGTCTTGATGTAGTCCTTCAGGCCATCCTCGCCCAACGCCAGGATTTTCTCGGGCGTGTTGGCGACTGGAAACAGCCGGGCAGTGGCCTTGTTGACGCCGATATCGGTGGCCTGGGCCGACAGGGTGACCGCCACCAGCAACTCGAACGGACTGTCGTAGTCCAGTTCGGTTTTCGGGTGGGGGTCGAGGTCCGCCAGGCGGCGAAAGAATTCCTCGCGGTCGGCCTTGTTCATGTCTGTGCGGTCCGGGTATTCATGTCCTGGGTGAGTGGTGCGGCGACAGGCCTTTGAATCAGATATTGACGCAGCGCGACCAGAAGTCCAAGGCCGATGAACGCGCCCGGTGGCAGCATGGCCAGCAACAGCCCCCAGCCCTCGGGCATCATTTGCACGGTCAGGCCTTCGGCCCAGGGGCCGAGCAGCAGGTCGGCGTCGGCGAACACGCTACCCTGGCCGATCAATTCCCGACCGGCGCCCAGCGCAATCAGTACCAACGCAAAGCCGATGCCCTGGGCCAGGCCATCGTGCAGGGCCGAAATCGGCGGTTGACGCGAGGCAAAGGCTTCGGCCCGGGCCAGAATGGTGCAATTGGTCACGATCAGCGGAACGAAAATTCCCAGGGTGCGGCTCAGGTCGTGCCACCAGGCCTGCAGGCTCAGATCGACCACCGTCACGGTGGTGGCGATGATCAGCACGAAAGCAGGAATGCGTATTTCCGGTTGCAGGGTCGAGCGCAGCAGGGATACGGCCAGATTGGAGCACACCAGCACGAAAATCGTCGCCAGCCCCAGCCCCAATCCATTGACCGTGGTGGTGGTGACGGCCAGCAGAGGGCACAAGCCAAGCAGTTGCACCAGGCCCGGGTTGTTCTGCCACAGCCCCTGGCGCCAGATCAGTTTGCGAAAGGTCAAGGTCCGGTCCATGCGTGAGCTTATTCTACAGGGCCGGAATCTGTTCCAATGGGTTGCAACAGCCTTGCTCGCCGATGATCAGCACCCGGCCCGCGCCCAGCGGATAGTCGATCGGAATGCCATTGAGTCGCGCCAGGGACTCCACGCTCAGCCCATGCATGCGCGCGATCGTCCACAGGGTGTCGCCGGGCTGGACCTGGTATTCATTCAGTGCCAGGGCAGGCGCCGAGGGCGGAATTTCCAGCACCTGTCCGGGCCGAATGCGAGAACTCGGAGACATGCCGTTCCACTGACGAATGCGATCGGGCGATACCGTGTAGCGCTGTGAAAGGGTCCACAGGTTGTCACCGCGTCGGACCCTGTGACGCAGCCGGTTTTCGGGGTGAAGGCTGAGCGTCCATTCGATATGAAACTCCAACATGGACTGATAGTCGGGATCCAGCGGACGGCTGTCTCCGGAAGGCAGCAGCAATTGTTGTCCAACCCGGATCAATTGGTTGTCCAGGCGATTGAGGTGAATGAAGAACTCGGGATCAATCTCGTGGCGACCGGCGAAGTCGGCCGGTTGCTCGTGGCGTTGTTCATTTGCCTTGGTCCAGGTCTTGACCATGGCCGGCTGCATTGAATCGATCGTGCGTTCAGCCGCCCCGGCCCGTGCGCGAGGCACCAGAACGCGATGGGGTCCGTGTGGTGGGGTGAGGTGGGACTTCAGGCCACTGTTGAGCCGCAACAGCATGCCCAATTCGATATCGGCCTGGCCGGCCAGCGCAATCAGGTCCAGTGGCCCGGGCGTGTCCAACTTGACAAAGTCCGGTTCGCCGGTCCGCGCTGGGTACTTGAAATCGTATCGATCAGGCTCGGAAAACAGGCAGGTCAGCCCCAGGATTCGGGCAATGAAAATGCGGGTTTCACCTGGCAGTGAAAGCTGGCTCCACTCGGGCGCATCGGCAACATCAACGGGAGACAGCGTGCGCGTGATTCGGCCCGGCCCGGCGTTGTAGGCGGCAAGGGTCAGGTCCAGGCGCTGATCGAAACGCTGGTAGAGCTCACCGAGGTAATCCAGGGCGGCAGCGGTTGCCGCCACCATGTCGTGGCGACCGTCATACCAGCGATTGGTGGTCAGGCCCAGGGCGGCGGCGGTTTCCGGCATCAACTGCCAGGCGCCGGCGGCATCGCGTGGCGAGCGGGCATAGTTGTCGTATCCGCTCTCGGCAATCGGCACCAGCACCAGTTCGGCCGGCAGCTCGCGTTGCCTGATTTCGGCGGCCACATGCGCCAGCCAGGGACGCCCACGCAACAGGATAGCGGAGAGTTCTTCTGGATGATTGGCATAGTGGCTGGCCCATCGCTCGGCGGGTGTGCCGGGCAAGCACTCGGACGGCTGAGTCTGGCTGTTCGAGAGCAGCGGCCAGACGGTCTGGTCGGTCATGACTTCGGCATTGACCGAAGCGCACCAGGTCAACCCGGCAAGGCAGATCATCCGGTTCAATGGGCTCACGGGACTCCCCTTTGCTTCGCGCCCAGGCTGTTGACAAGCGACCAGTCCTGAGCAATGGATTGGATCGAATCAGGAATTCTGCGATAAATCCGGCCGGATTTCCAATCCTTGCATTTCCGATTCCCGGGTCCACAGGGCGTCCCCCAGCGAATCGAAGGCCTCGAGACCCAGTCGCACCGCATCGGTGATGGCCGCCGTGGTGATGGTCGCATTGCTCAGGGTGTCGAACTGTCCCCCGCGCCGGTCCGGTGCCCAGGCGTCCGGCGCGGGATGGTCCAGGCTGGCGCCATCGAACTGGCGGATCCAGTCACTGCGCCGGATCTCGATGCGATCACCCAGGCCGGGAGTCTCGCGGTGTTCGAGCACGCGGACCCCGATGATGGTCCCGTCGGTCTCGATCGCCACCAGCAGCCGGATATCCCCGCTGTAACCACGGCTGGTAACCAGATCCAGAACCGCAGCGGAAGGTTGACCGTCAAGACGCGCCCGGTAAAAGCGAACCGGACGTTCCAGGCCGGTCACTGGCTGTTCGAACCAGTCGGTCACCAGCTCATTGTCAAACCGCTCGGCCGGCAACAGCTCAGTGAGCGCGGCCAGGGCGCGGCGCTCCTGTTCCAGGGCGATGCGATCACGGGTCAGGCGGTCCAGGCCGGCCAGTATCGTGGCCGCCAGCAGGCCAACCGCGATCAGGGCGATGGCCGGTTTCCAGCGCTTGAGACTCATCGTCGATGACCGTAGGTTCGGGGCCGGGTATAGCGGTCGATCAATGGTGCAGCCATGTTCATCAGCAGTATTGCGAACGCCACGCCGTCGGGGTAGCCGCCGAAGCGTCGAATGGCCAGGGTCAGCACGGCCACCCCGGCGCCGAAGATCAGCTTGCCGCGCAGGGTGCTGCAGCCAGAGACCGGGTCGGTGGCAATGAAGAATGCCGCCAGCACCAGCGCGCCGGAAAAGATGTGCTGGGGTGGTGATGGGTTGGTATCTGGTCCCAGCAGCCATAGCGGCGTCGACAGCACGATGACCGTGACCAGGGTGGCAACCGGCACATGCCAGCTGATCACGCGCTTGTAGATCAGCCACAGGCCGCCAATGGCGTACCAGTTGGCAATCCATTCCCAGCCTAGCCCGCCGAAGTCGCCGAAGACCGGATCGCGACGGATTTCGGTGACGGTAAGGTTGTCCTGCACCCCGCTGCGCAGGGCATCCAGCGGGGTGGCCTGGCTGATGGCATCCCAACTGAGATTGGCCGGAAGCTGACCGGTGAAGATGGCCCGGGCCGTCTCGGCCAGGCCAGGCAGCCCCGGCGAAAGTTGCCGAGGCGCGAGCCAGTTACTCAGGTCAATCGGAAAGGCAATGATGACCGCGGCAAATCCGACCATGGCCGGGTTGAACAGGTTGAATCCCAGTCCGCCATACAGATGCTTGGCGATGACGATGGCGAACAGAATGCCGATGGCGGCGATCCACCATGGCGCCAGCGGTGGCATGCACAGGGCAAAAAGCACCCCGGTGACCACCGCGCTGAAGTCTCCAAGAAAAATTTTGAGCGGCCGCCGGCGCGCACGCAGCATGATGGCTTCGAACATCAGCGCAAAACCCACGGCCAGCACGATCTGGAACACGATGCCCCAGCCGAAATACCACCAGTGCGCAATGATGGCCGGGACCAGGGCGTAGAGCACCTGGCGCATCAGGCCGGCAACCGATTGTGCCGGTGGCAGGTGAGGCGCTCCGGCCAGCTCGAACTTCATGGCCGTCTCAGTCCTTTTTCCGCCGGGCCCGCTCGATGGCGGCCTGGATTTCGCTTTTGGCCTGATCGGGTTCGGCGAGCTTTTTCCGACGGCGTTCGCGCCGGGCCTGGCGTTCGGCCTCGGCTTTCTCGAGACGTGCCTGACGAGCATCGAAACGGCGCTTGGCCAGACTCGCCCGGCGCTGATCGAGTTGCTTCAGGCGCAGGCGATCCTTGCCGTGTCGATACCAGTCGACCAGCGGAATATGGCTGGGACAGACCTGGGCACAACAGCCGCACTCGATGCAATCGAACAGGTTCAGTTCGGCCGCCTCATC
>SL_3KL_010_SEDDRAFT_10002212_pt1 | contig 17805 bp, 10 predicted proteins | sample SodLakKL_010_SED_2_FD_10381 | JGI IMG/M metagenome (IMG submission 10381) | reverse complement strand
ACATGTTCACCACATTGCAAAAAATGCCGTAGTTGACCAAAAATTTAAAGATGGGACAATTAATCCCGGCACTCTGGTAGAAAAAGGCACTCATATAGACCTTATTTTAGGCAAAGGGTTATCAGAATCTGAAACTCCTACACCTTTTGTAATTGGGAAAACACGAGAAGAAGCTCTTATGGAAATAAACCGCGCTTCTCTTAATATTGGCAAAGAAGAATATTTAGATGATGATTCTACCAATGTTAGAGTATATAAGCAAAATCCGGGGGTAATTGAAGAAACCGTATATTTAAGATTAGGAAGTACGGTAGATTTATATTACAGGTCTGAGGAAACATTTGATTTTGAAAGCTATTTAGAAGAAATTATGCAAGTTGACGTACCAATTTTGTATGGAAAATCCGTTGAAGAAGCACACGAAGCCATTAAAAATGCAGCTCTTGTTATTGGCAAAGAAGTATTTGAAAATAATGTCAGCAAAGAAAATGCAAAAGTATATGACCAAAATCCCGATTATTTTGAATCACCTAAAATCAAAAGAGGCGAAAAAATAAATATATGGTATAGAGCTATTGAAGATTTTGATGAAGATATTGAAAGCCCTTTATATGAACTTGACAGATATAAAGAAGAAAATGAGAATAATGAGTTTTAAACAAATATTTTTATTATTTATTATAATCTTCTGCTTTTCCCAAATAACAGGGCAGGAAAGTATTGTGCCTTTAAATTATAACCCGAAAAAAAATGGACAAACTACTAAAACAAATAAATCCCATTATGATAAAAACGATACTGTTTTAAAATTACCTTTTTTTGAAGATTTCTCTTATAAAGGACCTTATCCTGATAATAATTTATGGGTTGACAGTTTCGTTTACATTAATTCATATTACCCAAAACATCCTGTTTCTATTGGCGTAGCTACTTTTGATGCTTATGATCAGCATGGTAAAGTTTATGGGCATGCTTCTGAAAACAGATATCAGTTTGTGGCAGACCACCTTACAAGTCATAAGTTAAGACTTGATTCTATCTTCAAACCTGAACAAAAAGAATTAGGACCTAACGACTCTGTTTATATTAGTTTTTACTATCAGCCACAGGGGATTAGTAATGCTCCGGCAGACAGAGATTCACTCGTTCTTGAATTTTTACATACCCCCGGTCATCATGTTTCTGAAAAAAACGAAAATGGCAATGATACTACTTGGGTAGAAGACAAGTGGGTTAGTATCTGGAGTACAGAAGGCGAAACATTAAGCAATTTTTCCAATGACACTTTACCTTATTTTAAAAGAGTAATGATACCCATAACTGATACAGAATATTTTAGGGATGATTTTCAGTTTAGATTTAAAAATTACGCCAGTTTTCCCATTGAAAAAACGCCTACAAATTATTCAGGAAATAGGAGTATATGGAATATTGATTACATAACAATTGACTATAATCGTAGCCTGGCTGACACTTCTTATTACGATATAACTTTTGCAAAACCCGCTGAATCCATGCTCAGCAGATATACCGCAATGCCTTGGTCTCATTATATTCAAAATCCTGATTCTCATTTAAAAGAAACCCTTAATGTCGCTATTAAAAATCTTCATAATGAAGAGCATAATTATACTTATAGATACTTTATAAAGGATGAATTGCAAAATATTATAAGAACATATTCGGGCGGAGACTGGAACATTGGACCTTTTTATGAGTATGGCTACCAGGATTTTGAGCCTCATTCCAATCCATTGGTATTAAACGACCCCTTCCCTGTCGAGCCGGCTGAAAAAAAGCATTTTCAAATAGTTCATGCTATTAAAGAAGGAGCCACAGGTGATAATCGTAGAAGAAATGATACGATTAAATTTGACCAAATATTCCATAACTATTTTGCTTATGATAACGGCGTTCCAAATGCTTCTTATATCATAACAGGATTTGAGCCGCAATCAGCAACAAAATTTGTTATGAGCCATCTCGATACTCTTTATGGAATTGACCTTTATATTAATCAAACACTAAATAATGTTGACAACGGACCCTTCAAATTTGTTGTTTGGGAAAGCCTTGAACCGGAAGAAATAGTTTATGAATCTGAGATAATTATTCCGGAACATGATGACGAAAGAGGTAGTTTTTTTTCATATATCCTCGATGAATTTATTGAACTTGAGGGTTCTTTTTACGTAGGCTGGCGTCAAACAAGCCCGAATATTCTAAATGTTGGGTATGATCTTACAAGCTCTGCCGGTAATAATATTTTTTATAACATAGATGGGCAATGGTTTCCTTCAATGTACGACGGAGCAATAATGATAAGACCAATTGTCAGTCAAAAACCGGACGGAACAAATATCAAAAATACAGAGTTTTCTTTAAACGTAAATATTTATCCCAACCCGGTCACAAAAGGCTTTTTTAATATTGATTTAGATAATGAATTAAATAAAAATCAATGGCATTTTGAAATTTTTGACCTAAATGGAAAAGTTTTAATGAGTGATGATTTTCAAAATAACATTCCTGTTCATGATTTCCCTAATGGAGTTTATTTTGTAAGAATATTTAACCGTAAAACTTTTGAAAATACTACCAAAAAACTCATAATCTCTCAATGATAAACCATTACGGTTAATTTTTTTGAGGTGATATGGTTAAAAAATTGAACGCAAAGCTTATTTATTATGTCTCGTCCTAAAACTTGGAGATCTCAATTATTTTTGCTTATCATTATTCAACAAAAATTAGCCACGAATACACGAATGAAAAACAAAATATTCGTGTATTCGTGGCAACAAAAATTAATTAAATTAGAACTACTTTTTTAAAGTTTTAATAAAACAATAACTACAAAAACATAGCTCATCAAAATAAGATTTTGCCACCATTACGTTTTTTATTTTATAAATCTATATTTTATTTAATTTTGTTTTTTTATTCAAAATTTTAAAATACTTCAAATTAACTATATGAATAACTCATTAACAATCGCTAAAATCAGAGGAATTAAAATCAGGTTCCATATATCATGGCTTTTTGTATTTGCTATATTAACATATTCTTTATCTTCCGGGTTTTATCCTCTTCGTTATGAATTTGATACTTTAACAAATTGGTTATTAGGAGGATTCTCAGCGCTATTATTGTTTTTATCAGTTCTTTTGCATGAATTAGCCCATAGCATAATTGCACAAAAAAAAGGACTGCAAGTAAGAAGCATTACTTTATTTTTCTTCGGTGGATTAGCAAATATTGAAACTGACCCGGAAAAACCTTTGACTGAATTTAAAATTGCTATTGGGGGTCCTATAGCCAGTTTCATTATAGGCTTGTTTTTCTACATTTTATATATAGGATATCCGGGAATATATTTAACTCCTGTTTTTGATTATCTTTCAAAAATAAACTTCATGCTCGCAATTTTTAATATGATACCTGCTTTCCCTTTAGACGGTGGCAGAGTTTTCAGATCAATATTATGGGCTTACAATAATGATATAAAAAAAGCAACAAAAATAGCATCCAACTCAGGGAAAATATTTGGTTCTCTACTTATTGCTTTAGGCATTATTACCATCCCTGCAGGTTTTTGGTTTGCTTTTATGGGATTGTTCCTTATATTTCTCGCAGATAATGGATACAAACAAGTTATTATTAAAATCAATCTTGAAAATGTTTCAATAAAAGAATTAATTACAAAAAGACCTTTGATAAATCCTGAATGGAAAATTGATGAGTTTTTAAATTGGTGTAAAGAGCAACAAGCATTTAAAGGTTTTATTAAAAATGATGATGGTATTTTTTACGTTGATATAAGTAATTTGCAATTACCCAATGATAAAAATCAAGATTTCCCTGCAATTAAATCAATAATGAAAAAATCGGAAACAGTTAATGTTAACGAAAAAGATGCTTTTGATTTATTTAAAGACATGCAAAGTAAAAGAATTGATGTTATACCTGTTATTGATGATAATAGCAACTATTTGGGTGTTATCTCTACTGACTCTTTTTATAGAATCATTAAACTAATAACTATTCAGGAAAAATTAAATATATCAAAAACAAATAATTAAAAAAAGTTTTAAAACCTTTTGAAACACGATGACTAAAGCAATATTATTTGCTATTTTATTTTTATTATCATACAACCAGAATATATTTAGCGAAAAATCATTAGACACTTTATATCTGGATGAAATTACGGTAAGTGCTCGTCGTGCTCCTACTGTTTATTCAGAGGCATCCAGGGTTATTCATGTAATTGAAAAGAAAGACATTGAGCGTTTGCCTGCTCAAAGTATAAACTGTTTGCTTGAGCATGTTCCCGGTATAGATATTCGTCATCGTGGTGCTATAGGGGTTCAGTCTGATATTAGTATTCGCGGGGGGACTTTCGACCAATATCAAATTTTAATAAACGGGATAAAAATAAACGACCCGCAAACAGGTCATCATAATTTAAACATTCCTATAGATCCTATTGATATTGAAAGGATAGAGGTTTTATCCGGGCCCGGTTCTCGCATATTTGGTGCCAATGCCTTCAGCGGTGCTATAAATATAATTACCGTTTCTAAAGAAGACCCATCTGCCACAGCATCTATTACTGCCGGCGAACACGGCTTGTTTGTTGGAAAAGCCACATTATCAACCGGCACAGAAAACCTTAACAGCTATCTTTCATATAATCATAAAACCAGTAATGGTTATATGGAAAACACTGATTTTGATATTCATAATTTGTTTTGGCATGGCAACGCAAAACGTGGTGAATTTATATTTGATGCCCAAGCAGGCTATCAAAACAAAGCTTTTGGAGCAAACAGCTTTTACAGCGTACGATTCCCAGAGCAATTTGAACATACTCGTAATACTTTTGCCTCTATTAATGCTGAAACAAATTATAACAATTTGAATATTAGCACTTCTGCTTACTGGAGGCAACATAATGACCGTTTTGAACTTTTTAGAAATGAAAAACCCGAATGGTATGAAACTCACAACTACCATCAAACAAATGTTTACGGCTCAGAAATAAATTCAAAATTTAATTCCGATTTAGGAATAACAACTTTCGGTATTGAGTTTCGCTCTGAAAATATCAAAAGCAATGTATTAGGTTATCCAACAGGAGATTCGTTAAAAGTCCGCGGCGAGTCCGAAGGTTGGTTTACTCACGCTAAAAACAGAAATAACATCGGTGTTTTTGCCGAACATTCTTTTTACTTTGATAATTCAATACTTTCAACAGGAGCTTTTTGCCATTATAATAAAAATTATGATTTTAACTGGTACCCGGGAATTGATTATGTTTATATGTTTTCTAAACATTTTCACTGGTTTGCTTCTTATAATAACTCTATGAGATTGCCTACGTTTACCGAATTATTTTACCAAGCTCCCGATCACGAAGCCAACCCCGACATAATTCCTGAGAAAGCTGCTTCAAGCGAAACCGGAATAAAATTTTTCCATAATTTTTTAACCGGACAATTAGGCATTTTCTACAGAAATGCTGAAAATATTATTGATTGGGTAAAAGAAGAAAATGACACAATTTGGCAAAGTAAAAATATAACTAATATCAAAACAGCAGGGATAGAAACCTCAGCAAATATTTCTTTACAAAACATTTTTAACAGAGAACTCCCTTTTAAAACAGTTAGACTATCATATTCATACATTGACTCTGATAAAAATGTTGAAAGCGTAATATCCAAATATGCTCTTGATTTTTTAAAACATAAATTTACAGCAGGCATTGAGTATGATATCATAAATGATTTATCCGGTTTTTTAAATTTCAGATACAATGAACGAAACGGTGAGTATATTGAATTTGAGAGCGGTAACATAAAACCGTATAAAGCTTTTTGGTTAATAGATATAAAGTTGCAATATCAATACAGCGGGTTAACAATATTTGCAGAAGCCACAAATATTTTTGATGTAGATTACGTTGATTTCGGGAATATTTATCAGCCCGGGAGGTGGTTAAAAACAGGTTTAAGCTATAATTTTAGCTTTTGATTTTTTTATTATTCGGTGGCTTATTAGCCATATAAACTCCAATAAGAATTGCAACAATCCAAATAATATAATGTAAAAAGAATGGTTCTCCATCAATTATTCCCCATCCAATAGAAACTAACGGCATCAAATAAGTAACACTGGAGGCAAATAAAGCAGAACTTCTTTTTATGAGCCAGAAATTAGCAATTATTGCAATAGCTGTTCCAAAAATTCCGAGTAATGCTATATAGCCTAAGCTTTCCCAGCTGCCCGGAACATTATTCATTTTATATAAAAAATCTGTGCCTGATAAAAGATAAACCAACGAAGGAATTCCTATGAAAATAAATGCTAAAGATGCTATTGTTATAGGGTCATAGTTGGTAAGGTATGACTTGATAAAATTCATTTGTAATGCATAACACAATGTGGCTATTACGACAAACGATGCATATTCAAAATTAAGCACAAAATTTCCATCTCCTGCAACAGATAACAAACCTACTGCTCCGATAAGCCCAATAAAGACGCCAAAAATATTTCTTGCAAGTGTTTTCCTGCCAAATAATGCCACACCAACTATTAATGTGAAAAGAGGAGTTAGTGAGTTGAGTATCCCTGCCATATAGCTATCCATTCCTGTTTGAGCTTTTGCAAATAAAAAAGCCGGTAAAGCATTACCTAAAACTCCTGCAATAATAAACAACCAGAAATTTTTTATATTTAATTTTTTTAGCCGTAAAACAGCAAAAGGCAATAAAAAAAGAAAGGAGATAGCAACCCTTAATGCTCCCACTTCAAAATTATCAAATGTGACAAGTCCTTTTTTAATAAGAATAAAAGAACTTCCCCATACTAACATCAATGCTAATAAAACCAGCCATTCTCTAACGCCGGGTTTGGCATCCTTCTTCATCAAAAAATAATTTTATTACTACTGCGCTTGAATCGCTTCAAAATCAAATTGAAGAGAAAATCTTAAAACATCTTGTAACGGACTTTGTTGGTGGATAGGTATTATGTAAGAAAAATCTATTCCAAAAACATTATATTTCAATCCTAATCCGGCTGTAAAATATTTTCTGTTCCCTTTGTTTTCATGCTCGTGAAAATATCCAACTCTAAGGGCAAACTGGTCATCATACCAGTATTCTGCTCCAACAGATATCATGACTTCCTGAAGTTCTTCTTCAATTCCTCCGGGAGCATCTGTAAATGAGCCAAACATGCCGGATACTACTGTACGATTAGGATCTTCTCCTTCTTCAATTACAGGATTTCCGTCATCATCAAATACAGGGTTTCCGTTTTCATCTCTTTTATAAACCGGCGGAGTTGGCACTAAAAGCTTATTAAAATCGACCATTACAGCAATTGTATTATATTGGTCTAGATGAAATCTTAATGAAGGTCCTAATCTCATATTAATAGGAATAAAATTTGCATTATGTTCATCTGTATAAGAAATTTTATTTCCCATATTAGAAATATTAAGTCCTGCTGCAAAATCAGTAGGCGTATCCCAGTTAAGTTCTTGCTGATAATAAACAGCAACATCAGCTGCGAATGCTCGGCCCGGTCTGGTTTCATAATCTCCAACAAATTGCCCTTGAGTAAGATTAGAATATATATAACGGCCTGCAATTGCTCCTGATAAATTTTCAGCTAATATTCTTGAGTATGCAACATCAACTGAAAACTCATTAGGACGAACTATACCTAACTCCATACCTGTCTCATCAGTAAACATAATATCTCCCAAAGAAAAAAACTTTAAACTGGCAGCTACGGTTTGCAAATCATCAAGCCTATAAAACCCGCTTAAATATGAAAAATTAATATCATCAATCAAAGATCTAAGCCAAGGAGTATAATTCATTGCCAATCCAAAATCCTGTTCAACAAATGAATATTTAGCCGGATTCCAGTGCATTGAATTTACATCCGGCGTTGAAGAAACTCCTGCATCTCCCATAGCTCCTGCCCTTGCATCAGGGGCTATCATTAAAAATGGAACTGCTGTCGTTATTGGATTATGCGCCCCATGTATTTCACGATAATTACTGTACGAATCTATACAAAGAAAAAAAATTAACGCTTTTAATAAGAAAACTTTTGCTAAAAACTTCATTTTTATTTTGGTTTTAATTATACTTTCTTAAAAGGATTTAAGGTATTCAACCTTTTAATTTATTTTAAAATTTTATAAAAGCATAATATATAACGGATTATATAAATCTCTTATTGTTAATATAAAAAATCAATATTATTATAAAAGCATGCAAAGATATACGAAAATATTCAAAAAATAAAACTCAACTATTTTTAATATTATTTTTTAAACTCCAAAAACTATATTTCTTCTATAACATTTTTATTTTATCTTACTATAAGCAGTTTATTAGATTTAGAAGCAACATCACCTTCTTGTGTTGTAACCGTTACATTATAGATATACATTCCTGTTTCAAGCAATGCTCCATTATCATTTCTGCTCCCATTCCAATTTATATTAAACTCATCAAATCCTGTAATATTAATTCTTTCATCTATAGTTGCCACTCTTTTTCCTTTAATATTGTATATATCAATTTTAACATCCATTTCATAAGCCTCTGTATCAACATACGAAAAAGCAAATGTGGTGGTTTCTGTAAAAGGATTAGGGTAATTAATAAGGTTTATCAAAGCAAACCCATCGTGTCCTGCAACTATAAATTCTATTGTTTCTTCAGCAGGATTATTATGAGCATCCCACACTCTCATTTTAAGAGAATATTTACCCTCTTCGAGATTGGAAAAAGGGTAAATTACTTTTCCGCTCCTATATGTATCTAAGTCGCTCTCATAATAATCATTCAGTACTATTTGATTAGCAGTATTATCATTCAATATTGCAACTATTTCATGACCTAATTGCCCTGTTGTATTAATTCCGCTTTCATCAAACAAATATGCAAGCAATAATGGGTCAGGGTCAACTTCCTGTCCTGATACAAAATCGGTATCATTAAGGAACATATCAATTTGCGGACCTTCATAATCAGGCACATGCTCATCTGCTGTACCCCCAACAATAAAATTATCATAATAGCCATGTCCATCAATGTTTCCATCATCAAGGTAATAACTTATCTTCCCTTCTCCAAAATTATACCCGATATCTCTTGGTACAATGAATTCAAATTCAAATTCTCCATTTTCTACAGATGCTTTTCCATTAAACAATATATTTGTTCTGGCTTCAAATTCTGCGGGGATACTACTGCTGCTATTACCACGTGTTTGATAAACAAATCTTTTATCATATATTGTTGGATAAACTACTCCATTATAGTTATTCAGAAGCATTCCATTATTATCAACTACCTTCCCCTTGACAGTAACATGCTCTAAAGCTTTAATTGTATCGGGTATTTCAACGGTTTCAACATTTTTTTCCGGATAAGCCAGTTGCATAGAAGGGTCGCCGAGAAGAACAAAATTCATAATATTGCTCCCGGATCCACTGGCTACTTTGGCTTTTCTAATAATATCTCCCAGCCTTGGGTATTCTCCATTTTCCATGGGCTTAAAAGCATTCTCCATAAAATTCCTGTTTAAAGTCATGTTTGACCCTGACCACGCAAGGCGAGTAGTTGTAAACAATGCTGAAGCACCACCATCACTCTTAAGAAAAACTCTAACTCCTGCAGATAATCTGGAAGGGTCGGGAATATCAAATGCGCTGAACTCACAAGTAGCTGTCATAAAGACAGGAAGATTATAATAGTTATTCCATGTTTGGATATCATCAAATGTCAAAATCCGCTGATGAGAAAGCCCGTTAAACCCACCATGCCCAATGTAATTAATCAATAATGCCCCTTTATTAACAAGTTCATTTATTGCTTTGTTAACATCTGGATATCTTTCTCCTCCTGCAAGTATTACTTTTTCATAAGCATCAAGATAAATTTTATCTATGTTGTAAACAGGATAATCCTCTTTTATAATATTATAAAGCGTCTCCGAATCTTTAAAATGTGTATTATTATCTCCATCATCTGCTATTAATGCAATTCTATTCCTCCAATCATCATAATTTGATACCATCCCTGCAAATTCATAATTATCTCCAAGATAGTCCCATCCATCAATTCTCTTTTCATATCTTATTATCTTATCAACAATTGCAGAGGCATCTCTTTGAGTTCTGATTGGCAATCTTCCCACTCCAATATCAAGATCTCCATCTGCCCCCTCTCCTTCGCCGTCTGCTAACAATCCGAAAAAATCATCAGACATCCATGAAGATGAGCGATTCAGTGAATTTTTTGTTTGAAAAGTCGGAATAAAATTTCCGCCGTATCCCAATATATCTTTATTATCATACGTTCCATTGCCAAACAATAGTAAATATCGTGGCATTTCTTCTTCATTCAGGGCTCTGTCATAAAACATCTTCATAAAATTTCTTATAGCACTTTTATCCTGAATACCCGACGAAAACTCATTATATACTTGTTCGGTCGTAACTATTAAAACATCCAGATTATCATTATCTCTTCTAAAAGAAGCTAATTTTTCTGCTTGATCAAGAAATTTTGCCGGAGTCACTATAACAAGATCATGCGATTCTTTTCCATGAAGATTTTGATTTGCAACTCTGCCTCTAAGCCGTGGAGTATAATAATTACTGCCATCATGAGCTACAAACTTCATAATATCTTCTTCACCATTTGCTCTAAAAACAAAATCGTTGCTTTGTAATTCGCCCTGTTGCCTTTTTATATTAAACCTGTCTGTTACATCCCACACTTCGACGCTATTATTTGCGTTACTGAGTTTGAATTCAGCAATCTCATTCTCAAGCCCGTAAGACCTGAATTTTAATTGTCCTTCTCTGAATCTCAAGTGTCTTTCTACATTTAACGCTATATAATTTAACCATCCTATAGAGCTTGTACTAGGACGATTATATGTTATTTCTACCGAAATATTTGAAGATGATTGAGAGAAAGTCAAATTGTCTTCTGAATTTCTGGCATATTGTCCGGTTTGAGAATTAACATTAATCGAATTTAAATTAATTTGCCTTTGCTGACCATCATTAACCTTAACAAAGAAAGATGAGTTAACCGGAGATCTTGCGGCAAGATGCGTTTTAATATGTCCTTGTCCTCCATTTACAAGATCATCAAAAGAAAACTCAAAATTTCTTGTCACTGTTGTACTAAAAACTTCTCCATACCATATCCTCCCGCTACCTATAAGATTTCTTTCATCTTTTTGATGATAATCATAATCAATAAATGATGTTATGTTTTTTGTTGCAGGTTCATCAACAGAATTTTGTTGATTTATTCTTTTCCCTTCTCCGCTGTCAGTGGTTAAAAAATAACAGTTTTCATCACTGTAAAGATGTACTTCGTGGTACCAAGCTTCATCATCATTAAGTCTCCATTGATGAGGGGATTTCCCGTAAAAAAGTATATGATCAGATGCCGAAAAATTGTCATCAGGATTCCCGGAAACATAAATGGCATTTTCTTTTAAATCAGAATACCTGAACTCATCATTAGCTTCCGGCAACATACCTGAACCATTTCCAAACAAGCTGATATCTTTTCGTTTAATATTGCCGGCATCAATTCCTAATGATTCTAAGTCATCATAATTTATCTTATAAATCCCGGTTTTATTAACACACAATTTATACCAATTCCCCGTTGCTAAAACACTATTATCAGCATACGTTTGAGCAGGCTCATCGCTATATGCTTCGTCATGAATATATTTTTTTTCTATCTCAAAAGAAACGAGTTTTTCAAATTGCCCTGTTTCATTATTAAATCTAATAGGGATGATATTTAATTCTAAAAACCGATTGCCTTTAGTTGACACCTTTCTTGTAATTATTTTAAAATCTTCCGAGAAAAAATCAGCATTTCTAACAAAATCCTCAATATCTTTTGATAAAACTTTTGTTTTAACGTTTGATAATGATATATCATAAGTTATATGTGGCACATCTGTTCTAAATTGTTTTAAGAAATAAGGTATTCCCGGGAGGGTATCATAATATAAAGCATTATCAAAGGCAATATATTCTATTTTTTCATCCTCTTCAATAAAATAATGTTGCACACCTTGCCATTTTATTTGATATTTTAGATTTTCATGGGATGTTGCAAAAACAAAAAAAAATGAAGAAAATATAAAAATTAAAAATGTTTTTTTAAAAAAAGATGTTTTTATTCCGAGCATTATAGAAATTTTGTAAACCTTTTGAAATAACAATTACAAATACAAAGATAATCATAATTTTAACGTTATTTAAAACAGATTATTATTAAAATAAAAAAGGGGGCTTAAGCCCCCTTTACCAGGTTAAATGTAAAACATGAACATAATTAATCTCAAAAACCAAAATTAAGTATTTAACCTAATTCCTACATTAAAAGGATGAATTTCAGGTGCTTTACCGGTTCTAAACAAAGTGTTTATAGAGTAAGTTCCAAAAAGATGAAGTTTTCCCCATCCGATTCTCACAGTAGCATCCAATTTAAAAGGCCTTGTATAATAGCTTTTATGAATTTTCTCTCTATGTCTATCACCTTGCAGGTCGTAAACCTGGCGTGAGTATGTTCTGATATTAGCGCCTCCTATTACACCGGTGGCAAAATGAAACTGCTCAATAGTTCTTCTACTTGATGTTTGAAACTCAAGAAGAAGCGGCACATTAACATAAACCAGCGAAAGTCTGTTTCTTCTAAACCCATGGTCATTTTCTTCATACCCAATGCTATCATTTGTTTGTGTAAGAGTTATGTTATTATCAAATGCAAAATTGTTAAAAGTAACTCCTATGCCGGTAACTAACCCCAAATTATTTCCGATAAGATTTACATTTTGCTGATAGAAGTTCAAGTTTAAAGAAATTGACCTTGCATAATCTATATCAAGAAAAGAATCTTTATCATCAAGTTCTAATGAATGATCCGGTGTTAAGAATCCATTTATCCCAAGTTCTATACCACTCCAATTGTTTCTAAAAGAACGGCTTCTTCTTTCCGTTCTCACTTCATTTTTCCCATCATCATCACTGATTATTAAAAGGTCTCTTTTCCCAACACTAACTTTAAGAGTATCTTTCCCATTACTAATGCGCACAGTGTCTATTTTGCTTCCCGATAAAATTTCGTCATCATCAAGACTAATACTCCCCATACCTGAGGTCGTAAAGCTTTTATTCTCAGGCATTTCTTTTACGCTAATATATGAAGTTCCTGAAGCATTTGCAATAAGCTCTTTAGTTGCATTTACCTGCAACATTGATGTTCCAGATGCTTTAGCATTTGTTGTTTCAGTGTTTAATCCATACGCTTTTAATGTTGATGCTCCGCTAACGCTTGCCTTATGATTAGCAGCATTACCATTTAAGGTAAGATTGGAAGCTCCTGAAACATTAGAAGTTAGATCATCTGTTTCAACACTGATATTCAAATTTGATGCTCCTGAAGCACCTACAAACATTTCAGGTGTTACGAGAGTATTTTCTGAGCTAACGGATGCCGTCCCTCCTGCTATTATTTTCTCTATCAAAGGTGCGGAAATATGCGCCTTTATTCTTTCTCCTCTTCTAAATAATCTTTCATTACATGATAATTTCAAAGTACCCTCTTCATGTAAAACAGAAATATTGTCAAGTTGACTTTTATCTATTTCAATTTTTAGAGAATAGTCATCAGATTGTTTTAAAAAAACCGTAAAAATATCGCTTACAGAAATAGCCGTAAATGGTTCTACTTCAAAATTTTTTGCCTCTTTCTGCTCATTAGCGGCAGTATTAAAGGTTACAAAAAATATTGCGATAATTGCCTTTGTTATCATAATTTTTTTCATGGCTATAAAGTTTTAAAGTTATTTATTAAATTTTTATTTATTCAGCTGAACTTTCATAAAAACAAGGTTTTCTGTTTTTGTTTGTCAATAAGACGGATAGGTAACAAAAAAAGTTACAAATAAAATTCGATAATTTTTGTTAGTTTTTAATTATTTAAAAATCAGCTTGTTACATTTTGTTCTGATAAATTATTAATATATAATATTTAATCAAAATCATAATAATCATACCTTTGTAAAATGCAATTATCATATTTTCGTTTATTTATTATTGGTTTTTGCAATAAATCTAATAAGCATTATAAATGCGGCTCAATCTGAAAAATTAAATTATTTATGTCAATAAAAGTAGAAAATATATTTAAGCTTTACGGCAAACAAAAAGCTTTAGATAATGTTTCCATAAACATTAAGGCAGGAGAGGTAGTTGGGCTTCTTGGTCCAAACGGAGCAGGAAAAACAACTTTAATGAAAATTCTTACATGCTTCCTTCCTCAAACTTCAGGAAAAGCTAATGTTTGCGGATATGATGTAATGGAATCTCCTTTAGAAGTTAAGAAAAAGGTCGGATATTTACCGGAAAACAACCCTTTATATATGGACATGTATGTAAGAGAATATTTGAACTTTATGGCAGGAATTCATAAGTTGGGAAAAAATTCCAAAAAAAGGGTAGAAGAAATGATAAGCATCACGGGATTGGGTGCAGAACAACATAAAAAACTTGAAATGTTATCAAAAGGTTACCGCCAGCGGGCAGGATTAGCTCAAGCACTTATTCACGACCCCGATGTATTGATATTAGATGAACCAACATCCGGTCTTGATCCAAATCAATTAATGGATATTAGAAACCTTATTGTCAAAACAGGAAAAGAAAAAACTGTAATATTGTCAACACATATTATGCAAGAAGTTGAAGCCGTTTGCGACAGAGTAATAATAATAAATAACGGTAGAATAATAGCTGATGCTCCTACTTCTGAGCTTCAGAATATGAACAAAGCAAAAAAGATAATTAATGTTGAATTTGACAAAGAAGTTTCTGAAACCGAGCTTAAAAAAATTAAAGGGGTTGCAGAAGTGACAAACTTAAGTGCAAAAAATTATAACATTTTTACTGATAATAAAGACGATTTGCGCCATGACATATTCAAATTTGCCGTTGAAAAAGGTCTTGTTATTTTATCAATTAAACTTGAAGATCAATCTTTAGAAGATGTTTTCCGTGATTTAACTTCAACTAATAAAGAAGAAACAAAAACATAAAAATATTTTAAAACAAGAGCAATTAAATTTTTATGATAATTATTAATTTTTATAAGCAATGCTGCTAACTTTACTATCTTCTTTTTTTTCAGATTTTTTTAACATCCGTTTTTTAGATGTTTTAGACATTCTTCTCGTAGCTTTCATTTTATACCGCTTATATTTTCTTATTCGCGGCACCGGAGCAATGTATATTTTTTTAGGTATCATAACATTATATTTAGTTTGGTGGTTAGTTCGGTTTTTTGAAATGGAATTGCTCACGGAAATACTCGGGCAATTTATGAGCGTAGGCGTATTAGCTTTGATAATAGTCTTTCAGCCGGAAATACGCAAATTCCTTTTAATGATAGGCACAAGGTCAATTATTAACAAAGGTTCGAAGAGTTTTATAAGAAAATTTTGGAATTTTGATGACCAACTTAATTTAAATATTTCTCCAATAGTTAATGCATGTGAAACATTTTCGCAAAATAAAACGGGCGCTCTTATTGTCATTACTAAAGAAAACCATCTTGAGTACTATCTTGAAACAGGAGAAATACTTGATGCTAAAGTATCCAAAGCCCTTCTCGAAAATATATTTTATCTTAATAACCCTTTACATGATGGTGCAGTTATCATCACAAATAACAAAATAGCCGCAGCACGATGTGTATTACCTGTTTCCGAAAGCCGCTCGCTTCCTGCAAACTTAGGATTAAGACACAGAGCAGCTCTTGGAATAACCGAATATTCAGATGCAATTGCTATAGTCGTTAGTGAACAAACCGGGAAAATATCATACTGTAAAGAAGGAGAAATACACAAAAACATTAAACCCGTTGAACTTAAAGAATTCTTAGCTAAAGAATTTTTAAACTAATAATATTTTTAATTATGTTACTTATAGCAGATAGCGGAAGCACAAAAACCGATTGGATACTTTTAAGTGATAAAAATATTAAAGCTACTTTTCAAACCGAAGGAATAAACCCATATTTTAAATCAACCGAAGATATTATTCAAGAGCTCTATCCGGAGTTTTTAAGTTATTTTGAACCTAAAAAAATAAAAAAAGCTTTTTTTTATGGTGCTGGATGTTCTTCTAAAACAAAAAAAGAAATTGTAATAAATGCTCTAAAAAAAATTATTCCCAATGCTGAAATTTCTGTAAATCATGATATGCTTGCTGCCGCAAGAGCATCACTTGGAAACAAACCGGGCATTGCTTGTATTTTGGGCACAGGGTCAAATTCCTGTTTATATGACGGAAGCAAAATAACAAACAGTTTGTTTTCTCTGGGATATATGTTTGGCGACGAAGGAAGCGGAGCTCATATTGGCAAAACATATATTTATAATCACCTGAAAAAAAAAGCACCCAAAATTATTATTGAAAAATTTAATAATGAATATAATTTGACCGATGAAGATATTCTTACAAACATATATCAAAAACCTAACCCTAATAAATTCCTTGCTTCGTTTTCGTTGTTTGTAAAAAAATATATTGATGACCCTTTTATGAATAATCTGGTTGAAAATTGTTTTGAAAAATTTGTAAAGGAGCAAATTTTTAAACATCCTGATTATAAAAAGCAAACCGTTTGTTGTGTAGGCTCTATTGCCTATCATTTTGAAAAACAACTTCTTAAAATTTTCAATAAACATAAAATTATTCCAGGGGAAATTATTAAATCTCCTATGGAAAATCTAATAAAATATCATAATAAAAAAACAAAATAATTGTATGAGACAAGTATAAAGTAAAAAGTTTATAAAGTAAAAAGTATAATATGTTGATATTAAAAATATTAAGAAAAAATGCAATGTTTTTGCAAGTATCTCTTTATCAATAAACTAACTTTATGAACTTTCAACTTTATAACTTTTTAGACTGAACTCTTTGTATTATTAACAAATTTATTATAACTTAGCTTATTGCTTTTTAAAACAAATCTATATTATAATGACATTAAAAGAAAAGATTAAGAATTATGCCTCTTCATATTTTGAAGAAGTTGTGGATTTCAGGAATTATTTGCATTCTTTTCCTGAGTTATCATTTGAAGAGCATCAAACATCATCATTTATTGCAACGGTTTTAGATAGGTATCAGATTCCTATGCAACGAAAGATAGCAAAGACAGGTGTTGTTGGAACTATAAAGTTTCGTAATCCGGAGAAAAAGACAGTTGCTCTTCGGGCTGATATGGATGCATTACCTATAAATGAAGAAAATGATGTAGATTACATTTCAAAAAATGAAGGTATAATGCATGCTTGTGGTCATGATGCACATATGGCATCCCTACTTGGTGTTGCTAAAATCCTGTCACAAATGACTGATGAGCTTGAAGGAACTGTAAAACTAATTTTTCAACCGGCGGAAGAAAGCCTCCCGGGCGGAGCCAAAGGGATGATTGAAGAAGGAGTTTTAAAAAATCCCAAGCCTGAATCTATATTCGGACAACATGTTTATCCATCACTAGAAAGCGGAAAAGTTGGTATAAGAAGTGGAAAATACATGGCATCATCTGATGAAATATACATTAACATAAAAGGCAAAGGTGGGCACGCTGCCACACCACACCTAACAATTGATCCTATTGTTATAAGCTCACATATTATTATCGCTTTACAACA
>SL_3KL_010_SEDDRAFT_10002211_pt1 | contig 17814 bp, 14 predicted proteins | sample SodLakKL_010_SED_2_FD_10381 | JGI IMG/M metagenome (IMG submission 10381) | reverse complement strand
TGAAAGAGGAAAAAGAGGTGAAGGATAAAGAGGTGAAGGAAAAAGTTGAAGCTGACACGGCAGAAACTTTGGAAATACCTGAAGCCGCTTCGGAAGAGCCTCCGAAAGAGGCAGAACCAGTAAAGGAGGAGCTCGAAACAAAAGAGGATAAAGTCCAGGAAGAAAAAGATGAGGAAGAGGATTCAGATGTCCTTACCGAAAAATACGCTTCCATGTCACGCGACGCTCTCGTGGATACCATAGAGGCACTTGTAATCCAAGAAGATGTAAACCACATAAGAAAACATATAGGTTTTATCAAAGTTGCTTATCGCAAACTCCTGCGCGAAGAAAATATGGCAACTTACGAAATACAGCTGAGCAAGGATAAAACCGATAGCCAGGAATCGGAAAACGATTCGGTTATGGATCCGTTAACCGAGCGGTTTGATAAAGCATTTGCTGTTTATAAGGAGAAGAAGGTTCAGCATGATAAGGCATTGGAGCAACAGATGCAGGACAATCTTACTGCCAAGGAAACCATTCTTGAAGAGTTGAGGCAACTGATCGATTCTGAAGAGGAGTTGAAAAAGACCTATGATCATTTCAATGAACTTCAGGACAGGTGGCGTGCAGTAGGTCCTGTGCCAAGGGGTTCAAAAAACACACTTTGGAACAATTACCATTTTCTGGTCGAGAAGTTTTTTGATAAAGTCAATATCAACAAAGAGCTGAAGGATCTTGATCTGAAGAAGAACCTTGAAGTGAAGACCGATTTATGTGAAAAGGCGGAGGAGTTGCTTCTGGAGACTTCGATCACGAAATCCTTTCAACAGTTACAAAAGCTTCATGAAGCCTGGAAAGAAACGGGTCCGGTACCCAAAGATAAAAAGGATGAGATATGGGAGCGTTTTCGTGCTGCTACTGAAAAGTTAAACAAGCGCAGACAGGATCATTATGAATCACTTAGGGAGGAACAAAACAAAAACTACGCCGCCAAGCTTGTTTTGTGTGAGAAAGCAGATGAACTGATCTCAGTAATTCCTGATACACCGCGCAAATGGCAGGAAAAAACCAACCAGATCAACGAACTTTTCAAAATCTGGAAAACAATAGGCTTCGCTCCCAAAAAGGTGAATAATGAGGTTTGGAACAGATTCCGCGGGGCACTCGACACTTTCTTTTCCAACAAAAAAGAGTTTTTCCGGAAATATAAAGACCAGCAAAAGGAGAATTATAATGAGAAGCTGAATCTTTGTCTTCAGGCGGAAGCTTTGAAAGACAGTGAAGATTGGCGTGGAACAACCGATGCGCTTATAAACCTCCAGAACGAATGGAAAAAGATTGGCCCGGTGCCGGCAAAATTCTCCGACAAAATTTGGAAAAGGTTCAGGCAGGCCTGCGACCATTTCTTCAACAGAAAATCAACCCACTTTGCAAATATTGGAGACCATCAGAATCAGAATCTTAAAGAGAAGCAAGAGTTAATCGAACAGGTCAGGAACCATGAGTATTCTGATGACAACAAGGAAAACCTTGAAACCCTGAAGGGCTTTCAGCGCAAATGGATGGAGATCGGACATGTTCCCATAAAACAAAAGGACAAATTGCAAAGCGAGTTCAGAAAAACGATCGACCACCAGTTTGATGTTTTAAATATCAGTCAGAAAGCAAAAAGCACCCTCTCTTTTCGAACCAAAATTGAAAATCTGAAAAACACAAAGAATGCTGATAATATCATCCAGAAAGAGAGAAACTTCCTAACCAATAAAATCAAGAATCTGGAAGCTGATATAAAAGTCCTGGAAAACAACATTGGTTTTTTTGCATCATCAAAAAAAGCAGACATACTCAAAGCAGAGTTTGAGGAAAAAATAGAAAAGGCACGTGACGAGATTGGCATACTCAGGGAAAAAATGAGGATACTCAGAAGTTCATGATGTTTTTCCTATCTTTGTAATGTTGCCGATTTAAAAACCAATACATATTGCCATGATTAGATCTGGTTTCCCGCTCACAATGGTTCTGGTCCTGTTTATTTCCTGCAACGCTATGGGTTCAGGAATAGGAGTCAGAGGAGGCCTGAATTTCTCTTCGCTGCCATCAACATCGCAAATAGTTCATGAAGGGGTGATGATTGAATCCCTGTCAGATTCATACACGGGATTTCACTTTGGTCTGGTTGGTCATTTGTCTTTATTTAATTTTTTCATTCAGCCGGAACTTTTATACACCCAAACCGGACAGGAAATGGCTATCAGTTTCAGTCAAAATGGGACAGAAATGGATGTTTTTACCAACACATACAGCCATCTCAGCATTCCTGTGATCGGAGGTACCTCTTTCGGTCCATTGCGTGTGGGGGTTGGTCCTGTATTATCCGTTCTTCTTGACAGTAAGCAGGGAATACCGAATGTTATGGGTGAAGAGCTGGATTTTCAGAACAACAATGCTACGGTTGGTTTTCAGGCAATGGCCGGTGTCAAGATCGGTAATCTGATGTTAGACCTGAAATATGAGGGGAATTTGAGCAGACTGGGTGATGGTATCAGTATTGGAGATACTCCCTTTGATTTTGACACCCGCCCAAGACAATTTATCATTTCCCTGGGCATCCTTGTATTTTAACCTACTTGAAAGCTATTGCCTTTACAGGTGATATTTTTGTAACAATGTAGGAAGGCACGATGAGCATGGTCATCGAAATCAGGAATGTTCCTGCATTTATCAGCAGAATATGATTTAACTGAAGGTTTATCGGGACTTCAGATACAAAATATGATTCCGGATCCAGTGTGATAAACCCGAACTGATATTGCATGAGGCAAATCAGGACGCCCGTAATGTTTCCCCATAATAGCCCCTTAGATATTAGCATTCCTGCGTGGTATAAAAAAACTTTACGGATCAGGATATCAGAACCTCCTACTGCTTTTAATATGCCAATGGCATTTGTCTTTTCCAGTACTGATATGAGCAATGTTGTAACCATGTTGATGCCAGCCACAAGGATCATCAGTATGATAATTACATAAACATTCATATCAAGCAAACCCAGCCAGTCAAATATCTGCGGATAAAGCGTACGGATGCTTTTTGCGTCAAGGTGAAAAGGCAAGAGATCAAGCACCTGGTCTTCAATTTTGGAAATTTCGTCAAATCCTGACACCAGGATTTCAAACCCGCCAATCTGATTTTCATCCCAGTCGTTCAATCGCTGAATGTGTCTGATGTCGCCCAGGACAAAGACTTTGTCCAGTTCTTCAAGGCTGGTGTCATAAATGCCGGCGATCGTGAATCGCCGGATTCGCGGAGGTTCTTGAATGAAATACATGAAAATGTCTTCTCCAACATCCAGTTGAAGCTGACGTGCAATAATCCCTGAGATGATTACCTCATCAGACCTTAGGCTGTCATCGAGCGCAAGGGTATTTCCTGCGATCATCCTTTCCCCGAAGAAATCCCAGTTAAAGTCGGCAGCAATCCCTTTGAGGATGACTCCGTGCATGTCTTCATCTGTCCGGATGATGCCAGGTTTTGTGGCAAACATCTGGATATGCCTTATCCCTGGGATCTTCATCGCTTCATCCACGGGAAACTGCTCCTTTTGGATCGGTCTTGCTTCGAAGGAGATATTGTAATCGTAGTTTGTGACCTGAATGTGCCCGCCAAAACCGATCACCTTGTCCCTTATTTCATTCTGAAAGCCCGTTACTACCGCCATGGATATGATCATGACGGCAATCCCCAGGGCAATGCTCAGGATGGCAATCTTTTTGATGATTCCGGTGAATTCCTTTCCACTACCGGAAACACCCATTCGTCGCGCGATAAACAGAGGGGTATTCAAGGCTTCTGATTTTTGTCAAAAGTAGCATTTTTAGATGAAATGGAACACCAGATCTTCCCCATCCTTTTCAACGGTGACCTGTTTTTTGTTTTCCAGGTTCCCCGCCAGCAGTTCTACAGACAGTTTATTTAATAATTGCCGCTGTATCACCCTTTTCAATGGTCTGGCACCAAACTGAGGGTCAAAGCCCGCTTCGGCTATCCAGTCAATGGCTTCAGGTGCGACCGTGATTTCCAGGTTGTTTTCCTTCAGCATCTTTTGCAGCTGTTTGATCTGAAGCGCCACGATTCCTTTGATCTCCTCTCTGGTCAATGGCTTAAACATGATTACCTCATCAATGCGATTGAGGAATTCGGGCCGGATACTTCTCTTAAGCAGGTTAAGTACTTCCATTTTGCACTGATCTATGGTCTGCTCACGGTTTTCATCGGTCATATGCTCCATGCGTTGCTGCAGGATGTTTGAGCCGATATTTGAAGTCATGATGATAATGGTATTTTTAAAATCAGCTGTTCTCCCTTTGTTATCGGTCAGACGGCCATCTTCGAGCACCTGAAGCAGTATGTTGAACACATCGGGGTGTGCCTTTTCGATTTCATCAAGCAGGATCACAGAGTATGGCTTGCGTCTCACCGATTCGGTCAACTGGCCACTTTCTTCATAACCGACATAGCCGGGAGGTGCGCCAATCAGTCGGCTCACTGCGTGTCTTTCCTGATATTCAGACATATCGATCCGTACCATGGCTTGTTCGTCGTTAAACAAAAATTCAGCAAGGGCTTTTGCCAGCTCCGTTTTTCCAACGCCAGTAGTGCCCAAAAATATAAATGAACCGACAGGACGCTTCGGGTCCTGCAATCCGGCCCGGCTGCGCCGAATGGCATCCGATACAGCTATTATGGCTTCATCTTGTCCGACAACCCGTTTATGTAATTGATCCTCAAGTCTCAAAAGTTTTTCCCGTTCACTTTGCAGCATGCGGCTTACCGGAATTCCTGTCCAGCGTGACACCACATCAGCAATATCTTCTGCGCTGACTTCTTCTTTGATCAGCGCTGCATCGGCCTGCATTTCACGCAGCTTTTCATGAAGCTTTTGAAGCTTTTCCTCAGCATCCTTAATTCGTCCGTAACGTAATTCAGCTACTTTTCCGAAATCACCGCTGCGCTCAGCCTGTTCTGCTTCAAAGCGGTATTGTTCGATGGCTGCTTTATGTTGCTGGATGTTGTCAACAACCTCTTTTTCACTCATCCATCGGGCTTTAACCTTGTTTCTTTCCTCCTGAAGGTTGGCCAGCTCTTTGTTGAGTTGTCGAAGCTTCACATCATCTTTTTCTCTTTTAATGGCTTCCCGCTCAATCTCAAGCTGTCTGATCCTCCTTTCAGCTTCATCAAGCTCTTCGGGAACAGAGTTCATTTCCAGCCTCAACTTGGAAGCTGCCTCATCGATCAGGTCAATCGCCTTATCCGGAAGAAAACGGTCAGAAATATAGCGATGGGAAAGATCAACGGCGGCAACAATCGCTTCATCTTTAATACGCACCTGGTGGTGTGTTTCATAACGTTCTTTGAGACCACGCAGGATGCTGATGGCATCCGCTTTGGCCGGCTCATCTACCACAACAGTCTGGAAACGGCGTTCCAGCGCCTTGTCTTTCTCAAAATAACGCTGATATTCCTTCAGGGTAGTTGCCCCGATTGCGCGAAGTTCACCACGGGCGAGCGCAGGTTTTAAAATGTTTGCCGCGTCCATGGCACCTTCGCCAGCTGCACCGGCACCTACAAGGGTATGAATTTCATCAATAAACAAAACATACTCACCATCAGAAGATACAACCTCCTTTACAACCGCTTTAATGCGCTCCTCAAATTCACCTTTGTATTTTGCTCCCGCAATCAATGCCCCCATATCCAATGAAAAAATCTTTTTCGATTTGAGGTTCTCCGGTACATCACCATTGATGATACGGTGTGCCAAACCTTCAGCGATAGCAGTTTTTCCAACCCCGGGTTCTCCAATCAGGATGGGGTTGTTCTTGGTGCGCCTCGAAAGGATCTGCAGAATTCGTCGGATCTCATCGTCACGGCCGATAACCGGGTCAAGCTTTCCTGACAAGGCCATGTCATTCAGGTTATTTGCGAATTTATTCAAAGCATTGAAGCTGTCCTCGGCAGATGGACTGGTTACTTTTGATCCTTTTCGAAGTTCTTTTATTGCATCTTTCAGGTTCTTGGATGTTAGTCCGCTGTCTTTTAGCAACCGAGCCACATCATCATTGCCACTGAGCAATGCAAGCAAAAGATGTTCGATTGAGATGTATTCGTCGCCAAACGATTTAAGGGCTTGCATTGCGTTTTGAAGGGTGAGCCTGCAGGGGTCGGCCAGATAAGGGGTTCCTCCGGCTACCTTTGGATAACGTTCAACGATCCTGTCAAGTGCTTGTTGCAGGGTTTGAACGGGTATGTTGTTCTTTTTCAGCAAAAATGGAGCTACATGGTCGTCAACAGTCAGTATTCCTTTTAACAAATGACCGTTTTCAATTGCCTGATGTTGGAAACCGGCAGCAATTTCCTGTGCCTGTTGCAGGGCTTCCTGCGATTTTATGGTGAATTTGTCAGTATTCATGGGTTATCGTGATTTTTGATTTAACAATCCACACAACCATTAACAAATTCCAAACCAAATCAGAAAGACTGGTATACAACGTCAAAATGACATTTAAATACCTAATATGGAATAAAATAGGGGGTAAAAACGGAAAAAATGACTGATTTTAGATATAGAGGTCCAGCAGGCCGTCGGGTGGGGCAATAATGATCTCTTTTTTTTCCGAATCTACTGCTTTGATGAATTCTTCAGCAACAGGCAGCAAAACCTCCTGTTTTCCTTTTTTGATACTAAAAACGGGATTTCCGGGATATTCCAGAATTTCATTAATAATACCAAGGTGATTGTTATTTTGATCGTATACAGAAAAACCTACTAAACTTTCCTGTTGAAAACCTGTCTGACGAATGTTGTGTTTCAGGTGTTTTTGATGAACAAATATTTTTCTGTTGCAAAGAAAGCGTGCTTGTTCCGGGGTTTGAATATCTTCGATGTCAAGAACCACTTCTTTGTCTTTTTTTCTGACATTGATTTCATCAACAAAGAAGGAACCAGTTTGCCATCGATGAGAACATGAATGGCTTTCATATAAAGAGGGATCACTGACCTCAAAAAATGCAAGGAGTGATCCCTCAAAACCAATAGTTTTCGAAATATAACCCAGATAATAACAATCGTTTGTTTGCATAAACAGGGTTATGGAAGGGTTGTATTATTCAGCCTTCTTGTCTTCCTCTTTCTTGTCTTCCTCTTTTTGGGCCGGTTCTTCTTTAGGTTCTTCTGTTTTCGCATCAGGTTCAGCTTTCACCTCTTCTTTGGCTTCTTCTGCCGGTTTCTCTGTTTCAGTGGCAGCTTCCTGTGCTTCTGCTTCCTCTTGTTTGGCAGCGGCTTCCTCTTCAACTTTCAGATTCTCTTTCGCGCGTTTTTTTGCAAGTTCAGCAGCGCGTGCCTCGTTTACTCGGCGCTCCTCTTCAAGTGTTTTTTTCGTCTTTTCTTTGTCAGAAAGCATCTCATCTTTCTTAACTTGTTCAATTCTCTCTTCCTTCTCTTTCAGCCAGGCCTGGAATTTCTCTTCTGCCTGTTCCTCTGTAAGGGCGCCTTTAAGGACGCCTTTCAGAAGGTGGTGCTTCAGCATGACTCCTTTACTGGAAAGGATGCTGCGGGCTGTATCTGTAGGTTGCGCACCGACCTGGATCCAGTGAAGTGAACGTTCAAAATTTATGGTAATGGTGGAGGGGTGCGTCATGGGGTTGTAAGTGCCAAGTCTCTCAATGAATTTTCCGTCCCGGGGTGCACGACCGTCCGCTACTACCAGATGGTAAAAAGGTTGTCCTTTTTTACCCTTTCTCTGTAGTCTGATCTTTGTTGGCATTGTTTCAATTAATTAAGTTTAATAATGGTGTTTTTTACAAGGGTGCAAATATCCGATTTTTTTTTGAATTAAAAAAATGCTTTTTCACTAATTATTCGGTAAGATGACCGGGGTTTTTGATTAATTTTATGTTTCAAAAAAGTCAAATATGTCAATCCCCGATTTTACTCATTTACATGTACATACACAATACTCTATTCTGGATGGTGCTTCCCCTATAGGTCCTTTGCTGCAAAAAGCCGCCGACGACGGTATGAAGGCACTGGCAATAACAGATCATGGCAACATGTATGGGGTACTTGAGTTTACCGATACGGCAAAGAAGCTTGGCATTAAACCGATCATCGGCTGTGAAATGTATGTTGCAGATGGCAGCAGATGGGAGAAAAAGGGCAGGGAGGATCGAAGCGGGTATCATATGATCGTGCTGGCAAAGAACCTGGAGGGTTACCGCAACCTTTCCCGGTTGTGTTCGTTCGGCTATCTTGAAGGATTCTATTACACCTCCCGGATCGATAAGGAACTATTGTTTAAATACCACGAGGGGTTGATCGTTACCTCTGCCTGCCTGGGTGGAGAGATTCCGCAAACCATCATGAGCAGGGGCGAAGAGGCTGCTGAACCAATCATTAAAGAATATCTGGATGTTTTTGGAGATGACTTTTATCTGGAGTTGCAACGACATGGTTTGGATGAGCAGGAACCGGTTAACCAAGCATTGATCCGCCTGGCAAAAAAGTATGGCATCTCTCTCATCGCATCCAATGATTGCCATTACATTAATGCAAAAGATGCCAAGGCACATGACATATTGGTTTGCTTGCAAACGGGCCGTGATCTGGACGATGAAACACGCATGCGCTATACCGGTCAGGAATATCTAAAGACGCGTGCAGAGATGACGGAACTATTTGCTGATGTTCCTGAGGCCCTGGCTGGCACGGTGGAAATTGCCAATAAAGTTGAGGATTATTGCATTCGAACGGAAAAGGTATTGTTGCCGGGCTTTCCTCTGGAGGAGGGGTTTGAAACGGAGGATGATTACCTCCGCCACTTGTCGTACGCAGGAGCTGGTAAAAGATACCCTACAATCACCGATGAAATTCGAGAACGTATTGATTTCGAGTTAAATGTGATCAAGGAGATGGGGTTTGCCGGGTACTTTCTCATTGTGCAGGACTTCATTAACAAGGCGCGCGAGATGGATGTGGCCGTTGGACCGGGCAGAGGCAGTGCGGCAGGTTCTGCCGTTGCCTATTGCACTGGGATCACAGACATTGATCCCATCAGATATAAGCTGCTTTTCGAGCGTTTTTTGAATCCGGAAAGGATCTCAATGCCTGATATTGATATTGATTTTGATGATGAAGGGCGTGAGAAAGTTTTGAATTATGTTATTGAGAAGTACGGCCAGGAGCGTGTGGCCCAGATCGTTACTTTTGGTACGATGGCTGCAAGGTCAAGCATACGTGATGTGGCTCGTGTACTGAAGCTCCCTTTGCCAGAGGCGGATCGTTTGGCCAAGCTTGTTCCGGAGCGTGTCGGCACCACGCTTGAGGATGCTTACAAAAAGGTGCCCGAACTGGCAAAGGAATTAAAAGAGGGACCACCGCTGGTTAGAGAAACCCTTGAGTTTGCAAGAAGCCTCGAAGGATCTTACCGCCAGACCGGTGTCCACGCTTGCGGAGTGATCATTGGTCCTTCAAACCTTATTGATTGTCTGCCTCTTAGTAAGCAAAAGGATACATATCTTCCTGTAACACAGTATGACGGAAAGAATGTGGAATCTGTCGGAATGCTTAAGATGGACTTTCTCGGACTCAAAACACTTTCTATCATCAAAGATGCATTGAAAAACATCGAGAACAGATACGGAAGCAAAATTGATATTGAAAATGTGCCACTCGATGATGAGAAAACCTATGCTTTGTATCAGCGCGGCGATACAATAGGCACATTTCAGTTTGAGTCGCAGGGGATGCGCGAATACCTGAAGGAGCTCAAGCCCTCAAACATTGAAGACCTCATTGCGATGAATGCCTTGTACAGACCCGGTCCGATGGACTTCATCCCAATGTACATCAAGCGCAAGCATGGCCGTCAGAAAGTTGAATTTCCCCATCCGTGGCTTGAAGATATCCTGAAGCCCACTTTTGGCATCATGGTTTACCAGGAGCAGATTATGGAAGCGGCAAGGATCATGGCAGGGTATTCACTCGGCAATGCAGATATCCTGCGCAGAGCTATGGGGAAGAAGAAAGCGGATGAGATGGCCAAACAGAAGGAGTTTTTTATAGAGGGAGCGCTAAAAAAGGGAATACCCCAAAATACAGCTGATAAGATCTTTGATGTCATGGCCCGTTTTGCGGAATATGGATTCAACCGTTCGCACTCCGCTGCCTATTCGGTGGTTGCCTATCGAACCGCTTACCTTAAGGCCAACTATACAGCTGAATACATGGCTGCAGTGTTAACGCATAACTTCAGTGACATCAAGAAGATCACTTCAATGATGGAGGAGTGCCAGCGCCAGCAGATTCCCGTTTTGGGGCCCGATGTCAACGAGAGTACATTTAACTTTGTGGTAAATAACAAGGGGGAGATCAGATTCGGCCTGGGTGCAATCAAAGGGGTGGGAGAGGGCGCTGTAGAGAATATTGTTGAAGAGAGAAAAATAAATGGTCCCTACAAAAGCATTTTTGAGTTTGCCCGACGCGTTAACCTGCGCAGTGTAAATAAAAAAGTATTCGAATCATTGGCAAAAGCTGGGGCATTCGATTGTTTTGAGGGCTGTCACCGTGCTCAGTTCTTCTATACGGAAGACAATGGAGCCAGTATTTTCATAGATAAGATCATCAGGCATACACAGAATGTGTTGGCCAGAGAGAATACATCGCAGATGAATCTGTTTGAGGAAACGGCTGAAATTGACCTGCCCGATCCGGAGCTTCCTGAGTGTGAAAAATGGGGGAGCATGGAAATGCTTCAACAGGAAAAGGATGTAACGGGAATGTATGTTTCAGGTCATCCTCTCGACAATTTTAAGATACATATAAGCTCCTATTGTAATGGTCGCGTAAGCGATCTGAAAAACCTGCATGCGGTTAAGAATAAAGAGCTTTCTATTGCCGGGATCATCACCACCGCATCCCACAAATATACCAAAACCGGTAAACCTTATGGTAACTTTCAAATAGAGGATTACACCGACTCGCATCAATTGTTCCTTTTTGCGGAGGATTATTTAAAAATGAAGCATTTTCTGGAATCGCAAAATGCAGTGATGATAAAAGTCCAGGTACAGGTGAACCGACGCAATCCGGCACAACTTGATGTAAAGGTCAAAAACATTAGCTTGCTCAGCGACCTGGTTGAAAAGGAGCATTCCAACTTAATCCTGACATTGCCCGTGGCTGATGTGAATGAGCATTTTGTTGAAAGGGTGAATGCAATCGTAAAAAAGCACAAGGGGAAGGCCCGTTTGAAAATTACAATTCACGATCCGGTTGAAAAATATTCGGTGGATATGCTGTCGCGAAAGATAAAGGTGGAGCCGGTGAGTTTTTTAAAAGAACTTCTAAAACATTATGACATAAAATACCGTTTAAATTAATCATTGGACAAGTTATTATTTCATACTTTTACATTTATATTTGCATTTCTGATCATCTAAAAAACGTATTATTATGGCAGTTGAATTCACAGATTCGAACTTTGGAGAGCTTGTTGAGAAAGCCGACAAGCCGGTATTGGTTGACTTTTGGGCAGAATGGTGTGGCCCTTGCCGCATGGTTGCCCCAATTGTTTCAGAGCTTGCTGAAGATTATAAGGATAAAGTCATTGTTGGAAAGGTTGACGTGGACAGCAATCCGGATGTCGCTATGAAATATGGAATTCGAAACATTCCTACCATACTGTTTTTCAAAAATGGAGAGATTGCAGATAAGCAGGTAGGAGCTGTTCCTAAGTCTGTACTTGCCGAAAAACTCGACAATCTGTTAAAATAGTTTAGGAATTTGCAGTCATGTTGATCATTGCTGCGCAAATTTATTTCTTTTGATCAAACAAATTGATCCTGAAGTGCCCGGGCGCTTTGGCAATCTTGAATTGCTGGCGCGTCAGGTGGTTGAAGGTTTTATTACGGGGATGCACAAAAGTCCCTTTCACGGTTTCTCGGTCGAATTTGCCGAACATCGGATTTACAATCCAGGTGAAAGTACGCGGCATATCGATTGGAAGCTCTATGCCCGATCAGAAAAACTTTTTGTGAAACGGTTTGAAGAGGAAACCAACCTGCGTTGCCAGATAGTAATAGATACATCCTCTTCCATGTACTTCAAAGGCAAAAATGGTGAAGGAAACCCTTCAACAAAGTTGAATTTTGCCATTGAGTGTGCTTCCGCAATTATTTATCTTCTCAGAAAACAGCGGGATGCCGTTGGACTTAGCTTATTGTCCAATCAGACTGATCTTCATACCGCTGCACGATCCAGCAGCGTACACCATAAGATGCTTTACAGCCATCTCAATAAAATATACAACACTGAAAAGGAACAGCTGAACGTTACAACAAATACGGCCGAATTGCTGCACCTGCTTGCTGAAAAGATTCATAAGCGATCCCTGGTGATCATATTTTCAGACATGATGGACAATGAAGCAAGTCCTGATGCCCTATTTTCTGCTTTGCAACACCTTAAGCATAATAAACATGAGGTGGTGCTTTTTCATGTGTATGAAAAAGATAAGGAACTGGAGTTTTCTTACCAAAGTCGTCCTTTCCGTTTCATTGATATGGAAACCGGGGAAAGCGTGCGGTTGAATCCAGGTGATCTTAAAGAAAAATACGTTCAGAGCATGCGTGACTACTACCATCGTTTGCGCCTGAAATGCATGCAATACAAAATAGACTTTGTCCCTTCAGACATCAACGAGGGTTACGAAAAAGTGTTGCTCAATTTTCTCGTTAAGCGCTCGAAGCTTTATTAATTCATACGCACCATGGAATCATTTTGCTTATCCATTACAGTTCCATCAGAATTGGTCATGAGCCTTTTGATGGTAGCAATGGTTGTTTTGTTGCTGGTAGTTATTTTTCTTTTTATCAGACATCAAAAACGATCAAAAAGAAGGCTGAATAAGCTTCTTGGTCTGATCACAGTGAGAAACTCTCATGACCTTAAGGTTTTAAAAGAGAATGAAGAAAAATACAGAAGCATCGTTTGCTTGATGAATGAGGGCATTTTACTTACCGATGCTGATCATCGTATTGTTTTTGCAAACAAATGTGCTTGCAAGCAATTTAAGAGGCCGGAAAAGGAGTTATGTGGAAAGAAACTCAGTGATTTTGCTGTTGGTAAATCGGAGGCCGCCCATTTGGATGAATTGCTTGACAGAAACAAGGCCGGTACTGTTGCAAGAGAGGAGTTTATGATGTATCGGGGAAATGAGGATACTTTTTGGGCAAGTTTAAGTTTTACATTTCCCGGTCATCTTAAAGATATTCATGATGGAGCTGTCATTGTGATGGTGGATGTTTCCGGACACATCCTGCTTGAGCAGAAGATGCGGAAACTCACCAACAACCTGGTACAGAAAGTAAAACAGCTTGATTGTGTTTTTGAGATGCAGCAAATGCTTGGGAAGCCGAATCAATCTACTGATGATATCTTAAAGAAATCGCTTAAAATTATTCCCAAAGGTTTGCGACACGATCATGAGATGCGCGTTGAAATATTGTATAATGGCAAAGAATACAGATCCCCTGATTTTTATAAATCAAAATGGCATTACACAATCCCTTTAAAGGCAGAAAGCCAGGTTGTCGGACAGATGACAGTAAGTTTTATTGGCACGCATCCACCGTTACACAGCCAGCCTTTTAAGATCGGAGAAAAGGTTTTGTTAAAAAGCATTGCTGAAAAGATCATGATGGCCATATCGGTGGTTGAAGAAACAACCGGCCGGTCAGGCACAAAATAAGCGTTGAGATTAAAAGATTTGCAAATGATTTTCGATTGCCGATTTCCGATGATCGACTGTAATAGCTTGAAGCTCGAAGCTCGAAGGAATTGATGAATAGCAGAATTTTAGATTAGGAAATGTCATTCCTTGCACATTTTCGGAGCTTAATTTATAGGTCTTCATTTTTCCTTCGGGCTTCTTCAATTTCCTGAAATGCCTGTTCAGCGTCTACAAACTCCTGTTTCCCTTTCTTGGCAGCATCATAAAGCTTTATATCTTCCAACTCTTCCAAATCATCCACCATTTTGTTGTACTCCCTTATNGGAAGAATAACGGCCAGTTTGTTACNGTGGNCGTCTGTTACAAATTGTGTTTTCATTGTATGTAAGCTGTTTTGAGATTTTTGTCTTTGTTTACCGAATCAATCAATTAGCATTAAAATGGCTGTTGCAATACAGCAGAAATAATAATTGTTTTGCCGGATTCATTGCAAATATACTGAATTATAAGACGATAATAAAAACAATAATCCTTTGTTTATTCTAATGATGCCGAAACGCCTCAATTTGCCGGAAACATAAGTGCCGCGTTTACAAATACGATACCAATGGCAACATGATAAAAGACCACCGGTTGTCAAAAGATATCCGTTATAATTTATTAAATTTACCGCGAGAAATAGAATTTGCCGTATCTGAAAACAGTTCCAAGGTGATTCGCTATACTTATACCGCCAGTGGCCAAAAGCTCAGCCAGCAACTCATGGAAGATACCGGGGAGAGTGTCCGCCGCGACTATGCCGGGCCGTTTGTGTATATAAACGACACGCTCGCGTGGATAAATACACCCCATGGCCGCATCATCAACAGGGGGTTTGCTTCCGACAATCATGAACTCGCAAAGGAGTTCCACCTCCGCGACCACCTGGGCAACACCCGCATCGTATTGGAGGAAGATGAAAACAACACCTATACCGAAACACATATTGCCGATTACTATCCTTTCGGAATGGAGATACGAAGAGGAGACATATCCCACCCTTCGCCCAGATCCGGTAATAATCTCAACAACCGCTACCTTTACAACGGCAAAGAGCTCCAGGATGATTTCGGGCTGAATTGGTATGATTACGGCGCAAGGTTTTATGATCCGCAGATTGCTAGGTTTCATACTGTTGACAGATTCGCAGAAGAGTTTAGTAATTGGTCACCATACCATTATGCAAATAATAACCCTATTAACAATATTGACTTTAATGGAGACTCAACAGTTGTTGTCGCTGGAGAGAATAATACATATATAGTAAGTGGCGGAACTCCTACGGATGGTAGAGGGCTATATTTATTGAATGACGTTGGGGATGTAACGCCTATTGGTCAAACTTTAACTCCATATTCATTTTTTGATGATGAAGGAAATGCAGTAGAAGGAGCTATAATCGACCCTAATTCTACCGATGGTCAAGATTTTATTGATGGAATAATTGAAGGAAATCCTGGACTAGTTGAATATGTCTTAAATGCACGCAATGATAGAGACTTGGACTTTAAGCAAAGAAACGTAAATGACAGAGGGTCTCTAACTGTAGAGCAATATCATTATCGAGGTAGTGTTGCAAGTGATGGGGCCTTTGGTTCCGCAAGAGATTTTGGAAATATGGCAGCAGGAATCGTTGCAGGTCGGAGAGGTTTAACTTGGGGGCAAGCAAGAGCGGGATTTGATGCTTATGATAGTTATAAAAGGGGTTCACTAGGAGTTGAAGGAGCTCCTTCTCAAGCAGCTCAAAGATTAGGGTTTATTATAGGGCAAAGTTTAAGAACAAACTCCTTGCCACCAATGCCTAAAAGATTAAGGCCATAATTTCTTTAATTTGAAAAGTATAATAAGTATATATGATGAAAAATGTTATCTTAATGATTATGTTAACGATATTTTCCAGCTGCATAAAGGAGAGCCGATTGCATGTTTTTTCTCCAGATAGAGCAAAATGTTTAACTATTATTACAGTTGGAAATATTCGCTACGTAATTGACGGAAAGCACAAATCTGTCCCTGATTCAAATTTTGTTAAGTTAGATATAGGTTCTGTGTATAAAGATGGTGACGCTTTAAATGTATGCTGGAATATAGAAGGATATGACTGGGAGGTTACAATCAATAAAGCTAGAATTATTGAAAATAAGCTTAATAGTTCGCAATTTAAGTTTAATATTGAGCTTGATAGAGACGAAAGGGGAATTCCGACTGAAGCAAGGTTCAGGGGCAAAGACTGTGCTACAATCTTAATAAACAAAAAGGTTCTTTCACCTGATAATAGTGGGGCAATCATTGAATATTAATTAAATGGTAGATTAAACTGGTATGATTACGGCGCACGGTTTTATGATGCGCAGATTGCACGTTTTCATTCGGTTGACTTGCTCTCTGAGGTATACTCTTTTCAATCGCCATATGCTTATGCTGCAAATAACCCTATTTATTATATCGATTATATGGGTATGGGTCCCAAAGAGTGGTGGAAAAAAATAAGAGGTTGGTTTCGGGACAAAATATTAAACAGAACTCCAACACATGGTTATCAAAGAGTAACTCCTCAAAAAGAGGAAAGAACAGTTGTGTATGCAAGGGAGTATCCCATTAAAGATTTAGGCCTAATTGACTGGCAAGCATTTATTAAAGGAGAAGATATTCAAAGTCAGAAATGGGGCAAAGAGATTAATTATCATTCAAGTTTTGATTATTCTTCCTTTAGACATGTCCGAGGTCAAGGTGTTCAATTTAACTGGCCGGAAGAAGGACGGCGTGTGTGGCAGGAAAGAAGGTTTTCGCGAAGACTTAGTCATCTGATAGACTCAGAAAATATACGTGAAACTAGAGTATTAAGTCATATCAGAAGATTTTTAGGCTTAAATATCGGACACCGAATTAATGTTTCGTATCATGGAAGATATCCAGAAAGACCAGTAATTACAAGAGCAGATATTGAATTATTTTATGAATATAATCCTCCAGGCACTCCACTGCGCATGTTCTATGCCTATACAGAATTATACTACCAAAGAGTTTTACGATTATATGGTACAAGGGCGTATTTTGAAGAACTTGTACGTACAGGTATAATAGAACCTTTTGATTAATTATGAAATATACATTTTCTTTTTTATTGATTATTTTCCTGCTAATTGCAAAATCATTTACTCAGGTTTTTGAGCTAAGCTCAGAGTTTTTTGAATTGGATATTGATACACTAAACTATGTAAAAAACCCTAGTTTTGAAGAGTATACAGAATGTCCGCCAACCATTGATAGATTTAAAGAATGCAAACATTGGAATGTAGCACCAGGGGTAATTTTACATACTCCTAATTATTTCCATAGGTGCGCAAACAAATATATAGGAATTTATGAAGTCACAGTTGGAATACCAAGAAATGTCTTTGGTTACCAAGAACCACGTACAGGTGATGCATATGTTGGAATTGCTACATTTACAAGAAACTATTATAAAGAAAATATACAGACACAGCTAAAAAATCCTTTAACAAAAGGTGAAAAATACCTGATTGGCATGTATGTAAGCCTAGCTGAGAAATCTAAATATGCTAATGACCGTTTCACATTTTGCTTAACAAGTGAATCTGAACTTGAAATTCGTCATAGAAGGTTCAAGGGAACATTGAAAGAGCAACTCATTTGCCCAAATGGTATATCATATATTAGTGACACCTTAATAACGGATACAATAACCTGGGTAAACATTAATGTCGAATACACTGCAAAGGGTGGAGAGGAATTTTTAACAATAGGTATCTTTGATGGAGATATTAGTTGGAGGGAAAGACGAAAAAAACTTAGAGAAGTTTTTAATAAAAATTGGGATGCGCATAAATATAAAGTTCCGGGAGATTATTATTTCATAGATGATGTGTATGTAATCCGAAAGGAAGATTACCTGAATACGATGCAAAACGATGATGATGAATAGTTTTACTAGGTTACTGGTATGATTACGGCGCAAGGTTTTATGATGCGCAGATTGCAA
>SL_3KL_010_SEDDRAFT_10002210_pt1 | contig 17816 bp, 14 predicted proteins | sample SodLakKL_010_SED_2_FD_10381 | JGI IMG/M metagenome (IMG submission 10381) | reverse complement strand
ACCAGTTTCTTGATATCGTCCTCGACATCCTGGAAGTACCGGTCCTTGCTGCCCTGGTTCATGGCACTCAGGCTGCCCATTCCGCGGTAGGTTTTGAATTTTCGGGCTTCATAGATGATGGTCTCGCCCGGACTTTCATCCACCCCGGCGAACAGCGACCCGATCATCACCGCTGTCGCTCCACCGGCGATGGCCTTGGGAATGTCACCGGTCTGCTTTATGCCGCCATCGGCAATCAGGCCGATTCCGGCCTTCATGGTATAGTCCGCGACTTCCATTACGGCGCTGAGCTGCGGAACACCGACGCCTGTGACGATACGGGTGGTGCATATGGAACCGGGACCGACGCCTACCTTGACCACATCCGCTCCTGCCTTGTGCAGTGCTTCCGCAGCTTCGGCGGTGGCGATATTGCCGGCTATGATCTTGAGTTCAGGCCAGTCGGCCTTGATCTTGCGGACCGTTTCGATCACTCCCTGCGAATGGCCGTGGGCCGTATCCACGGTGATGATATCGACGCCTGCATCAACAAGGGCGGCCGTGCGTTCGTGTGTCTCAGGTGAGATGCCCACAGCGGCTCCGACACGCAGCCTTCCCATCTCGTCCTTGCAGGCATTTGGGAAATTTTTCTTCTTTTCAATGTCCTTGAATGTAATGAGACCGACAAGAACGCCATCCTCATTTACAATAGGGAGCTTTTCGATCTTGTACTTCTGGAGGAGTTTCTCGGCTGTTTCCAGGGTGGTCCCCTCCTTTCCCGTGACCAGGTTCTCCGAGGTCATGATATCGCCCAGCTTTGTGGCCGGATCCGATTCGAAGCGCAGATCGCGGTTGGTGACGATTCCCTCCAGCACGTGGCTGTCATTGACGATCGGGATACCGCCGATTTGCAGACTTGTCATCAGGCTGCGTGCTTCGGCAACCCTGGCCTCGCGCTTCAGGGTGACCGGGTCCACGATCATGCCGCTTTCACTGCGTTTGACCAGCCGCACCTGCCCGGCCTGGGCTTCGATGGTCATGTTTTTGTGCAGCATGGCGATGCCACCTTCCCGCGCAAGCGCTATGGCAAGCCTGTACTCGGACACCGTATCCATTGCGGCACTGATTATCGGGATGTTGAGTGTGAGTCCGGGCGTGAGCTCGGTCGTCGTATCTACATTGCGCGGAAGAACTTTGGAGTATCCTGGAATCAACAGGACATCATCATAGGTCAGTCCTTGACGGGTGATTTTCTGGTCGGGTTTCCTTGTAGTCATGAAGGGGCAGACATTTGATTGGCGTTTATGTAAATTACAAAATTAATCGCGGTAAGTGAACCGACATTTTTTCTCAAATTTTTTTTCATGAGCGAATTCATCCCGTTTAACCGGATCTGCAGAGGATTGGAAGAGCTTGAAGCGGTTCAGAAAGTTATGGAGGAGGGCAGCTGGCATGGGGACGGTCCGGTCGGGAAACGGGTGGAAACCTTTTTGAGCCAGTGGCTTGGGGCGCGACATTGTTTTCTGACCACATCATGCACACATGCACTGGAAATGGCCATGATAGTGTTGGACATAGGTCCCGGCGACGAGGTGATCATGCCGGGTTTTACGTTTGTGTCGACGGCAAACGCCGTATGCATGCGGGGCGGGACGCCGGTCTTTGCCGAAATCCGTGAGGCGGACCTCAACCTCGATCCGGACGATGTGGCGCGCCGCATCACCCCGGCTACACGGGCGGTTATTCCGGTGCATTACGCCGGCGTTTCTGCTGATTTCGACGGGCTGTTCCGGGTGCTTGAGGATGCAAGAAAGGGAGGCAGCAAGATAGCCATTGTCGAAGATGCCGCCCAGGCGCTTGGAGCCCGTTGGAACGACAGGTTTCTGGGCACTGTGGGTGATATCGGCTGTTTCAGCTTCCACGATACCAAAAACATCACATGCGGTGAGGGCGGTGCCTTTGTCACCGGCGACGAGGAGCTGGCCCGAAAAGCGGAACAGGTGCGTGAAAAAGGGACGAACCGATCGGCTTTCCTCCGGGGAGAGGTGGACAAATATACCTGGGTCGGACCCGGCAGCAGCTATATCCCCTCCGAGATCCTGTCCGCGGTGCTGGAAGCGCAGTTGCAAAAAAAAGAAACCATCCAACAGGCCAGGGAGTCGGTCTGGAATACGTATCGCAGGGTGCTTGAGCCGGCCGAGGAGCGTGGTTGGATTTTGCTGCCGCAGGTCCCCGGCTATGCACGGCCCAACTACCATATATTCTATTTTCGGGTGCAGCGTGTGCAAGACCGCAACCCGCTGCTCAGAGCATTGAAAAATGCGGGCATCGATGCCACGTTTCACTATGTGCCCCTGCATAATTCCCCCTGGGCCCGGTCAACGCTGGGTGATGTCCCGGCCTTGCCGCGAACCGAGCAGCTGGCCGATTCCCTGATCCGGCTGCCCCTGTGGCCCGGGCTTTCCGACCGGATCGAAGAAGTGGCGGAACGCGTGCATGATGTATTGATTCGCTATTTTGATTCGCCGGATTGATGTACTTCGCGGCGTTTTATTTAACCGCAATGCCCTGCATTTCCTGATGAACAAGAATCACTTTCTCCCTAACCCAAAAACTCCTTTTTCCTCATGATCGAACCAGCCGGAATGGACGATTGGCATGACATTTATAAAAAAGCCCCGCTTGCGGCTTTTTTCCAATCGCCGGCCTGGTCCGGGATCTGGGAGCGCTATACTGACGGCAGATTCCAACCGTCGCCGCTGCTGGCAACGCTTCCTTCTGGACAGCAAGTCCTGATACCCGCTACCCGCCAACGCCTGCCGTTCGGACTTGGTCATCACTGGCACATGGCACCGGCCGGTACGTACGGCGGGTGGCTTCCGGTGTCGCCCGGGGATTCGAATGCATCTCCGCTAACGAGCGAAGATGCCCGTGTTTTGCTGCAGGAGCTGAGCCGGTACTGTTCCTCAATGACGTTCCGGTGGTATCCCCTGTTCACGGATACACCGGTGCCGGATCTGTCCGGGCAGGGTATCGGAATCCATTTCGACAGAACGTATGCAATAGACGGATCGGTTGGGAAAGAATCATTGCAACAGTTGCTCTACCAGTCTGATGGCAAGATGCGGCGCAAAATTGCCAAAGCCCGCCGATCCGGAATCCGGATCCGCAAGGCAGATTCCCGCACGGACTGGGCAGTCTACCACCAGATCTATCTGGAAGGCATCCACCGCTGGAAAATACCTCCGCAGCATGTCTACGGGCAGAACTTTTTCGACCTGTTGGCCGATCTGCCAGAGCACTGCGAGCTGTGGCTGGCTGAACGGGACAAAACACCGGTAGCCGGAGCGGTGCTTGTTTTTGGTAAGGACCATGTCGTTTACTGGCACGGTGCTTTTGTTTATGAATACCGCTCGCTTCGACCGGTCAATTTACTGCTGGTCACAGCTATCGAATCCGTTTGCGGGAACGGATACCGATGGTTTGACTTCAATCCGAGCATGGGTATGGGAGGTGTGGAACAATTCAAAAGCAGTTTCGGAGCTGTCCCGTATGCTTGTCCTGTAATCCGTAGCACTTCGATGGTGGAAAAAATGTTGGGTACTGCCGGAAAATGGGCAAAAAAGGCCGGTATGCGAAGGCGGTTGCAATGAGTCTGCAACAGAAAGCATATCGCAGCGCCGGATGGAGCGGTATTGGCGGACTGATATCCAACGGTCTGGAATTGCTCAAATATATCGTGCTTGCGCGTATTTTGTCGCCCGGTGACTTCGGATTGCTGGCCATGGCGATGGTTGTGATAAGCCTGGGCCGTATATTTGCCGATGGCGGCACCAGCAATGCGGTGATCCATTTCCGCAGCCACTCATCCCGGCAACTGTCGACCCTGTACTGGATCAACATCAGTGCGGCAGCAGGGCTGTATCTGGTCATCTATGTTACGGCACCTTTTTTTGCTGTTTTCTATGGAGAGCCGGAAGTCAGTCGCCTGCTACGGATCGGTGGTGCCATCCTGCCTTTGTTTGCATTTGGGACACTTTATGAGGTGCTGCTACGTAAAAAACTGTCTTTCAAATATATAACTGCTTCGGAAATCATCAGTTCACTGGCCGGTTTCATCACGGCAACCGTTCTTGCGCTTTGGGGCTTTGGCGTGTATTCGCTTATCTGGTCGCATATTGTCACGGCTGGAACAATGAGCCTGATGTACATGGGCAACGGAATGCGGACCTGGAGGCCCTCCTTGTGTTTTTCACCAGGCGAGGTTCGCCCGCACCTGAGCTTCGGGCTTTTCCAGATGGGCGAGCGCGGACTGAGCGTATATTCCGCACGGATCGATCAACTTATCATCGGACGTTTTTTCGGTGCTGAAATTCTGGGAGCGTATCATTTGGCATACCATCTTGTGCTGTTTCCCATCACAAGACTCAGTCCCCTGCTCAACAGAGTGGCCTTCCCCGTGTTTTCAAGCCGCCAGGATGACAATGCCGTGCTGCGAAACGGTTATCTGAAGCTGATGCGTGCTATAATGGCCGTAACGGCACCTTTTTTCCTTTTGGCTGCCCTCACAGCCCCCTGGCTGATCCCGCTGCTGTTTGGCGATGGCTGGCAGCTGGCTGCGGCGCTCATCCCGCTGATGGCGGCCATCGGGCTGCTGCGAATGGCCGGGAATCCAAGCGGCAATATCGTACTGGCGAAGGGAAGGGCGCGCCTTGTGTTTCTCTGGAACCTCGGCACGGCAATCATCAACACCTTTGTCTTTCTGGCGGGAGCACAGTACAGCGTTTTTGCGCTCTTGTGGATGTATTTGGCAGCCAATACCGTATATTTTGCGCTGGGACAGTCCATCCTGGTAAACAACCTGATCGGTCTGTCATGGCCGCGTTTTATTGGAGGAATTGCTTCCATGGCGGGAATCCTTGCCATTTCCTGGGCGGCATCCATGGCCGGAAGGTGGATCATAGTCAGCGAAAGCCTGATGCATTCCGACGCTGTAATGGTCGCAGTGATTGCCTTGCTGTTTGCAATCGTGTACTTTCCTTTACTTTGGTGGACGCAGTCCCGTTTTATTCGCGAATTTCTGGATGCTGTCAGAAGCAGGCCTGCATGAATCCGGAGTTGCTTTACCAATCCATGAAAGCCCGCGCTTGTCATGCAACAAGGCCGGCGTCCAACCACACCATTTACCCTTTACATTGTACCTCCAAGCAACCCGGCTTTTCCAATGTCACTGACTGTTGCTCACAGTTTTCCCGTATGGCTTCCTCAAACCCAGACCTGGCTCTACAATCAGGTGCGGTTCCTGCCGGATGATGTGACCTCCCATATCCTCTGCAAGGAGATGCAACACCCGGATCAGTTCCACCTGCCCAACATCCATTCCCTTTCCGGACCGTCGAGCCGTTTCACACGGCTGACCACCCGGCTTTTCCGGCACATCGACTACCATCTGTTTGTGCGGTACAAGTGCAATCGCCTGGAACCGGACATCCTGCACTCCCATTTTGGTCCGGTTGGATGGAAAAACCACCGAGTCATGCAGCTGCTTCCCTCCTCCCGATCATGGAAAACGAGGCAAGTCGTGACGTTTTACGGGCAGGATGTGGATCATCTTCCGAAAGTGAATCCGGCGTGGAAAAAACGGTACCTGGATATGTTCCAGCGGGTCGACCTGGTGCTGTGCGAGGGTTCTTTCATGGCTGCAAAAGTACAGGCGCTGGGATGTCCGGCCGGGAAATTGCGGGTTCATCATCTTGGCGTTGACATGGATGCCATTGCTTTTCAACCCAGAACAAAAATGGACGATGAGCCTTTTCGTGTGCTCATGGCAGCGGCTTTCCGCCCTAAAAAAGGATTCCTTTTCGGTTTGAAGGCGCTGGAACAGGTCGCTCGGCACGTCAACCTGGAGGTGACTCTTGTGGGGGACGCCATTGATGACCCGGCATCCGTCCGGGAAAAGCAGCAAATCCTTGCGTTTCTGGAGCAGTCACCGCTGGGAAATCGGGTAAAACTGACCGGGTTCATGACAGCGAAAAAGCTTTTTGAAACGGCTCTTGCGCATCACATCTACCTGGCACCCAGTGTCACCGCAGAGGATGGTGACAGTGAGGGTGGCGCCCCTGTTTCGCTTATTGAGATGGCAGCCAGCGGCATGCCTGTGATAAGTTCAAATCATTGTGACATTCCGGAGGTTATCCGTCATGGCCATAGTGGTTTGCTGGCGGAAGAGCGGGATATCGACGGTATCGCATCCTGCCTGAAAAAACTGATGTCCGACCCGGGATCATGGGGAACGATGACACAGAATGCACGAACATTCCTGGAGGATGAATATAATGCGGTCACGCAGGGTGAAAAGTTGTATCATCTTTATGGCATGCTGTAGAGGATATCACATGGCGCATCTTTTTGCGAAATAAAACGAGGCTTTCATTGTCCGGTAAAGAAAAAGAATATCACTACAAACCGCGGATCCTTTTTATTTCCCATAGCGGTGAGCTCTATGGTGCGGAGCGTTCCTTGCTGACGCTGGTCAGGGGCCTGCAGCGACTTGACAGGTACGAGATCCTGGTCATTGTTCCGGACGAAGGCCCTCTTTCCCTGGCACTCGATGAAGAGGATATTCCATTCCGGATCATTCCCTTCATGCGATGGATCGGATTCAGATACCATGCTGTTGCGAGGTATTATCGCAGGATAAGGAACCGGTTCCTGATTGGCCGGCTGGTCCGGGAAGCGGAGCGCTGGATGCCCGATGTCATTTACACCAACACCATCGCCACGCCCGTGGGTGCCATGCTTACCGAAAAACTGTCCCGCCGCCCGGTGCATATATGGCATGCCAGGGAGTTGCCCGGGGACCGTTCGACGGGATTCGGGCTGTTCGATTACGGCACGGAAGCGTCGCTGCGCTTGATGGCTCGCACCAGTGACTGTTTCATCTGCAACTCCCGTTTTCTGCATGATCAGCTGGCGCCGCGACTTCAGCGTGCGGCCGGATCTTCCAGTGAGCTTCGCACCGAAATAGTCTACAATGGCCTGGACAGGGTCAATGGTGATGCAAAACCTTCGGATCTGCTCAGAAAGCCGGGAGACGGAGCGGGTACACCAATCCGCATGATCATGGCTGGCGGCGTGAGCCGGGTCAAGCACTACGGGGAGGCTGTTGCGGGTGTCAAAATTCTGGATGCGGCAGGAATCCCGGTTCAGCTTGACATCTACGGGTCGGGTGATGATGATGAGATGCGGAAGCTGGCAAAAGAGATTGAAGATGCCGGCCTGGAGAAAAGAGTTCAACTGATGGGGTATCGCGGTGATCTGGGTCCGGAGTACGCGCGGGCGGATATGCTGCTGATAACATCGCGGATGGAAACATTCGGCCGTGTTGCCGTGGAAGCGATGCTGGCGGGATGTCCCGTAGTCAGCTCCGATGCCGGTGCACTGCCTGAAATCGTGCTGGATGGTGAGACAGGGCTTGTTTACCGGTCGGGCGAACCCGAACATCTCGCTCGTCAGATAAGAAAGCTTATCGACGATACGTCACTTCGAAACGCGATTCTCAACCGGGCGCGTGAATATGCGGAAACACATTTTTCAGCGGAGCGGCTCGTGACAGAAATCGACCAGATTCTCAGGGATCTGATCGCAGGAAATAAAGTATTGGAATCAGATGATGCAAGCTGAAAGCAAGCCCGTACGTATTGCCGTCCTGCTTTCCACCTGCAATGGTGCCGGCTACCTTGTCCCCTTGCTTGAAAGCATTCAGGACCAGAGCTGGCCTCACTGGGATCTGTGGGTGCGTGATGACGGATCGACTGACGGCACTTTGGAAATCCTGGAGGAATTTGCCGGCAGGTTGGAGCACAGAAATCAACCCGGGACTGGCAACCGGATGATTGTGATCCGTGGTGAAAACACCGGCATTGTCAGGAGTTTCTTCCATCTTCTCGAGCAGGCAGGAAATGCGTATGCGGGATACGCTTTCTGCGATCAGGATGATGTCTGGCTTCCTGCAAAACTGGAGCGCGCGGCGCGGGCCCTGAAACGGGATGTGCCGTTTTTGTATCATGGGCGACAGTGGCTTTTAGATCAGAAAAGCGGTGAAAAAATCCTGAGCCCCATCCCGAAGCGCACAGGTTTTTCCAATGCCCTGATCCAGAACCAGGTTGTCGGATGCACCATGGTGATCAACCCGTCACTCAGGGAATGTGTCCTGGATACGCTGCGAGCCGGCAGCGATGATGATCCCTGTTCCGGAATTATCATGCACGACTGGTGGTGTTATCTGCTTGCAAGCGCCACCGGGTACATCCACTATGATCCGGAGCCTGTCATCCTTTTCCGCCGTCATGAAGAGAGCACTACGCCTGTCGCCACCAGTNCTTTTCGGATTGTCCGCAAGCGGTTATCCGCCCTGCGTAAACGTGACTGGTCGGTCGGACACATNATGCATCAGGCGATGGCACTGCTGAGGTTTTTCACTCACGCCAGCAATCGTGCAGACTCTGATCCATCGTGCCGATTATCCAACTCAAACAGGCAGCTGTTGCAGTCATTGCTCAATCTTCAATCAGCCACTTTTTTCAGGCGTACCGGTTATCTGTTCACAGGAAAGCATATCCGCATCGGTAAAATCGATACCACCGTTTTTCGCCTGCTCTTGCTCTTCAAGCGATTCTAAGGTTTATTATGGAATCGGAATGCAGATTCAGACCGCAATAGTTGCCGAAAGCGCATCTACAGCCGTTTGTTCCGAGCACGTGCCCTGGCGATAGGCCCGTATCCAGTAGGAAACACTCTTCCTGCGGTTTTTAACACCTGCATCACAAGTGGAATAGAGTCCGAGCAGTTCATCGCGATACGCTTCCATGTCAGACCGGATGACATTTCGCAACGCATCCGGAAGGTCGTTCCATCCAAACAGGGCGAAAATATCCGTTTCGTGGATTCTTTGATCGGTGATAAGTGCCAGCCGGCGTGTGTTCGCCGTTATGTCACTTGAATGCAGTTTCTCTGCAGGATGAGTGAGCGGGGTTGCAGTGTTCATTTTCAGTCTCCGGGTTTGGGTTTCCTTGTTTGTTCAGTAGCAATTTACCGGCAGGGTGTGACAACATAGTGTCACCTGTTTTCAATTTTTTTTCTCGAGAAAATAAATTTCTCCTGTTCCGGGGCTTGCCGTTAAAGGTCTGGCAGTTTTTTCTTATGTTTGCATGCATGCCATCCATTACGCCTCAGCTCTAATCCCGGCATCCCGGCACCTATCACCATTACCCATGCAACTGTCTGATTATATAGTTCTTCCGTTCAGTGATCCCGTGCTGATATTTGCACTGGTCATGCTCATAATCCTGTCGGTGCCCCTGGTAGCCAACAAGCTAAGGGTGCCTGCCATAGTCGGGCTCATCATAGCCGGGGCTCTGGTGGGACAAGGGGGATTGGGCTTTCTGGAACGCGATGCCACCATAATATTGCTGGGCACGGTGGGATTGCTCTACCTGATGTTCATTGCCGGGGTATCCATAGATCTGGAAAAGTTCAGCAAGTCACGCGGACAGAGTATTCTTTTCGGGGTGGTCTCATTTGGACTTCCGCTGGCCGGAAGCCTTTTGCTGGCACCACCGCTTCTGGGTTACTCAACGGAAAGCGCTCTGTTGCTGGGCGCCATTGTAGGCTCCCATACGCTTCTGGCCTATCCGATAGCCAACCGTCTTGGCATCGGCAAAAACAAGGCTGTTACGCTGAGTCTGGGGGCAACCATGGTGACAGATGCCCTTTCCCTTACCATACTGGCCATAGTTGCAGCAACCGTTCACGGAGAAATAAGCACGTACTTCTGGATCACCTTCATCGGTTCGGTGGCCGTCTATCTGGCCCTGGTGGTTTTCATACTTCCCCGGCTTGGACGCTGGTTCTTCAGGAATGTCCGCGATCAGACTAACATAGAGTATGTCTTTTTGCTCACGGTTCTGTTCGTGACGGCATATGCTGCCCAGCTTGTCGGCCTGGCTGCGATCATCGGGGCGTTCCTGGCCGGACTCAGCATGAACCGCCTGGTACCTGAAAACAGTACCCTGATGAGCCGGGTACAGTTTGTCGGCAATGCGCTGTTTATCCCGTTTTTCCTGATTTCGGTAGGTATGCTGGTGGATGTCCGTGTGCTGACCTCTCTGGATGTCTGGCTGGTGGCACTGCTGTTTTTCCTCATGGTGATGGTCGGGAAATACCTGGCTGCCAAAGCGGGACAGCTTTATTTCCGGATGACGCCGGATGAGGGATGGGTCATGCTGGGCCTGACGAGTCCGCAGGCTGCGGCCACACTTGCCGTTACCCTCATCGGCTTTGAGCTCGGGCTCCTTGATGAGATGGCGGTAAACGCCGTGGTCCTTCTGATCCTTGCCACCTGTTTTGTAGGGCCCTATCTGGTGGATCTGTACGGACGGCGTGTGGTGCTGGCTGAGGAAAAAGCCTCCTTCAAGGTCTCGGATTCCCCCGAGCGCATCCTGGTGCCACTGGCCAATCCGGATACTGCCGAGGCGCTCATGGATATCGCGATCATGATTCGCGGTCATAACAGCACCGAGCCGATTTTTCCCCTGACCGTAGCTCGTGAGACACGATATGTCGAAGCAGCCGTGGCATCGGGCGAGAAAATGCTGAGTCATGCCGTAGTGCATGCGGCGGCGGCCGATGTTCCGGTCATTCCGGTTACCCGTGTGGATTTCAATATTGCCTCGGGGATCATCCGTGCGACACGGGAGCTTCGCATATCGGATATCGTGATCGGTTGGAACGGGGTGATCACGGCACGGCAGCGCATTTTCGGCACGGTACTGGATCAGCTGATGGAGCAGTCCGATGAGACCATTCTTGTTTCAAAAATTGACCAGCCCATCAATACCACCGAACGGGTGATCCTGGCTGTGCCTCCCATGTCCCAATACGAACCGGGTTTTGGTGACAGCTTCCAGACCATCAAAAAGCTGATCAACCAGCTGGGAGCAAAACTTGTTGTACTGGGATCGGAAAGCAACCTGAACATACTCAAACCCTTTATAGAGGAGCAGAGGCCTGAGCTTTCGGCGCAGTACAAGATCGTCAGGAAATGGAGCAGGGTGACTGATTCCATAGCCGGTCTCTACAACGATCAGGACTTGGTGATACTGGTCAGTTCCCGCCGGGGAGGTGTTGCCTGGCAGCCAAGTTTTGAGCGTCTTCCGGCACAGATCATCAGGAATGTCAAACCGGAAAACTTCATCATTGTCTATCCGGCCGAGGTGGAGGAACACAAAAAGCCTACTGCGGTACTCCGGTTTGACGCATCCCCCCTGCTTCCCGATATTACTGCCAATCAGATCTACATCGCCGCCGATGGTGAAACCGGTTACAGCCAGGCTATTGAAAAAATGGTATCCGGTCTTTTTCCCGACCGGGCAGATGTATCCACCGAGATTTCCCAGCAGTTGAAAGTCCTGGAACCGGAGAATCTGCCCAGCGATCTTCCCGGGGTAATGCTGACCCATCTGAGCACCCATCATGTGAGCAAACCCTCACTTCTGCTTGCAATCAGTGAAGAGGGATTCCAGGTGGACACGTTGGACGACCCGGTTCAGATCGTTTTCATCCTGCTCAGCCCCACTCATCTGAGCTTTCAGCGCAAACTTCTGATTCTCAACAGGCTGGGGCGCCTGATCGGGGGCGGAAAGACTAAAAAGCAGCTTGCCAAAGCCAAGAACATCGACGAAATCCGGAAGACATTGTCGGCGAAACTCACCATTTTGCCTGGAAAAGAGACGGAAGAAGAAATTTCCGGCGATCAATCATCGGGATAGATGGATTTTTTGGAGGCCAGCAATGTGTTTTTCATCAGCATGGCGACTGTCATGGGTCCGACACCACCCGGCACCGGTGTAATCAGGCTGGCCTTTTCGGCTACGCTGTCAAAGTCACAATCGCCGACAAGACGGTATCCCTTTTCCGATTGGGAATCGGCGACCCGGTTTATACCGACATCGATCACGACCGCACCCTCGCGCACCATCGGACCGGTAATGAGACCCGGAGACCCCACGGCAACGATCAGGATATCCGCCTGGATGGTATGGCGCGTCAGGTCGCGGGTATACTTGTGGCAGAGGGTGGTGGTTGCCTTGCCAGCGTCGTTTTCTCTTGAGAGCATGATGGCCAGCGGTGAACCGACGATGTTGCTGGCGCCTACGACAACGGCATGGCGGCCTTTTGTCATAACGCTGTAATAGCGGAACAGCTCCAGGATACCGGCGGGGGTGCATGAGCGGAACGTCGGCTGTCCAACCGCCAGACGTCCGACATTCATCGGGTGGAATCCATCCACATCCTTCCGGTGATCAATGGTTTCGAGAACCTGGTTTGGATGGAGGTGTCCGGGCAGGGGCAGCTGCAGGAGGATGCCGTCGATGCTGTCATCCTCATTGTAGCTTTGTATTGCCTCCTTGAGTTCCTTGACGGACATGGTATCAGGGAAGGTTGTCGTTACAGATTCGATGCCGACCTCTTTGCAGGCGCGGGTTTTGGCACCTACGTAGGTGCGGGATCCCGGATCGTTGCCGATCAGGATGGCCTGAAGCATGGGGGGACGGTTACCCCTGCCCACCCATTCACTGACGTCATCGCGGACCTGCTGTCGCAGAATTTCCGCTACTTTCTTACCGTCGATAATATTTCTGGACATGGAGAAGGGTCACCTCTGCCGTTTCAGATCCGCACAAAGTGTTCTTCCTCTGCCTGGAACAATTCAATGATATTCCGGGCATCGTCACTTTCAAGGAGTTTTTCCCGGAAAGCCGAGCTGTTGAGCAGTCGGGATATGCGGCTTAGCATTTTTATATGGACACTGTTCTGGGATTCGGGTCCGACAAGAAGAAACAGGATCGTTACCGGTTCACCATCAATGGCATTGTACTCTACCGGCTCCTGTAATTTGCCAAAGGCGGCATATGTTTTCGTGAGGCTCCTGCATTTGCCGTGTGGAATGGCCAGGCCTTTCCCGACGCCGGTCGACATGATACTCTCCCGTTCCATTACCGCTTTTTTGACGGCAGCAACGGTTTCATCGTCCAGTCTGGCAGACAGGGTAGTCACCAGGCTGGTAATGGCTTCCTCCTTGCTCCTGGCGGCAAGATCCGGAATCACATTGGTGCTGTCCAGAAGATCACTGATTTTCATGAAAAACTCTTTATTATCAAACCCGAAAAAACATATCAAATATAGTGATGATATGGCTTTTTTTCACAATATATTCTGTCCGGTTCCTTGAGGGCCAATGCGGTTGCAGGTATGAGTGCTGATACCGAATCTTTCGACGGATACACTGCTTTGCCGGCTGGCTGAACGGCACGAAATACGCTGGCATTAAAACTGATACCGTGGTACTTTTAGTATAATCTGTTATCATACCATCCATGCTGCTGCAATCTCAGTCATTTGCTGTTTTTATTAAGGATTTTCGTCTCGAGTGGCGATCCCGTTTTGGCGTGAGTACCGTGCTGGCCTTTATTGCGTCCACCCTGCTTGTTGTACTGTTTTCACTGCGCGCCGATCTTCTGTCGGTAACCGTCCAGAGCGGGCTGGTATGGATCATCATCCTTTTTGCATCGCTCACCACTCTTTCCAGGGTTTTTGTAAGTGAAAGTGAACGTGGCACCATGGATCTGCTGCGGCTCAATGCATCGGCAACAAGTGTGTTTATTGGTAAGTTGATTTACAATTTCCTTTTCACGCTCCTTATCACCGGTATCACTCTTTTTCTTTTCGCGGTGATGGTGAACATGACGGTGTTCCGCCCCCTGCTGCTTTTGGCCGTGGTGGCGCTGGGATCGTCCGGGCTTGCCGGCGCCACTACCATGCTGGGGGCGCTGGTATCACAGGCGGTCCGCAAGGGCGCGGTTTTTCCCGTATTGGCGCTTCCCCTGCTAATTCCGTTGATGCTGTTACTGGTGAGGGTGACAACGGCGGTGTTTGTTGCGGAAGACACGGTTTCCTATGGCAATGATCTTGCGGCGCTCATCGGTTTTACGGGCGTTACCATTTCCGCATCCGTTCTTTTATTTGACAATCTTTGGGAAGATTAACGAACCACCATGTCTGACGAAGCAACCAAACAAGATAAAGTACCTGTCGACCGGCCACACGGCAAGTCCGGCATGGTCGGTGCCCGGCGGCTGATCGGGCAGGAAAGGCTCCGCGAACAGATGTGGCGTGTGCTTGAGGAAGATCGCATCAGTCACGCCTACCTGATCAGCGGTCCGCCCGGTTCCGGGAAAAAGGCACTGGCACTTGCGTTTGCCGAAGCCATCAATGGCGTATCGAATCTCGGCGAGCCGGCTCCGGGAGTCCGTTCGGAACGCCGCTCGTGGTACTACCACCCTGATATCCACCTCTTTCTTCCGTTGCCTTCGATTGCCAGCCGGGACGAGCTGGGTGCCAGGGTTTCATTGCTGGCTGCGGATCCATACGAAATCGTGGACTTTGCGATGCGGCCCTCGCTTACGTCACAGGATGACACCAAAAATCGCCGTGCGTTCTACTCGGTTGATTATTTCAACGACGAGGTGCGAAGGGCGGCCTATTTGAGACCGAATGAAGGCCGTCGCAACATCGTCATCATCACCAATATAGAGACGATGCGTAAAGCGGTGGTCAACTCCTTCCTCAAGCTGCTGGAGGAACCGGGAGAGCAGGTGATGTTCATCCTGACCACGGACAAGATCAATGCGTTGCTGCCCACCGTCATATCCCGGTGCCAGCTGCTGGCCTGCCAGCCGCTGCAACCCGATGAGATTTATCACGGGCTGACGGCATACGACGGTATAGCCGAACCTGATGCGCTTTTTCTTTCACGTATTGCCGGTGGCAATTACAGCTACACCCGTTTCTATGACCTGGAAACCCTTCAGGAAAACCGTGAGGATATCATCCGTTTTCTGCGCATGTCCTATACGGTGGATGTGGGGGGCATCCTTGAAATGAGCCAGAAATGGCAATCCGGATACAACAAGGAAGGGCAGCTGGCCATCATCAACATGATCGAGATGTTCCTGAGGGATATCGCGCTCTACTCGGGCGGCGCTGACGAGGCGCTGATTACGAACAGCGACAGGCTGGATGTGATCAGGAATTTCTGCACGGGACTCAAAGATGCACGCATCAAGGAAATGCTTGAAACATTGGAGGAGGCGCGTGCGTTGCTGAATCAGAACATCCAGCCACGTCTTGTCTTCACCGTGATGGCCAACCGGTTTTCCGCGTGGATGCGCGGATCGGATGCCGTTGTGCCTGACGCAGAATCCTGGCGGCATATGCCGGCGAAAACCGAAATAACAGAAACCCGATAAAAATTCTAAACTGGCACTGCAAGTGCGGTGTCTGATGCCATGTCACATCCAATTGATTTCGTAAAAATGCATGGTGCCGGCAATGATTTCATTGTGATGGATGCCCGGCCCGCGGACTTCCCTGTTGCTCAGGTCCTGAACCAGATACCCGGCTTGTGCAATCGCAGAACCGGGATAGGTGCTGATGGCGTGCTTCTGCTGCTGCCATCGGATAAAACGGATTACACCATGCACTACCTCAATGCAGACGGTTCGGAGGCAGGAATGTGCGGTAACGGCGCCCGGTGCCTGGCTCGCTTTGCCAATGATCGGGGCCTTCCAGAGAAGCTTGTCTTTACAGCAAATCAGCTTCGTTACCGGGCGGAGGTATTTGAGCAGTATGTTTCGGTCTATTTTCCTGTGGAGCCGGAACCGGTGGTGAAAATCATTGATGGTGTGACCTGGTTTGAGGTCCATTCGGGCACCGAGCATGTCGTTTCTATCGATCAGATGTATATGAAAGCCCCGGATCGTTATTTCAGGGAAAAAGGCAGGCTTATCCGCAACAGGGTTGACCTCTTCCCTACCGGCACCAATGTGAATTTTGCATCCATCCTGGATCAGAACCGGCTGCGTCTTGTCACATATGAGCGGGGAGTCGAGGATCTGACACTGGCTTGCGGCACAGGCGCCATAGCCACGGCCATAGCGCGAAGCTATTCGTATTTCAATGAAAACTCGGATGTCCCACCGTCCTCTGAAGTGGATCACCACATCCAGATTGATTGTCCGGGCGGTCCGCTTGAAGTCTCTTTTTCCGTTATTCGGGAACACGACAAACCCGTCTACAAAAATATCATCCTTCACGGACCAGCCGTCACGGTCTATGAGGGACGCGTTACCTTGTAATACAATGATGCGCATCTTTTCAGTGTTAGCGAGTTCCTGTTTATTGTTATTTTCGGTTACAACATGCAGCGTTGAGCGGGTTTCGTATGTGGATATGGATGATGAGCCGTATCAACTCGACAACAGCCCGATGGTGCAGGGACAGGTTCTTCCACCGGATAACATCAAAAGCATACAGCTTTACCGGGGAGAGGGAAAACACAATCTCCCATCCATGGAACTTGGCAGCGGTGACTTTCTGACTCTCCGTTTTGATGAGTTGGGGGGAACTTCGCGTCTGTTCCGGGTGCGGGTGCGGCACCGCAACGCGGACTGGTCTGACAGCCGGCTGATGACGGATTTTTATCTTCGCGGGTATCGGGAGGACCTGATCGAGGGTGGCCGGCCGAGCACTGTGCAGGATCCTCACTACATGCATTACGAATACCAGTTTCCCAACCAGAACATGCAGCTGCGCCTGAGCGGCAATTATCTGCTGGAGGTTCTTGAGTACGAGACCTCCAACGTTCTGTTTTCCGTCCCCTTTTTTGTGCATGAGAATGCCGGACGCATGGAGGTCACGCTGGAGGAGATATATGGCCTGGATGCACGTTATGTTGTCCATCATCAGCCATTTGTCCGGTTTGGGTATCCCTCGTATGTGGTCTCGCCTGTGACCGATTTGTCGATCTACTTTGCACAGAACAGGTTCTGGGGCCGGGCAAGGCAGGCCGACGAGCTGGACATGTCGGAATCGGGGGTCTTCCGGGCCTATCTTTCACGGCCCGAATCGTTTGTTGGCGTATATGAGTTCCGTCCACTGGACCTCAGGAGATTTGATGCCGGTGGACCTGAAGTGGTGGAGGTCCGCAGCGGCACCATCCCTCCGCAGGTATGGCTGTTCCGGGATGTGGTGAATCTGGATGTCAATCCACGCAGGCGTACGCCGGTGACACATGGCATTCCGCGGGACGATCGACGTGCGCGTTATGTGGATGTGCGTTTCGAGCTGGAATTGCCTGAAAGGGAGGCAACGGACCTGCCCGTCTATGTGTACGGGCCGTTCAACAACTGGAGCATAGACGAGGAGAACAGGATGGAATACCAGTCATCCACCGACTCTTATCTTGGCCGGGCGATCATCAAGGAGGGGGAATACGACTACAAGTATGCATTGGTTGAACGCGGCGGGATTGATGACCTGCGCCTGGATGCCAGCTTTGCCTCAACGGCCCAGGAGTACGCAGCCATGATCTATTTTCGCGATCCCGGACTGCAGGCGGACCGGTTGCTCCAGCTGGATTCTGGACGGGCGCGCTGAAATATGTAGTGATATCTGTTGGTATCTGCTTAAAGTGATTACATCAATATGCCAAAGCCTGTGCGGGGCCTGCTCCCGGAAGCAAACGGGACCATAACTCCCGGGTGCATTCAAATCCGGGGATGTCACATCTGAATGCACCGGGTTTCCTCTTAACGGTCAGAAGCCGGGCCCGATGCTTAAATATTTTCTGATCAGAAGTCGAGCCCGATACTGAAGTAGTGAACACGGCGTCCGAAACCGGTGCCTCCTTCGATATCCAGTGGCCAGGCAAGGTCATA
>SL_3KL_010_SEDDRAFT_10002209_pt1 | contig 17819 bp, 13 predicted proteins | sample SodLakKL_010_SED_2_FD_10381 | JGI IMG/M metagenome (IMG submission 10381) | reverse complement strand
CCTGCAACTCTCCGGGCAGGTAATCCTCGAACTTAAAAATGTGTTTAAATCTCGACTTCAACCCGGGATTGCTGTCCATAAAATACTTCATTTCGTTGGGATAGCCCGCAACGATTACCGCCAGGTCTCCCTTTCCGTTCGACATCTCCTTCACCAGAATTTCAATGACTTCTCTACCGAAGTCTTTGCTGTCGTCATTGACCCTGGCCAGAGCGTATGCTTCATCGATGAAGAGAACTCCCCCTCTGGCTTTTTCAATGGCTTCCTTGACTTTGGGTGCCGTCTGTCCGATGTACTCCCCTACTAAATCCACGCGGTCTACTTCGTATACATGCCCCTTGGACAGCAGTCCCATTTTTTTGTACAGGCGCCCCATCATTTTTGCTACCGTCGTCTTTCCGGTTCCAGGATTGCCGATAAAAACAGAATGGACATTGATGCTGTCTTTTTCCTTAAACCCCTTTTGCTTGCGAAGTTTCAGGAATCTGATGTAACGGGCGTGCTCCCTAACTTTTTTCTTTATCTCATCCAGGCCGATCAGGGCATCCATCTGTTCCATCAGTTCGTCAAAAGTACCGTTGATGTCGTCGGCCGGCTGGAACAAGCCCTGAGATCCAGGTATGGGAAACTGCACCACTCCGACCCCCGCTTCGTATTCGTCGCCCACTTCAAAGGGCAAAACAGCCAGCAACTGATCGAAAAAAACCACCTCAAGTGTATACTTTCCCGCCCTCCACGAGCCGCTGACATTGGAACCCCAACCCGCTGTAATACTGAATTCATCCTCGTCCTTCCGAACAGTCCTGAGGCGCACCACCTGACCTTTTAGTTCCCTCGCCTGGTTGTAGAACTTGACAAATAGTTCACACTGCCAATCCCTCTGAATGTATTTATTTTTAAATGCTATATCGGCATAGATGTAGCGCGTTTTGTTCTTGTGGAATTTTTGATAATAAGAACGGCCTTCCTCCGGGATATCATCGAATTTTCCCTCGTACAACTTGAGTGATTGAACCTCCAGATAAGAGTTATTGTGCTGGTCTACTTCCCTTCCCGAGTCTTCGACATAAAAGTATTTGGTACCCACTTTCACCCCGTCAAAATAAACTTCCCAATAATAAGTACCCCTCTTCCAGAACACTCCCTTTTTCTTATTTCCCCAGCCTTCCCGGACGTATACCAACGGATCAAATTTGCTCACCTTTCTCACAATGGAGAGACGGCACATTTCGCTGCCATTGCCCCGGGTGCTGAAACACCTGAGATCGACCTTGAGATCCCAGTTTTCCCGGTCAAATAATTTATTGTAAAAACTCAGTTCGACGTAAATATACGACGTGGAATACCTGTCAAATACTTGTCGGTATTTCTTTTTGTTATCGGCCAGCCACTCTGTGGACGAATAGAGCTTTAGTTCATTGAACTTGTAATTGCCCTCCTGATGTCGGTTATCGGTTTTTGCCATATACAATCAAATATGACCTAAATATAAGCTAAAAATGCCTAAAGAAAAAATAAATCTTCCAGATTGTAGAGCACAGCGATGTCAGGAGAATGGAAACGACATGGAAATCTGGGTCGCCCCGGGGTTGTGGGAGATCAATTGTTTTTCAAAAACTGAGCCGTCAGGTTCTTCCTCTTTCTCAGGAGGTCTTTCAGTGGCCCCTGAAACATAATGTCACCCCCGTTTTTTCCACCCCCCGGCCCGAGATCCACGATGCAATCTGCATTCAGGATGATGTCTGTTTGGTGCTCAATGACGATGACGGTATTCCCCTTGTCCACCAGTTCGTGCAGAATATCCAATAATTTCCTGACGTCCTCGTAGTGCAATCCGGTTGAGGGTTCATCCAAAATATAAAGCGTGTTTCCGGTAGACCTTTTTGCAAGCTCTTCGGCCAGTTTCACCCGCTGGGCTTCGCCTCCCGAAAGCGTTGGAGCCGCCTGACCCAATTTTATATATCCCAGTCCCACCCGTTTTATCATACTGAGAATTCTGAATATTTTTGGAATGGCCGAGAAGAATTCACACGCCTCGGTGATGGTCATGTCTAGTACTTCTTTGATGTTCTTTTTCCGATAAGTAATTTCAAGGGTTTCGCGATTGTACCTCTGCCCCATACAGCTCTCACAGTCCACCAACACATCCGGTAAAAAGTTCATTTCAAGGGTTTTCTTCCCGGCTCCCTGACAGGTCTCACAGCGCCCTCCTTTTACATTGAAAGAAAATCTTCCCGCTTTGTATCCTCTGATTTTGGCCTCGGGCGTATCTGAAAACAATTTGCGTATGGGTGTAAATACGCCCGTGTAAGTAGCCGGATTGGATCGCGGGGTTCGGCCGATGGCAGATTGGTCAATTTCAATTACTTTGTCGAGATGCTCCATTCCCTCAATCTTTCTGTATGGGAGAGGCATTTTTACCGAAGAGTAAAAGTGCTGACGCAAAATGGGATAAAGGGTTTCATTGATAAGCGTGGATTTTCCACTGCCTGACACCCCTGTAACACAGGTAAATGTACCCAGTCTAATCTCGAGGTCAACCTCATTCAGATTGTTGCCCTCAGCTCCCTCCAAACGCAAGACTCTTCCACTGCCCACCCGCTCTTTGCTGCTGTTCAGGTCGGTTTCTTTTGTTGCGAGGTATCGAGCTGTCAGCCCCTTCTTACTCTCCATCACTTGCTTCGGACTGCCGGAGGCGATGACTTCCCCTCCTTTTTTGCCGGCCTCAGGCCCCAGGTCAATAATGAAGTCGGAAGCCAGCATCAGGTCTTTGTCGTGCTCAACCACCAAAATGGTATTTCCGAGATCTCTCAAATCCTTCAGGGAGCGAATCAGCTTTTCATTGTCGCTGGCGTGCAGTCCAATGGAGGGCTCGTCTAGTACATAGGTGATTCCCGTGAGTTGAGATCCAATTTGAGTGGCCAACCTGATTCGCTGCGACTCCCCACCGGAAAGTGTATTTGCACGGCGGTTCAGAGTGAGATACCCGAGGCCTACCAGTTTCAAAAAGCTCACTCTTTCTCTGATTTCCTTAACTAACTCAGATGCAATTGCCCGCGATCGATTGTCTAGTTTAGGGTTGAGCTCTGACAGCCACAAATGGAGATCTTCGAGGTCCATGGCAGCCAGATCGGCTATATTTTTTTCATCTACAAAAAAGTGCAATGATTCTTTTTTCAGCTGACTCCCGTTACAGGAGGGACACCAGTCAATCGACATATAGGTCTCCGCCCATTGCCTTATCTTTTCCGATCCGGTATCTTTGTGCCACTTTTCTATCAATCCAAAGACACCGTGGGTTTTGATATGTTTGCCCCATTTTACCTTTCCCCTACTCCTTCTTTCACTATCTCCGTACAGGATGATGTTCAGCTTTTCCTCGGGAATGTCCTCTATGGGTTTCACCATTGAAAAGCCGTGTTTTTTGGACAGTGACCTGACTTCTTTAAAATTTGAATTTTCTCTGTACTCCCCCAGGGGAGCAATCCCCCCCTTATTGATTGACAGTGAAGGGTCGGATACGACTTTATTGATATCCACTTTGTGCAACTTTCCCAAACCCTTACACTCCGGACAGGCACCGTAAGGTGAGTTGAAAGAAAAAGTATTGGGAGAGGGCTCTTCGTATGACAAGCCCGTTTCCGGATCGACCAATTCCTTACTGAATGGCAGCAGCTCACCGTCTTCGAGCAGGACAAAAAGGGTTTGGTCTCCCATATCCATGGCAATACGGATGGATTCAGTAAGTCGGGAATTTCTCTCTTCCGGCACTTTTAACCGGTCGATCAACACTTCGATATTGTGGGTTTTGTATCGATCGAGTTTCATCCCGACCTTGAGTGCGGTCACTGTTCCATTGATCCTCACTTTTGTGTAGCCCTGTTTTCGAATCTGCTCCAGAAGTTCTCTGTAGTGCCCTTTTCTACCTCTGACCACAGGAGCCAGGATAGTGACAGCCTGCTGATGGAATTTTTCCACGAGCAGATCAATGACCTGATCTTCGGTGTATTTCTGCATTCTTTTTCCACTCAGGTAAGACCTTGCCTGTCCGATCCTGGCGTACAACAGTCTCAGAAAATCGTAAACTTCTGTAACCGTACCCACCGTAGATCTGGGGTTCCATGCCGTGGTTTTTTGCTCAATAGAGATAACGGGACTCAAACCGTCTACAGATTCCACATCCGGGCGTTCCATATTGCCGATAAATTGGCGGGCGTAAGCGGAAAAAGTTTCCATATATCTCCGCTGTCCCTCGGCGTAAATGGTATCGAAGGCAAGTGAAGATTTCCCACTCCCGCTGACTCCGGTAATCACGGTCAATTGATTCAGTGGGATATCGACATTTATATTTTTCAGGTTGTGCTCTCTTGCTCCCCTTACGCGGAGTATCCCGTCGCTTCTGTATTCTTTTGTCATGGGGTCAATTTAACTAGACAATTTTCTCTTTTGAAAATAGGGCAATGGTTTTCTCAACCATTTTCCGGAGTAAGGGAGATTTTTTTTCGGCTACTGAGATTACGTCCTCAATGGAAGTTTCTCTTATCTCAGAGGGCGGAAAACACTTGTTGCTCACCAGGGAAAAAACGAGGACGGATATCCCCATATGCTTCGCGACAAGGACTTCCGGCACGGTGGACATTCCCACCAAATCCCCACCGATTTTATTTAAAAAAACGTATTCCGCAGGGGTTTCGAGATTGGGTCCGGGAAACCCCACATAAACCCCTTCGTGGGCCTTCAAACCACACTTCTCTGCCACCGACATGCACTTTTTGTTTAAACCTCTGTTGTAGGTGTCCTTCATATCCGGAAAACGCGGACCCCAGGCTTCGAAATTTTCACCTCTCAACGGATTTTCCGGGAACAAATTGATGTGGTCTTTCAGAAAAACGACATCACCCGCTTCGTAATCGGCATTGATTCCACCGCTGACATTGGAAATCATCAACTTCCTCACTCCCAGCTCTCCGATCACTCTGACGGAAAAAGTCACTTCTTTCATGTCGTATCCCTCGTAGTAATGAAACCGACCGGAAAACACCAGGATGGGCAAGTCATTGAGATGCCCAAACAACATTTCTCCGCGGTGACTCTGTACAGTAGAAAGAGGAAAACCTTCAATTTGCGAGTAGGGAATTTTGAACTCTACCTCCATGGCTGAGGCGATATCACCCAGCCCGGTACCGGTAATCAAAGCCACCTCAGGTTGAAAATTACCCGTCATTTCCCGAATTTTTCCCGCGGCCTTTTTCACAAGTCCCGTATATACATTCATAGGTCAATCATTTTTCTAAACCGCCATTTACTAACGGAAAAAAGGCGTCTAATCACGCAGTATTCCGATTCGTTTCCGTTCAAAACAATTCGCATTCATCGGTTCCGCACTTGACTCAATCGACAATCATGTTTTCGCGATCCAGTATTTGCTGGACCATATTTTCAGGCAGCTCCCTGAATTGGTATTCCTGATCTCTGAGTCTCGGTTCAAAACCCGCTTCTCTGATAGATTCCTGAATGCCCTCAGCGGTGAAACGAAATGCTGCTCCGGCAGCTGAAACGACATTTTCTTCAATCATAATACTTCCAAAGTCATTGGCGCCGCTGTGAAGGCACAATTGTGCGACCTGCTTGCCTACGGTCAGCCATGAAGCCTGAATGTTCGGAATATTGGGCAGCATAATCCTGCTCATGGCAATCATTCGGATATACTCGTCTCCGGTACAGGCATTTCTCGCTCTTTTGATTTTCTTCAAAATGGTATTTTCGTCCTGAAACGGCCACGGAATAAAAGCGAGAAACCCATTGGCACCATCCGGTTTTTCGGACTGAACCTTTCGTATATCTTCAAAGTGCTCCATTCGCTCCCGGTCCGTTTCAATGTGTCCAAACATCATCGTGGCCGAAGTGGTAATATGCAGCTGATGCGCAGCCCTCATCACATCCAACCATTCCTTCCTGCCGCATTTTCCGCGAGAAATCAAACGCCGAACCCTGTCGCTCAGTATTTCAGCACCGGCACCCGGAAGAGAGTCCAACCCCGCTTCCTTTAAATTTTTCAGCACATCGAAATAAGACATTTTGTCCAATTTGGCGATGTGTGCTATTTCAGGTGGTCCCAGAGCGTGCAATTTGAGATCGGGGTAGAGTTGCTTCAACTCTCTGAACAATTTACAGTACCAGTCCAGATTCAGATCGGGGTGATGCCCGCCCTGTAAGAGGAGTTGATTGCCTCCGTACTCGTACAATTCATCGATCTTTTCTCTGTACTCATCGATGGTGGTAACATAGGCCTCTTCGTGACCCGGTCTGCGGTAAAAATTACAAAACTTACAATTGGCAATACACACATTGGTCGTGTTGCTGTTCCTGTCGATAATCCAGGTCACTACAGGATCGGGTTTGTGGATAAAACGCAGGCGATGGGCGACCTCCATTAATTCAGTCGTAGGAGCATTTTTGAACAGTTCCATGCCCTCGTCAGCAGACAAAAATTCAAGATCCAATGCTTTATCCAGCAAATCAATATAATTTGACATGGTAGGTATTTACTTTTTATTCGAGTTTATAACAAGCCTATGCAGATAGAGTTTTCTCCCCTTTGTCAAAAGAACAAATCCACTAAAAGGCATTTTGCGGCCTCATAAAAAATGCGAAAATAATCCCAAGCTGTAAAAATAACACCATTTTTATCACATCAATCAATATTTTTTGCACGGTAATATATAATAATGTACCTTTGTGGCGATTTCTGAAAGGGAACCTGTGTTCCCTTTTTTTAGTTAAACGAATTAGATGGTCACAGAGGACTTCATTGCTTCACAGGTTGAAGACAAATTCAAGGCGGAAGAATTTCGGGATTGCTTTTTAGTAGACATCGAGGTTAAGGGAACTAAAAAGGTTTCCGTTTATATTGACTCGGAAGAGGGGGTATCTTTTGATATTTGCAAAAAGCTGAGTCGGTTTCTTGAGGAAAAAATTGAAGCAGAGAACCTCATGGACGAGCGCTACACATTAGAGGTATCATCGCCCGGAACAGACCGCCCTCTGAAGTACTTAAAACAATTCAACAAGCACCTGGGGAGAAAACTCAAAGTAAAAACTCTGGAGGGCGATGAAATTCAGGGGAAACTTCAGGAAATCGCGGGGAATATCCTTGTGCTGGAGACAGGAGGCAAAGACAAAAATAAAAAAAGCAAAAATCAACCGCTGAAAAAAGTTGAAATAAATTTTGAATCGATTGACACTGCTGTGGTGTTGATCTCATTTTAATTGATTGAAATGAACTTAATAGAAACATTTTCGGAATTTAAAACCGACAAAAACATCGATCGCCCGACCATGGTTCGGGTTTTGGAAGATGTTTTTCGAACCCTGATCAAGAAAAAATACGGTTCGGACGAAAATTTTGACGTCATCGTCAATCCCGGCAAGGGGGATCTTGAAATGTGGCGGGTTCGACAGATCGTACCGGATGGTGAGGTCACCGATGAAAATCGTCAGATTTCAATCAGTGAGGCACTGCTTATCGACAGCGATTACGAAGTAGGAGAAGACTGCTACGAGGCCATTTTTTTAGAGGATTTCGGAAGGCGCGCCATCATGGCTGCAAGGCAAACATTGATTTCCAGAATCATGGAATTGGAGAAAGATGAAATTTACGCCAAGTACAAAGACCGCATCGGAGAAATTGTTGTGGGTGAGGTTCATCAGATACTCAAAAGACAACTACTCATTCTGGACGATGCCACAGGCAATGAACTCCTCCTTCCGAGAAGTGAAATGATACGCGCCGACTATTACAGAAAGGGCGATGTGGTAAGAGCGATCATCAAGGATGTGGAAATGAGAAACAACAACCCCATGGTGATCATATCCAGAACCGATGAACGCTTCCTGGAAAAACTCCTGGAGCAGGAAGTTCCTGAAATAGAAGACGGATTGATCATTATCAGAAAAATAGTGCGCCTGCCCGGCGAAAGAGCCAAAGTCGCAGTGGAGTCCTACGACGATCGCGTAGATCCGGTAGGAGCCTGTGTGGGGATGAAGGGGTCGAGAATACACGGCATCGTCAGGGAGTTGAAAAGCGAAAATATAGATATCGTCAACTACACCACCAATCTCCAACTCTATATCCAGCGGTCGCTCACACCGGCCAAAATATCGAGCATGGAAATTGACGAGGAAAATAAAAAGATTGCTGTATTCTTAAAAGCCGACCAGGTTTCACTGGCCATCGGTAAAGGTGGATCCAATATCAAACTGGCCAGCGCACTTACCGGTTATGAAATAGATGTTTTCAGGGAAGCCGAAGAGTTTGAAGTCGAGGACGATGTGGATTTGGAAGAGTTTTCCGATGAGGTGGAAGAGTGGGTAATTGAGGAACTCAAGCAAATTGGTTGTGATACAGCTAAAAGCGTATTGAGACTCAGTCCGGAAGAGCTGGTTCGAAGAACCGACCTCGAGGAAGAAACGGTTCTGGCCATCCTCAAGGTATTTGCTTCTGAATTTGAAGGTGAGGAATAGAAATGCGTTGATTTACACACGAAGACGCCACAATTTATTAATTTTGCGACCAAAGAGCCGCAACAGCAGCAGGAAGCAATAAGTTCTGAGAAAAAAAGACAAGTAAAATACTTTTGAATAATCAGCAATTTTTTAAAAAAAGCCGAAAGGGTGAATTATTAGCTGAGGATTTCAATTAAGTTCTATAAATAAAAAACGCGAACTCTAATAAAGTCGCAAAAATTGCGAAAGACCCATGCGGGAAATTGCAATAGTGAATTAAAGTTTAAGAGTAGATTTAAATAGCTGAATGGTTAAAAGATTAGTAGCAGTAGCCAAAGAACTTAATGTTGGTACGGGGACAATAGTAGAGCATTTGACCCAAAACGGATTTGAAATCCAGAATAAACCCAATGCCAAGCTAAGCCCGGAAATGTATGAAGAACTCCTTAGAGAGTTCCAGGGATCTATTTCCATTAAGGAAAAGGCCGATCAATTGATCATCGGTCAATCCTCAGGAAAAAAAGAAGAAGACGCCCCCGGCAAAGACAAGCGGGCTCCCGCGGACAGTAAACCTACTGCGAAAAAACCGGAAGAAGAACAAAAAACCCCTGAAAAGACCAAGGAGAAAGAGGTTAAAGAGGAAAAAGCCGCTGAACCAGAAGTGAAAACTCCGGATGAGGCTGTAAAAGAAGCCGAAACCGACGACAAAAAGGTCAAAGGCCCGAAAGTTTTGGGTAAAATCGATCTCGACTCTGTGGGCAAAGGCAAAAAGAAGAAAAAAGAAGAAGAAGAACCCGAGAAAAAAGCCGAGCCTGAGGAGAAAAAAGAGGTAGACAAAAAAGAAGAAAAAACAGAGAAAAAAGCACCGGATTCTCCTGAGAAAAAGGAAGATGAAAGTATTGCAGCTGAAAGCGAAGATAAAAAGTCGGATGAGGTTGAGAAAGTGCAGGAGGATGTGGATGAAAAAGAGACGAAGGAGCCGAAAAGTGATAAGGAAGAAAAAGAAAGCAAGGATCCCGATGAAGTCGTAAAAGGCAAAGTCCCTCAACTCAAGGGACTAAAGGTCGTCGGCAAAGTGGATACTTCGAAATTCGCCGATAAAAAGAAAACCAAAGGAACCAAATCCAAAAAAGCCGAGGAAACTGCCGCTGAAAGTGGTACAAAAAGAAGAAGGAGAAAGCGAACCAAGGTCGCTCCAAGAACTGCACGACCCGGAAAAGATACAGCAGCGAGAAGAGGACGAAAGAGAAAAGATGAGGTCAGAGAGGTTTCTCAAAAAGAAATCGATGAGCAAATCAAGGCAACACTGGCCAGACTTTCCGGCTCCGGTAGTGGAAAGAGTAAGCGTCAGAAAATAAAAAGAGACCAAAAAGGTCGCATAAAGGAACAACAAGAGGCGGAAACTCCGGACACGGAAGACAAACAACTGCAGGTTACCGAATTTATTTCGGTAACTGAACTCGCCAATCTGATGGATGTTTCACCCACCGATGTCATCACCAATTGTATGAATCTGGGTGTCATCGTTTCTATTAACCAAAGATTGGATGCGGAAATCATAGAACTCGTGGCCCAGGAATTTGGATTCGAAACCGAATTCATCAGTGCCGAAGAACAAACCATTGAAGACGAGGAAATAGAAGACGATGAAGAAGACATGGTGCCACGCGCCCCTATAGTCACAGTCATGGGTCATGTGGATCACGGAAAAACTTCTCTCCTCGACTACATCCGATCTACCAAAGTAGCAGCCGGTGAGGCGGGTGGAATTACTCAGCACATCGGTGCCTACGAAGTCAAAATAGGTGAAGACGACCGCGGCATTACCTTTTTGGATACGCCGGGTCACGAAGCCTTTACAGCCATGAGAGCCCGTGGAGCTAAAGTGACCGATGTAGCCGTTATTATCGTCGCAGCCGATGACAAAATCATGCCGCAGACCAAAGAGGCCATATCGCATGCACAGGCAGCAGGAGTACCCATCATATTTGCCATCAACAAAATCGATAAACCGGGCGCAGATCCGGAGCGAATCAAACAGGAGTTGGCAAATTTAAACCTGCTGGTTGAAGAATGGGGTGGTAAATATCAGTCACAAGACATTTCTGCCCTCAAAGGTACCCATGTGGATGAGTTGCTCGAAAAGATTCTGCTCGAAGCCGATCTGCTCGAGCTCAAGGCCAATCCGGACCGAAGAGCAATTGGAACAGTCATCGAGGCCTCTCTGGACAAAGGAAGAGGTTACGTAACCAAAGTACTCGTTCAAACGGGAACTCTTAAAATGGGAGATACCCTGGTTGCCGGTGAATATCAGGGAAAAATCAAAGCCATGTTCAATGAGTTCGGTGTGCGAATCAAAGAAGCAGGCCCCTCCAAGCCGGTTATGATTCTCGGACTTTCAGGTGCCCCTCAGGCCGGTGAACAGTTCAAGGTAATGGAACAGGAATCCGAAGCCAAAGATCTCGCCAACCGAAGAGCTCAAATTAACCGGGAACAAAGTAACCGGGCCAGCAAGCGAATCAGTCTGGATGAAATTGGAAGAAGACTGGCCCTGGGAACTTTTAAAGAGCTCAACCTCATCGTAAAAGGTGATGTGGATGGATCGATTGAAGCGCTTTCCGATGTGCTGATTAAACTCTCTATTGAGAGTGTTCAAGTCAATGTAATTCACAAAGCAGTGGGGCAAATAATAGAGTCCGACGTACTGTTGGCCTCCGCTTCGGATGCCATCATTATAGGATTCCAGGTTCGACCATCTCTCGGAGCCAGAAAACTGGCAGAGAAAGAAGGTGTTCAAATTCGCATGTACTCCATTATTTACGAAGCCATTGAAGAAATTAAATCGGCCATTCAGGGAATGCTCGAACCCGTCAGAGAAGAGAAAATTGTGGCCAATCTGGAAGTCAGAGAAACTTACAAAATCAGTAAAGTCGGAACCATCGCGGGTTGTTATGTTCAGGATGGAAAAGTTCACAGGAACTCATATATAAGAGTAATTAGAGAAGGAATCGTAATTTATCCGACCAAGGAGGGTGTCACAGGAGAGATTTCTTCACTCAAGCGCTTCAAAGAGGATGTAAGAGAGGTTAAAACAGGTCTGGAGTGCGGTCTGACCATTAAAAACTTCAACGATATTAAAGTGGGTGATACCATTGAAGCCTATGAAGTCATAGAAGTCAAGGCCGAGCTTCAATAGAAACGTCCGAATATGAATCCTGAAGTGGTCGAAATACTGGAGGAATACGTTCAGTTGTACAACCGGCCAGGATTCATTGAAGACGATCCCATTGGTATTCCCCATCAATACGACTCCCCTGCCAACATTGAAATTGCCGGATGGATCGCCGCCACCTTCGCATGGGGCTTGAGGAAAACCATTATCAATAAAAGCCGCGATTTTTTAATGCGGATGGGCGATGACCCTCACGACTTTATTGTCAACCACCAACCCAAAGACCGCCTGGCCTTCAGCGATTTTAAACACCGAACTTTTCAGGCCATTGACGCCTATGCCTTTTTGACTTTTCTGCAACAGCATTACAGACAACACCCCAGTCTGGAAACTGCTTTTTCGACCCATATGAAACCCGATGACACCGATGTAAAAAATGCACTGATCGGTTTTCGCAATTATTTTTCCTCTATCCCCGGATGTCCGAAAAGAACCTTAAAGCACGTTTCCAGTCCTGCAAGAAACAGCAGTTGCAAGCGGCTCAATATGTTCCTCAGGTGGATGGTCAGAAAGGACGACCGGGGCGTAGATTTTGGCATTTGGACTAAAATCCGCTCCTCTCAACTCTGCATACCTCTGGATTTGCACGTAGAGCGCGTAGCCAGAGAGTTAAATATCCTGAGTCGTAAAAGTCTGGACTGGAAAGCCGTTGAAGAAATTACCGTATATTTAAAACAGATAGATCCAAAAGATCCGATAAAATATGATTTTGCTCTTTTTGGAATGAGTCTGAACAACAAATTGTGAACAACTGTTTATCAGTCACTTAGAATCAAATAACGCTTTGCCGGAAAAAAAATTATATATATTTTTATCATATATTTGTTTTTTCGGTATATCTGTTTAATTTTACATCAAAATATAGCAGCCATAGAAACGTATTACGGAAAAGGGAAAGTGCTCGTTACTGGAGAGTATTTCGTGCTCGATGGAGCAACGGCTTTTGCTTTGCCCGTAAACAAAGGGCAGCGAATGGAAGTCAAGAGAGGCCGCGGCTCAGACATCAAGTGGAAGTCTTTTTGCCCGGATGGAAAAGAGTGGTTCAGTGGAAACTGTTCTCTTTTCGACTTAAAGTTTGAAAAATTTACCGATAAAACAATAGCTGAAAAACTTTCAGCCATTCTCTACGAAGCCTGCCGTTTAAATTCCGACTTCCTCTCTCAGTGGTACGGATTCAAAGTAGCTACTCATTTGGAGTTCAACAGAAACTGGGGTCTTGGATCTTCCTCATCACTCGTGTATTGTATTGCACAATGGGCAGATGTAGAGCCCTACGAATTGTACGAAAGAACTTTTGGGGGATCCGGTTATGACATTGCTTGTGCCAAAGCGGACGGGCCCCTGCTGTTTACCAGAAGCGAAGATGAAATCAACGTCAGTCCGGTGGATTTTGAGCCGGACTTCCATAACAACCTCCACTTTGTTTACCTCGGAAAAAAGATGAACAGTCGCGAGGCCATTGCTCACTTTGGGAATTTAAAGAAAAAAGTACAGCGGTCGGTCATAGAGGAAGTGAGTTCATTGAGTAAGTTGTGCGCTACAACCTCTCAACTCGACGACTTTTGTAAAATCTTACAGCAAACAGAAGAGTTGGTAGAAAAAGAATTGAAATTGCCGAGAATCCAAAAATCAGAATTCCAGGATTTTGAGGGCACCATCAAAAGCCTCGGTGCCTGGGGTGGGGACTTTATTCTCGCAGCCTCCCTCCTACCAACGGATTACGTTCGACAATACTTTGAAAAACGGAATTTAAAAACCGTCATTCCATTTTCAGAACTCACCTCTTTAGAGAAGGCATTTCATCCGGCATAGAATTATTTTTGCCTTTGTTTCCCCTCTACTCTTTAAATCCTTTACCAGCAAGGAACTTTATTCTAATTGTAATGTTTTTTTAATTGACAGGCAGCATTTTCTACCTGTAGGGATTCTTAACATTGAAGATATCAACAAGTTGAATGATCGCGAACTCATTGAGGGGTGTTTAAAAGGAAAAGCGGAGTATGAACGCATGCTGTACGATCGCTTTTCAGGCAAGATGTTTGCCATTTGTGTTCGGTATGCGCGCAACAAAGCAGAGGCAGAAGATATCATGCAGGATGGATTTATAAAGGTCTTCCGAAAAATGCATACCTTTAAACACAAGGGGTCATTTGAAGGTTGGATAAGAAAAATCATGGTGCATTCAGCGCTGAAGTTTCTTAAAAAGGGGTCGAACAAAAACGAGTTTAACACCCTCGAGGATGTGAAAGAAAGACCGGTGCAAAGCAAAGCCATTTCCAATATTACAGAAAAGGAGTTGCTTGAGCTGATCGATGAATTACCGCTGGGATACAAAACCGTTTTTAACCTCTATGTTATAGAAGGGTATAAACACAATGAAATAGCCGATCTCCTGGGAATTGGTGAGAGTACCTCCCGTTCACAGTTGTTGAAGGCGCGAAAATATTTACAAAGCGCATTGAAAAAAATGCAATTGCTATTCGTTTAAAAAACAATATGGACTACAATACAGATCAATTTTTCCGAGAGAAATTGAAAAACTACCAAATCCAGCCGCCGGAAGGGGTTTGGTCAGCCATTGTATCGAAGAAAAGAGCTTCGGACCTCAAGAGAAAAGCACTGTTGCTGCTTTTACTCCTATTGTTGCTGCTCGGTTTATTGCTCTTTATCCTCCCCAGGGGCGAAATGGATGAAACCGCACCACATATTGCCGGTACAGAAACCCAAACTGGACAACAGGAATTCCCTTTGGAATCACCACTCACAGTTTCTGGTGAAAAGTTCATTGGAGAAACCCCAACAGAAGAAAAGTTATTCGAAGAGGAATCACAGCAACTTGCCGATGATTTTCCCTCGAAACCAACTACAGATGCGGCCGAACGCAATTTTTCTACTACTATTGAAAGAGTCAGTTCCAATAGTGATTCTCCTGAAATTCCAGCGGAATTATCTACCTCCAGGGTAGGCGAAACTGAAGAATTTTCAGTGGATGATCGCTCCGATGAGTCATTGCGCTCAAGCGGCAGTTTTGCAATTCCCGAACCGGAACTGGCTCTTCACCACCCCATCGGTACCAGCCATTTGGAAGAAAACCCTGCTCAGTTGCGCTCTACTGAGGAAGGACGTTCAGCAGAGGCTGGCGAAAGCGTGTTTTACAGTGAATCCGTGTCGATTCTCGAGGGACGTTCAACTTTTTCTGAACTGCTCAGCAAGCGGTCTACCCAGTCACTGGATTACAACCGATGCGCCATCAAAAACAACCCCATTTGTCTGGAGACCCAATTTCCCCTGCGATACTTCGCACTGGATATTTTGGCCGGTCCTGATTTTTTCGACAAATTATTGCAGGCAAAAGATTCCGAATTCGACGAATTTGCAGAAATGCGAAGATCGTCAGAGTCAGCGATCTGGTCCTATGGTGCTTCAGCCAGACTGTCTGCTGTATTTGAAAGCGGTCTGGCATTGAGAACCGGTCTCTCATTCAATCAGATCAATGAAAAATTTTCTTTTGAAGACCCCGATGCAGAGGTCCGCAGGGTCGTCAATGTGCTCATTGACACCCTAATTAATGCTCCCATGGATACCACTTTTATTTTCGATACCCTATCAGTCATTGAAAGTGGTACCCGACTAAAAGAAGTGTACAACCGATATCAGATGCTCGATATTCCGGTAATGGTCGGAGCGGAATTTCAAAGTGGGAACTGGACGCTGACACCCTCCTTGGGTGTTATGTTCAATCTGGCATTCAGAACCCGGGGGGAGATCATGGATCAATCGGGATCGCCGACCCCTATAGACAATACAAAAGATTCAGAAACTCCCATTTTCAGAACCCGACTTGGAATGAGTCTAACCGGTAGTTTTGGAGTTGGCTACAAATTGAGCAGTGAATATTCCCTCATGATCGAGCCGAGGATAAAGTACCACTTAAAACCATTGACAGTGAGTGGTTACCCACTCAACCAAAACTATTTTGTCTTTGGGGTTCACGCCGGTTTGAGGTACCGATTTAAATAAATTGAAACCGCGAGGCAGCGAATCAGACAGCCATCGGGCTCTTAAAAGCGAAAACTAATTTTTAACCAGAAACACCCTTGAAAAAGGCTCTTTTTAATTTTATAAAATAACCAAAGGAGCAAATCACAAGATCGATAAGCGACGTCGGATTCACAATTCAAATTCTACTCCCTGATCGGTCTTAAAAAAGCAGCGATAACCAACTTAAAATTTTGCGCGGGCTTTTCAGATTAAAAAAACACAGACGAATGAATAAATGCATACCCCTTTTCTTTTCAATCCTCTTGTCATTGTTTTTCCTATCCTCCTGCCACGAGGATAAAGACGAATTCATTCCGGACGGAGATTTTGAATACGTGGGAAATATCAATTCCTTAAAAAACACGCTTTCACCCCCCTATGAAACACATACCCTTCACCTGGAAAATAGTCTGAAAACATATCCCATCAACCACATTTCCTCTTTAAAAGCTGGAGCCGAAAATTTTTTCAACAGTGATGGAGAGCACTATACCGGAGAGTTTAGTTTTTCAATCAAACACTCAGAAACCACCTCAGAATGGATCGGTTTGAATTATAATTTCAAAACCGAATCGGGCTACCTGGATGCGCATTACGTGCAGAAAATCTCCTTTCGCGATGCAGATGGCAGGCATTTAACCATCAACAGCGACAATCCGCCCGTGATTCGGTTGGAATTCGATTTGGAAGTAAAAGAACCCAGGATTTTTAAATTGGAAAGCCCTTCCGGCATGTGGAGTACTCATTCCGATATCCTGCCCTTCACTTATTGGGAAAAAGAAGACGCAAACGGAGAAATTGTGGAAGTTTCAGGCTATGAATTTGAGGTATCCAACAAACTCCTTTACGCCATTGGGCATGAGTTCATGCTCGAACCAGAGGTCAAAGTTTGCGTTCAGCTGCCAAAGGGATTTACATCCTCCAACACCACCACATACATTGTTTTTAAAAATCACAACACCCTGATCAACCTGAATCACTGGGACAACAAAAACAAATACCTCGCTTGCAACAACATCTTGAAGTTGCCGGCCAATGAATTTGTGGATGTGGTTTCCATTTCCGGCTTGTCGGGAAATCGATACTTTTTTGATTCAAGAGTCAATTATTTGGACGAATCAGAAGAACAACTTTTTGATTTAGATCCTGTCAAAAAGAACCTTTCCACCATCTTCAACCGGCTAAATTTAGCTGAGTAAAACGGCAGAGTATGAACGTCGCTGTATTGAAGTCTCCATTTTTCACGAGGCAATTTTCGGTAATTTATGGCAGGTATTTGGCTTGAATGGTTTTGAAATGAACCCTGTTGTGACCGCACACGATATTGAGTAATGCCCGGCCACTCAATGGCTCTCCGTCGATCAAAACGCTCTTCTCCCAGTCTTCCTCCCCAAAAGAGTGAAACAAAGACCGTGTTGAACCCCTTACCGCACTCCAGTCCTTTCTCAATTCATACCAATTCCGCTCATCAGTCTCTGATGCAGCAACATAAGATTCATAATTGTATCCGGGATAATCTATTGAGTCCAGTCTTTGAGCAGCCAGAGCTCTACAGCTCATGATCCGCTCAGTATCTATTAAGTGAATGATCAGTTGGCTCAGACTCCATTTGTCGGCTTGATAGCGATAATTCAAATCCAGCCCGGGACTTCTGTCCAATAAATCCATTTGCTGCTTCAAATCGGATTCAAGCGCTTCCAAGGGATGTTCTCCCTGCATCTCTTCTATGTAAGACCGGTAAAAATCATTGAATTCGCCTGGACGGGGAATGAGAAAATCGGGAGAGACAGACATCGTATTGTTTTTATGCTTCCAATCAATGAGAAAAAAACAGCGATCTTATCAGGGAAAAAACATTCAGCCAGGACAACTCTTCACCAAAAAATTTTGGTTCAACTCAGGAGTCCGAAAATCCCTTTAAGTATCCATATGTAAACGACCGGACTCTATAAATAGTTCTCCACTGTATTTCTTCCGGTTCTCAAATAGATTCCAGCTTGATTTCTATCCATGGAATCAATGACCCATTCTCTTAAAACGC
>SL_3KL_010_SEDDRAFT_10002208_pt1 | contig 17827 bp, 17 predicted proteins | sample SodLakKL_010_SED_2_FD_10381 | JGI IMG/M metagenome (IMG submission 10381) | reverse complement strand
GCAAAGGGCAAATCGAATAAGACGTTTCTGAAAGCAGTTTTAGGCGGGATGGGGATACGGCTTGTGGTTTCACTGACCGCAGTGCTCATACTGGTACGGGTTTTCGATTTTCATATTGTAAGTCTCGTTTCATCGTTTCTTATACTTTATTTTTCATTTATGTTCCCTTTAATTTTGATGTATAATAAAAAATTGTCAATGAGGAAATGACTAAGTCAGAGTATTACAACACCGCTGGAGCTGATACCGTAGCAGCCGGACAAACCGATGGTGCCGGCTGGATCCTCGACTACGTGACTAATAAAAACTATATTGAATTCAAACCTTTCGGGAAAATAATGCTCCCGCAATTTGAACCGATTGAAATTCTCGGCCTTTCAATAGATTTATCACCGACAAAATATGTGGTATATCTGTGGGTCGCCGCGCTTATTGTTTTTGTGATGATGACATTCGTAGGGAGACGGTATCGAAAGAGTTATATTCCTCAGGGTTTTACGAATTTTATTGAAGTGTTCGTACTGTTTATACGTGATGAGATTGTTCGTCCGAACATAGGCGATAAAGCCGAGCGATATATGCCTTTTCTTGCAACGATATTTTTCTTTATCGCAACGTGTAATTTACTGGGGCTGGTGCCTTACGGTGTGAGCTCAACCGAGAATATCAACGTTACGGCAGGGCTTGCAATCATGTCGTTCTTTATGATACAGATAGCGGGTATGAGAAGCAATGGTGTCTGGGGGTATTTCAAGGGATTGGTACCTCATGGCTTACCGGTCTTTGTTTTACCGGTCATGATTGTGGTTGAATTCCTCGGTTTGCTCACGAAGCCCTTTGCACTCACCGTTCGTCTCTTTGCCAACATGACTTCAGGTAAAATAGTTATTTTATCGCTCATTGGCTTGATCTTTTTCTTTCAATCGATTGTGGTCGCACCGGTATCGATACTTTTTACATTGTTTATAATGCTATTGAAAATGTTTATTTCATTACTGCAGGCTTATATTTTCACGATGCTCAGCGCACTCTTTATCGGTATGGCTGTACATCAGGAACATTAATATATATTTTAAAGTAATCCAGCGATACATCACTGATATAATACTCAAAGGAGGACACTACATGGACGCATTAGGAATGGCATATTTGGCGGGTGGCTTTGGAGCCGCTCTTTCAATCATAGGAGCAGCATTTGGTATTTCGAAAATTGCCGCAGCAACTATGGATGCCAGCGGTCGTCAGCCGGAAATTGCAGGCGATGTCCGTACATCAATGATCATAGCAGCAGCACTTATCGAAGGTGTTACGTTGTTCGCACTCGTTATCTGTATTCTGCTTGCACTGAAATAAACAGCCGGGAAAAGGACACAATCCACAAGAAGAGGCATACCTATGCTTAATGTTGATCCGGGTTTGATAATCTGGACTATTATAACTTTTTTCATTCTTCTTCTGCTACTCCGTCTGACAGCCTGGAAGCCGATCATAAAAGCACTTGCCGCTCGTGAGGAAAATATTCGTTCTTCTCTTGCAAAAGCGGAGAAAGCCCGTGAAGATGCAGAACATATACTTCTGGAAAATAAGAAAAATCTTGCACAGGCCGATGAGCAGGTCCAGAAAACATTGAAGGATGGGAGAGCTCTTGCCGATAAGCTGCGCCAGGAAATGACAAACAAGGCAAATGACGAGGCACGTCGTATGATCGCGCAGGCCAAGGAACAGATCGAGCGGGAAAAACAGGAAGCGTTAAAAGAATTACGCGCGGAAGTTGCCCATCTCGCAATCAGCGCCGCAAGCAAGATTATCGATGAACAACTGGATGAGAAAAAACATAAAAAGATCGTCGATAAATTTATCGATGACTTACCCGGTAATTAAGGGAGAATTGATCTATGGCACAGATTCGTGTTGCGCGGCGATATGCGCATGCACTTATTATACTGGCAGAAGAACAGAAAAAGCTCGAAACCATCTTCGATGACCTTGACCGGATTTTATCGCTCATTCGATCATCCAGAGAATTGACACTCTTTCTCCAAAACCCGTCTATCGGAAAAGGAAAGAAACGAAATGTTTTTAACGAGCTGTTTTCAAATACGGTCGATGAACTTACCATGAAGTTTATTCTCCTGCTCGTCGAGAAAGGGAGGGAAAATATCATCCCCGGAATAATTGAACAATATCGTTCTATGGTCGATGAGAAAATGGGTATCGTTCGTGCCGAGGTCAAATCGATGGTGAACCTGGATAAAAAGCAGGAGAGAAATTTACAAAAGCAGCTCGAAGGATATACCGGTAAAAAAGTCGAAATAACCTATAGCCTCGATAAAAATTTACAGGGTGGTTTCCTGGCCCGCATGGGTGATACGGTAATTGATGCAAGCATTCGAAGACAGCTTGAATTGCTTGAAAAAAAGTTTATGTCGGATGGTTCAATTTCGAATTGAAATATAGTTTTAAATTATTAAAGGATGCACTATGGCAGAAGTAAGACCTGATGAAGTAGCCGCGATACTGCGGAAACAAATCGCCGGTTTTGAGAAAGAAATCGATGTCTATGACGTCGGTACCATCATTCAGGTAGGTGACGGAATCGCCCGGGCGTTCGGGCTCTCAAAGGTAATGGCAACCGAGCTCGTCGAGTTTCCAAACGGTACGTTCGGTATGGTGCTGAACCTCGAAGAGGATAACGTCGGTATTGTTCTTTTCGGTGACGATACCGGTATCCGTGAAGGAGATACGGTGAAAAGAACCGGTCGTGTCGCATCGATGCCGGTCGGAGATGCTATGCTCGGCCGGGTCATCAATCCTATCGGACAACCGATCGACGGGCGCGGACCGATCGAGACAAAAGAATTCCTACCGATAGAACGGAAAGCTCTCGGTGTCATCGCACGACAGCCCGTGAAAGAACCGGTCCAAACCGGGTTAAAAGCAATCGATGCTATGATCCCGATCGGGCGTGGCCAAAGAGAGCTGATCATCGGTGACCGGCAAACAGGGAAAACTGCGATTGCCGTCGACACAATAATAAATCAGCGGCACACGCATACCGAAGATGCAAAAAGGGAAGGGGTGAATCCGCTGTATTGTATCTATGTTTGTATCGGGCAAAAGAGCTCAACTGTCGCACAGGTCGTCGATAAGCTTCACGAAATGAACGCAATGGAATATACGACCGTGATCGTTGCACCGGCAAACGATCCCGCACCGTTACAGTTTATTGCACCCTATTCGGGGTCTACACTCGGCGAGTATTTCCGTGATCAGGGTAAACACGCGCTCGTCATCTATGATGACCTTTCAAAACACGCGCAGGCGTACCGGCAGGTATCGTTGCTGCTGCGCCGACCCCCGGGACGCGAAGCGTATCCCGGCGACGTATTCTATCTCCACTCACGGCTCCTGGAACGGGCGTCAAAGCTCAGTGAAAAATTGGGAGGGGGCAGTTTAACAGCGTTACCGATTATCGAAACACAGGCAGGCGACGTGTCCGCGTATATTCCGACAAACGTCATCTCTATTACCGACGGTCAAATTTATCTCGAACCCAATCTCTTTAATGCGGGCGTGCGTCCCGCAATTAACGTCGGTATTTCTGTTTCGAGAGTAGGTGGAAACGCTCAGATCAAAGCAATGAAAAAAGTTGCCGGATCCCTCCGGCTTGAGCTTGCGCAATACAGGGAGCTCGAGGCCTTTGCAAAATTCGGATCCGAGCTTGATAAATCTACCCAGGCACAACTTCGTCGCGGTCAACGACTTGTTGAACTGCTGAAACAGGGACAGTACATTCCGGTGCCCGTCGCGAAGCAAGTGGTGAGTATTTTTGCCGGCACAAATGGATATCTTGACAATATCCCCGTACATGAAGTTTCCCGGTTTGAACAGGAGTTCCTCGAACGTATGGAGTTAAAACATGGCGATATTTTAACCGAGATTGCCGAGAAAAAAGAACTGACAGCTGCTATGACTGAAAAACTTCACGAGATACTGAAAGAATTTACAGAATCTTTCCAGCTATCGGTGAAAACAGAACAACCGGTCACAACCTGAACAGAAACGTAACAACATAGTACACAAACATGGCTACATTACGCGATATACGACAACGGATAAACGGTGTAAAGAAAACACAGCAGATCACCAAGGCGATGAAAATGGTCGCTGCTGCAAAGCTTCGCCGTGCCCAGAACAGAATTTTGTCGGCACGACCTTTCGCGTATGAACTCGCGGATATGCTCGGACATCTGGTTACGCAGGTCGATGTCAGTCTTAACCCCTTGCTGAAACCCCGTGAAGTGGAAAAGGTATGTCTCGTCGTCGTCACATCCGATCGGGGATTGTGCGGCGGATTTAATTCGAATTTATTGCGATTCACTGTTGCCCACATACAGAAACATTACAGTAGTCAAAAGGAACAGGGGACACTGAGATTGATCTGTGTAGGTCGGAAGGGATATGAGTACTTCAACAGGAGAAAATTTGATATTCACCGTCGCTATCTCGGAATATTTGGTAGATTGAGTTTTGCGGATATACAGGATATTGTTGAGGATATTAAGGATGATTACCTTTCCGGCGCTTTTGATAGAGTCGAGATCGTTTACAACGAATTTAAATCCGTTGCCATTCCTAAAATCACCCATGAACAATTTCTTCCTATCCCGCCTAAGGATATAAAAGAAGAATCAAAATCGAAAGCGGCTGTTGATTATATTTATGAGCCTTCACCGGAAGAGATCGTCAATAAAGTGATCCCGAAACATCTCGATACTCACCTGTGGCGTGTTATGCTTGAATCGAATGCCGCTGAGGAGGGATCACGTATGGCTGCAATGGATGCAGCAACCGAAAACGCAAAAGAACTTATCAGAACGCTGAATTTGACTTTCAATAAAGCACGACAAGCAGCTATCACGACCGAAATACTGGATATTGTCGGTGGAGCCAATGCGCTTGAAAGCAGCAGTTGATAGCCGTTGATTTATTACATTCCGTTCCCTATTTTATTGGATAGATAACAATCACCATTTCCGGGACCGTTATATGGAACGACTGGCAATTATAATTGTATTGAGCTATCTGGTCGGATCGATACCGACCAGTATTATATATAGTAAATTTTTCCGCGGTATTGATATTCGCCGGCACGGCAGCGGGAATGCGGGGGGGACGAACGTGTTCCGTGTCCTCGGATGGAAACCCGGTGTGGCAGTGATTATATTCGATATGCTCAAAGGATTTATCGCCGTTGCCATCATTGCGCGTTTGTATTACGATCCGGTTCTCCCGGGCGGTGAATTGTTGATTCAGGAGTTTACACTCATTCAGATAATTGCCGGGGCATCGGCAATCCTCGGTCATATCTGGACCGTGTTTGCCGGTTTCAACGGAGGGAAGGGGATTGCTACCGCTGCCGGCATGCTTTTCGGTATCGCACCGATTGAATTTACCGTTTCTGTCGGTGTCTTTCTTATTGTCTTACTCCTGTCACGCTTTGTCTCTCTCGGCTCCATCAGTGCGGCTGTTGCTTTCCCGCTCACACTCATGTTTCGTTGGAATATTTTCAACGTTGAGATCCAGGATTATTCCACCCTCATTTATTTTAGTATTGCCATTTCTTTGTTACTGATCTACACGCACCGGAGTAACATCAAGCGATTATTACAGGGAACTGAAAATAAATTATCAGCATTATCGCTGAAATCCAAAAAACGAAAAGAAAATCCCGAAGGGAACCCCGCACGATGAAAATAACAGTCCTTGGTGCAGGTAGCTGGGGAACAACACTCGCACTCCTTCTCTATAGCGCCCGTCACGATGTAACGTTATGGACATATAAGCCGGAACACGCGATTATGATGAAGGAAAACCGCAGGAACGATGAATTCCTTCCCGGCATACCACTCCCAAATGATTTGGCTATCACAAGTGTTTTGCCTGACTCTGTTTCCGGTAGTGAAATGATCGTATCTGCAACTCCTACTCAATTTGTACGATCTGTCTTTGAACAATTATCGGATATCGACTTAGGTCAGCAGGTGATCGTCAATGTTGCAAAGGGAGTAGAGAATGATACACTGATGACAATATCCGAAATTATCGAAGACTGTTGTCCATCGGTGAAACCTTCGAAACAGTCAATTCTTTCCGGACCCAGCCACGCGGAGGAAGTCTCACGCAATATTCCGACCGCGGTCGTGGCTGCATCCCCGAGTCTTGAAACCGCAAAAATCGTACAAAAAACTTTTCTGACGCCGTATTTCCGGGTATACGCAAGTAAAGATTTGAGAGGCGTGGAATTAGGCGGTGCCCTGAAAAATGTTATAGCAATTGCCGCGGGTATAGCCGATGGTATCGGATTCGGCGATAATACCAAGGCAGCATTGTTAACACGCGGTATCGTTGAGATAACCCGCCTCGGTGTTGCAATGGGGGCGGACCCCGGTTCATTCTCCGGTTTGTCGGGCATCGGTGATTTGATCGTAACATGCACGAGTAAACACAGCCGCAACCGGTTCGTCGGACAGGAGATAGGAAAGGGACGCAAACTCGATGACATAATCAGAGAAATGGTTATGGTCGCTGAAGGCGTTGCAACCGCTGAATCGGTCTATCAGTTATCCTCGGACTACGATATTGATATGCCTATCGCAAAAGAGGTTTACTCTATGCTGTTCGAAGGGAAGGACCCGCACCAGGCAACTGAAGAGCTTATGACCCGGGATGTCAAAATCGAAATGTAATGTCAGATATCCAAATACAGCATCCTCTGAATACGCCTGTTACCTACATTAAGCGTGTAGGACCCCGCCGGGCGGATGTGTTTGCATCGATGGGTATACATACCGTCCGCGATCTCCTTCATATGTACCCGAGAAAATATCTCGACCGCAGTTCAATCGTCAAAATTCGTGATCTCTGGCAATATGTAGATAGCGGTATGGAAGTTACCATCGTGGCGATTGTCCGGGGTAAAGATATTGTACGGAGTTATAAAAAGCGCGATCGGTTTATTTTGGTGGTCGGAGATGAACAGTCATTTCTGGATTGTATCTGGTTCCAGCGTGTAAGAACGATGGAACGGATTTTCAGAAAAGGGGAACGGCTTGCTATCTCCGGACAGGTGACGGATTATAACGGAACACTTCAAATGGTACATCCTTCCTTCGACCGCCTCTCGCTTCAAAAAGACGATGAAGACGAGCACAACTGGGAGGAGATGTTTAATACGGGACGCATCTTACCTATCTATACCGAAACCGCGGATATGAAAGAGACCGGATTGGAAGGAAGTGTCCTCCGTTCCGTTATGATGCATGCCTTCGATAAATTCGGCAGGCATCTCGAAGAACACTTACCGCAGGAGATGATCCGGCATCGAAGTCTCATGGAATACCCGGCAGCGATACAAGCCATTCACTTCCCGCGCTCCCGTGACGATATCCGGGGCTCGCGGGAGAGATTGAAATACGATGAACTGTTTTTTCTGCAAATGTTGCTGGGATACCGGCGGCGCGGCGCACAGCAGGTGCCGGGTATCTCTTTTAACGTGAAGAGTGATTTGGCAAGAACACTCGTAGACCGGCTTCCGTTTACATTAACAGCCGCGCAGAAACGTGTCATCAAAGAAATAGCCGCCGATATGGAAAGCGGAAAACCGATGCACCGGTTATTGCAGGGTGATGTCGGAAGCGGTAAAACGATAGTTTCCGTACTATCGATGCTTATAGCAATCGACAACGGTTTCCAGGCGGCCTTGATGGTGCCGACCGAAGTGCTTGCCGTGCAGCATTATACAACTATACGCCGGATGCTGGAACCGATCGGCATGCAACCGGTATTGATGATGGGAAGTCAAAAGAAAGCCGAGCGTAAACCCGTCGAAGAGGCGATCGTCGATGGCAGTGCAACATTCGTTATCGGAACACACGCGCTTTTTCAGGAAAGCGTTTCGTTTCACAAACTCGGTATTATCGTAATCGACGAACAACATCGTTTCGGGGTGATGCAGCGCCTGAGACTTTACGCAAAAGCAAAAACACCCGACACCGGCGGACGGGCACCCGATCTGTTGGTATTAACCGCGACACCCATTCCCAGGACATTGTCTTTGACATTATACGGGGATCTTGATACCTCTATTCTCGACGAACGTCCTCCCGGCCGTAAATCCATCAAGACTGCAGTGCGGTCGAAACATGAGCGGGATAAGGTGTATGTCTTTGCCCGGGACGAAATGAAAAAAGGAAGACAGGTCTATGTGGTATATCCGCTCATCGAGAAATCCGAAAAAATCGATTTAAAAGCCGCAAAACAGGGTTTTGAGGAATTACAGAAGGGGATTTTCAGGGATTACTCCGTCGCTTTACTGCACGGAAAAATCCCCCGCGAGGAGAACGAAGAAATTATGACCCGATTCAGGGAGGGCAGGATCGATGTCCTCGTTGCCACGACCGTCATTGAAGTCGGCGTGGATGTGCCGAACGCAACTATTATGATCATCGAACATGCCGAGCGTTTCGGACTCTCGCAACTTCACCAGCTTCGCGGACGCGTCGGCCGCGGCACAGATCAATCATACTGTATTTTAATTAATTACCTCAACCCGTACAACAAAGCCGCTGCATTTACACGCGGATCATTCAGCGATCGTTCAATCCTAAAAGAAGAGGAATCGCAGAAGGGTATAGTCCGGCTTGAAACGATCGCGTCGACAGAGGACGGTTTTAAAATAGCGGAAGTCGACTTAAAACTTCGCGGACCCGGAGAATTTTTCGGTGTGAAACAGAGCGGCTTTCCCGAACTGAAGCTTGCTTCGCTTATCGATGACCGTAAGCTTCTGGACTCCGCCCGTAGCGATGCGTTTACAATCGTTGCAAATGATCCGCATCTGCGTGATGACTCTCATGAGTCTCTGAGAAAATATTTTGAACAGTATATGAAACCTCTGCTCGATCTTACACGCGCAGGGTAATCCGAATCATAACACATCTTCTTACACCGAAACATCCGATGCATACTACGTTGATCGCTGATGTCGAAAATATTTTGTGAGTGATCATAAAAATTCTCTTCGACCGACCTTCCATCTGTAACAAACACCGAAATATTTTTTTAAAAAATATTTTGAATTAATACTCATAGCTCTTGACAAATGTTTATATTTGTTTATATTTACATCCAATTAAATTATTTTTTTATCAGAAGTGACATGCGAATAGCTTTAACATATAACGTAAAGAAAGAAGAGCAGGTATCAATAGATACACATGGTAGTATCGATCGTCCGGCTACGACATCGGGCCCTGCCGCCGTGGCATCTTCATTGAAAAGGCATGATGATACATACGCAGAGTGGGATAGCTGGGAAACAATTACTGCTTTACAGCAAGCAATCGGATTACGGCATGATGTCATGATGGTTGAAGCAAACGAAGATGCATACGAAATGCTGAGATCGATGCGACCTGATTTTGTTTTTAATATCGCGGAAGGGTATAAGGGTGTATCGCGTGAAGCTCAGATACCGGCGATGTGCGAATTACTTCAACTGCCGTATCTCGGCTCCGATCCGTTAACCCTGTCACTCTGTCTGGACAAAGCACGAACAAAAGAAGTGCTTACCTACCATAAAATCCCGAACGCATCTTTTTTTATATGTGATGATAGTTCATCGTTGAACGGGCATGCACTATCGTATCCGAAGATGGTGAAGCCGCTTCATGAAGGATCGAGCAAAGGTATTTACAATACATCGATGGTTCACTCATATACGGAATTGAAAGATGAAGTCGAACGCATTACCGTTCGATACGGACAACCCGCTCTCGTCGAATCGTTCCTCCCGGGCAGAGAGTTTACCGTCGCAATCATGGGAAACGGCAGTACAACACGGGCATTACCGATCGTGGAGATTAATTACGATTCGCTGCCGGAAGGAGTGAATCCGATATACTCCTTTGAAGCAAAGTGGGTTTGGGATACGCCCGATCAGCCTCTTGAGATCTTTACGTGTCCCGCGAAAGTTGATCCGGCATTGCAGCGCGCCGTTGAAACGATATGCGTCGATACCTATCGTATCCTTCGTTGCCGGGACTGGTCGCGCATCGATGTGCGGCTCGATGAGCATAATACTCCGCATATAATAGAGGTAAATCCTCTGCCGGGAATACTCCCCAACGAAGACGATAATTCCTGCTTTCCCAAAGCTGCCCGGGCCGCAGGAATGAGCTACCAGGAATTAATTCTGACGGTTATCGATATCTCAAAAGAACGGTGGGGAATACTATGAAATCCATGGTAGCAAACGATATAGGGGGTATGATGTTAGAAGAAATAAATCAAGTATTTGTTCTTCATGAATCGCCGGCCGCTTATGAATGAAAAATTGCGGGCTCTCGTACTATTTAATGACCCGGATTATCCACGCGGTAATTCTCAAACGGTCGTTACCGCGACCGGGGCGGTTCAAATAGCTTCAACAGGTGGCGGCTCTACCGCGGCACATCTCGTCGATGCGTCATTCGAAGGGTTAGAGACCGAAGTCGAAGCTATTTGTGAATCTCTGGAGAATGAGGGTATATCGACCTGGTCGTTGAATTTGAAAAACGACGTTGATCTACTCGTTGCCACGCTGCAAAGGCGGGATATGGATGTCATCCTCAATCTCGTTGAATCGTTTCACAACGAATCGGAACCGGAAATGCATGTTGCAGGATTGTACGAGCTTTATAAAATCCCGTATACCGGTGCTTCACCGAAAGCACTCGGCAATTGTCTCGATAAAATTCTGACTAAACAATTACTGAAGAGTTACGGCATCCGGATACCCCGCTACCGGGTTATACGTACATTGCCGCTGCAAACTCCGATCGGTATCCCGTATCCGCTCATAGTGAAACCGGTGCACGAAGACGCGAGTGCGGGGATCGAGAATGATTCCGTCGTTCAAAACCGAAAACAATTGCTCGAACGTATCGAATATATACATCGATGGTTTAAACAGGGCGCGCTGGTGGAAGAATATATACGCGGGAGAGAATTCAATGTCTCGGTCGTGGGCAATAATCCCATGCTGACTATGCCGGTATCCGAAATTGATTTCTCGACTATGCCGGATACCCTTCATAGGATAGTAAGCTATCAGGCAAAATGGATACCTGAGCACGCCGCGTATAAACACACTGTCCCGGTCTGTCCGGCAAATATTTCAGAACAACTTTCGCATGAGCTCAGCCGTATCGCCATTACTTGTGCGCGAGTCATGCAAACGCGGGATTACGCGCGGGTAGATATGAGGGTAACGGACGATAATAAAGTATTTGTACTTGAAGTGAACCCGAATCCCGATATCTCACGTGATGCAGGTTTTATGCGGGCTACCTCCGTCTACGGATGGCATCACGGAGAAACATTAAAACGATTAATGCACTATGCATATGACAGAAGATGAAAGTATCGATACGCCCATTACAGGAAAAAGATAAAGATGCTATCCGTATCATCCTGCAGGAGACACACATGTTCCGGGATGATGAGATAGACGTTGCTATAAGTGTGATTGACGAATCCCTTGACGGACACGAAGAAAGCGGTTACTGGTCGTATGTCGCGATCAATCCGGATGACCGGGTCGTTGGTTTCTCAATCATAGGTCCGAATCCAATAACGATCGGTACATACGATCTCTACTGGATTGCAGTAGATCAATCTCAACAGGGAAAAGGGGTCGGAAGAGAGTTGCTTATGTATGCGGAGAAATTAGTGACCGGAAAAAAGGGGAGGTTGATTATCGCTGAGACCTCGTCCCGACCGATTTATCTGCGGACAAGAAATTTTTACAAACAACAAGGGTACTCCGAGCTCGCACAGATACGCGACTATTACAACGTCGGAGATGACCTTATCATATTCGGAAAATACCTTAAGGAGGTATAATGGAACTGTGGCAAGAGCTACTGCGTAAAAGCATAGACAGTGCGAAGGACATTGTGGACAGATTCGGCTTCGATCCAAAAGTAGCCGAACGGCTCAATACTCTGTTTCACATTCGTATTAACCCGTATTACCTGAGCTTGATTCGTTATCCCGGTGATCCGATCTGGCTTCAGTGTATTCCGGACGAGAAGGAGCTTGAGGAAAATAACTTTCCGGAAGATCCGCTTAATGAAGATGCAGACAGTCCCGTCCCGAGTATAACGCACCGTTACCCGGATCGCGTCTTGTTTCTGACGACAAGTCAGTGTTCTATGTATTGTCGTTTCTGTACGAGGAAAAGGAAGGTCGGGGATTCCGATAAAATCAGTATGAAGTTCATACAGAACGGTCTCGATTATATCAGGTCGCATACGGAAATCCGTGATGTCATCCTGTCGGGAGGAGACCCGCTCATGCTGACCGATTATATGCTCGAGAAAATCCTCAAAGGGTTGCGCGAAATCCCGCATATTGAGATCATTCGTCTCGGAACAAAAATGCCGTGCGTCCTGCCGCAACGCATCACCCCGAAACTGATCGATATGCTGAAAAAATATCATCCGATTTACATAAATACACACTTCAATCATCCCTGGGAATGTACTCCCGAAGCTAAAAAGGCGTGCGCAATGCTTGCGGATGCCGGCTGTCCTGTCGGGAATCAGACGGTGCTCATGAAAGGCGTGAACGATGATCCGGATGTGATGCTCGAACTTATGCGCACCCTGCTCGCTATGCGTGTGCGTCCATACTATATTTATCAGGCCGATATTACCAAAAGCGCGAATCATTTCCGCACACCGGTAAGCAAAGGACTTGAGATTATGGACAAATTGCGGGGACACACCTCGGGACTTGCAGTTCCCTATTACGTCATCGATGCTCCGGGCGGCGGCGGTAAAATCCCGCTCCTGCCGCAGTATGTTCTCGGCAGAAACGGAAATGATATTATCCTGCGGAATTACAAATACGATATCTTCACCTATCCGGATGTAGAGGAAGAAAACCGGGGCGATGCGAAAATCGAAAAACAATTCATGCGGAAACCGCGCCGTACCCGGAAGGCAAAACGACCTGCCCGAAAAACAACAACGGTACAGGAGACAGATACATAGCGTTTAGACGCCTGTGAAAATACTCCATTCCGCCGACATACATCTCAGAAGCACGGATGACGAACGCTGGGAGGCGCTGCAAGTACTGCTGTCTGTCGCGCGTGAACAAAAAGCAGATGTTTTTGTTATCAGCGGCGATCTCTTTCATAAAGATCGCGATGCCGAAATGTTGCGGCCGAAGATACGCGAACTTTTTTCGAAAAATGAATTCCCGATTCTGATACTTCCCGGGAACCACGACGCCCGACTCATAAGCGATATGTACTTCGGAAGGAATGTCGTGCTCCTCACTGATCTTTTTCAACCCTGCATTATCGGCAATGTGGCATTTTACGGTTTCGCTTTCGAACCAATGGATGAACATCGCGTGCTTGACCGGTTACAGCAACTGAGCCGGCATCTCCTCCCCGATCATACCAATATTTTACTTTTCCACGGTGAATTGCTGGATGTGATGTTCAAACGATCGGATGTCGGTGATGATGATGAGTCGGGATATATGCCCGTTCGCTTATCGTTCTTCAGAGAGATCGACATCGATTACGTGCTTGCCGGTCATTTCCACACACGGTTCGATATACGGCCGCTGCCGGACGAGGGATACTTCGTCTACCCCGGATCACCGGTATCGATAACGAGGCGTGAAACCGGGCGAAGGAAAGTAAATATTTTCGAAGTCGGAAGCCCTCCCGAAGAGTACCTGCTTGACACACCTCATTATGAAGTAGTGTATGTGACCCTTGATCCGTTTGATAAGACAGACCCTTTGACGATTATAAAAGAACGACTAAACCCGGTTCATCCGAACGCGAAGGTGTTGTTGACAGTGGATGGATATTTTAATAAAGATACTATCGGTCGAAACGAAAAATCACTTGCGGATGGAATATCGACTATTGCCTACCCGCAGTGCATTGAAATACGGAACGAGTTCCGTGACATTCAGCAGGTGCTTGATGACGAACTGTTCACGGTATTTCTCGGCAAACTCGAAGCCCGAAATGATTTTGGGATCAGACAAAACCATATCAAAGAATTGGTCATTCGCGCAATGATTGAGGCCAAAAAATGAAAGTAAGCGAATACTCAATATTACGATATGGACCCCTGCAGGATACCGGCCGGGTTATGCTGTCCGATTTTAATCTTATTTTCGGAGATAATGAGTATGGAAAAACCCTCACCATCGATGCACTCGTAAAATTACTGCTTGGGAAAGCCTCCAGAGAACGTGATTTTAACGCAATTCAACGTGTCGACGAAAACCCGGAAGGGTATATCGTCATTCAGAATGGTGATGATCAAATCTATAAACTCCCCGAACAGGGAACTCTTCCCGCACTCTTTGATATTTCCCCTGCCGATTGCGGCAACATATTTATCATTCGCAACAGTAATCCGATTATCGGCAATGAACACGAATATTATACAGGTGTTACCGATAGATTGACGGGGTTACAATCGCGATACATAGATAAAGTTATCGAATCATTGAGATCGTTGGGAAAACTCACACCGACCGGTATGTTCGTGAACACGGGAAACGAACGCTTAAAGTCAAGAATGGACGAGGCAATTTCTCTTGCCGAAGAGGTAGAGCAATTTCGCGATACGTGTGAATCGGAAAAGGCCGATAAGCTTGAACAATCCATCGTAGATATCAAAAACCGGATAAAATTGCTCTCTACAAAAATCGATCTGTTGAATGAAGCGCGGATGCGTGAGAAATATGAAAAAGGTGTCCGGTCCCTTGAAAAAATAGTACAGGCACGAACTGCGATCGCGGAGATGAATACTATAAGCGACGAACACCTGCAAACATGGCATGATCACGCAAGGGATATTACCCGAATGGAGACAGAGCGCAAAATTGCGGCTAAGAATCTTGCGGAAAGCAGAAATGATCTCGATGGAGCAAAGCAGGTTTTACGGGAACAGGAAACGGAGTGGAAGCGTTTCGATCACCGGAAACGGGAACTGGATGAAACCATTCGTCCCCTTATCAAACAGTACGAACAGCGTGTGACAACTGTCCCGTCCCTTGAAACGCGGAAATCATTCTTTGGTATCGCTGCCCTGATTGCCGTTATATTATCCGGAATATCGATGATTGGAATTATCCTCGCTTCCGGCACGTTCTTTTCCATAACAGCACCGCTCCTGTTTGTTTTGCTCGTACTATCGGGAGGCATGTACTACGTCTCCGTTCGCGCGCTCTCTGATATATCTGCGGATTTTAAAAAGTTGCTCAATGCAGTCTCCCGGTATGGCTGGGATGCCGAAACCTTATCCGGCATACTCAAAAATACCGAAGTATTTGAAGATGAATACCGGCGGAGCTTCGACCGGTTGCATGAATCCAGGCACCGTTTGCAGAATCTCCGGGAACGAACCGATAACCTCTCGGAAAATAGCATCCCGGAAATAGACCGTACCATTCGTACTATGCAGGAAGAGATCGATGCTATCCGGAGCTTGTCGGGAACGAAGACAATAGATGATTACCGTCTGAAGTGCACGGAAAAATCAGAGCTGAATAAAGTCCTACAAACACAATCGGTATTGCTGAAAAGAGATTTTGGTTATCAGGAGGGTGGTCTGGATGAAAAAATATCCTTCTGGCAGCGGCAGATAAGTGAGTTCGAGCGATACAAGGATAAGGCAACCGGGACCGGTTACGATGAAAAGGCGCTGACCGGATTTAAAGACGAACACAAAATATTAAGTGCGGAACTTGACGACCTGCATACACGTTGGAGCGCCATTGCGTATAGATTGAGCGACATTGAAAAGAGAACCAATCAGATCCTTCAAACCGATGATGATTATATCTTTTGCAAAACGTTACCGGATCTGACCGTTATTCTGCAATTGCTCGATGAGTTTATTACGGGGCACGAAAATACCAGGGATGATGTTCTTATTGCCATAGATATATTTACTTCTTTATTCAATGAAGAGCAGGAGAAAGTCGGTGCGTTATTCGGAATTGATAAACCCGTCTCAAAATATTTTTCTGTTTTTACGGACGGCCGCTATAACGGCGTTACCTACGATCAAATGAACGCAACGATCGAAGTCACGCAGAGAAACGGAAATCGTCTGACAGCGGATAAACTCTCGGGAGGTGCATATGATCAATTGTATTTCGCGATCAGACTCGCGCTCGGGGAAGAGTTACTCGGGGGGGAAAAAGGATTTTTTATTCTCGATGATCCGTTTATTAAGTCGGATATCCATCGCCTGAAAGAGCAGATGCAGATGCTTCGATATATGGCCGGTCAGGGTTGGCAGATTATATTTTTTTCCGCAAAAACTGAAATACTCGATGATTTAAAAAATGATATTAACGATAAAAGCGTTCTATTAATCGATTACCGGAGGATTCAATGAAATATACTAACATAATTGTCACCATTCTGTTGTTTTCAATGTTGTTTGCAGCCTGCGGCGAACGACCGCCAAAAGAACCGGGTGTCGCTGTTATTATAATCGACGGGTTGAGACCCGACGTGCTGCAGACAGCACATACACCCATGCTCGATGAGATTCAGGCAGACGGTGCGTTTACTCCGCGTGCCCGGGCGGTCATGCCGACTGCAACCCGCGTGAATTTTGTTACGTTTACGACCGGTTTCTATGCCGACCGTCACGGTGTGATAGGCGGAACGTATCGTGATCCGGAGTTTCAAGAACAGAGAACCGACCGGCCGACCTACCGGGATGCACAGGAGGATGTACCGGTACCGACGATCTTTGAAATTCTTGCCGATCACGGAAAACGTACTGCGATCTTTGCCATGAAGGGATACGAACTGGTTGGAGCGCGCGGAGCCGCGGTACAGAAGGGGGGCGCTGGTATATTCCCGGAAGAAATCTGGCAATACCGGTACAGCGAGGAAATCGACGGCTCCGAAGAAGAAGCACTGAGAAGAAAGATTCAGATGAACGACATACTGATAGATACACTCGCGTCGGTACTGGAAGATCGGCAATTGGATTTTATTATGATAAACCTGGGAGCATCCGATTATATCGGGCACGTGTACGGACCCGAAAGCGATGCATACCTGGAAGCAGTCGAGGCGACCGACAGGCAGATCTCCCGGATCGTGGGAATGTTGAAAAATCATTATCCGACCCGTGAGTGGTATTATATTATCGGCTCGGATCATGGGTTCAGTCAGACCAACAAGGAACAGGTTGCTCTACCCGTGGATAATGATATGAATAGAATCCCGGAGCTTGCACAGANGAATATTGAGCATATGCTGTATGAACGGGGGGGAAGAGCCGCTGAATTATATCTGGCTGACCCGAACCGTGTAGCGGATGCATTTCATACTATCAGAGGGTTACCCTGGGTGAAAAGAATATATACCAATCACGCGATAGAGGAGAGAGCCGGTTCGCTCGACGACCTGAGGGTAGCATATCCCGGACGTCACGGCGATTTTTATATAATTACCGATCCGTCGTACGCTTTGAATTTTGCAAATTTCGGTCAGCATGGAAGTAATGACGACGTTGATGTTTACGTACCGTTGTATATATATGCCCCGGAAAGAGTCGGACCGGGAACGATCATCGAGGACGCGTCGAATCTCGATATTGCGCCGACTCTCGGACAATTATATCTCATCGACGATGAACGAATTAACCGGATGGAAGGCAACGGATTACTGAAATAAAAAAAATCCCGCCGTGATGTTTCACGGCGGGATCCCCCG
>SL_3KL_010_SEDDRAFT_10002207_pt1 | contig 17829 bp, 15 predicted proteins | sample SodLakKL_010_SED_2_FD_10381 | JGI IMG/M metagenome (IMG submission 10381) | reverse complement strand
TAATCATCGATAGTCGCTGTGGAGTTTGCATCAATGAGAACACCCTGGATCACGATTCCAATCGCTGCCTTGCTGGTGGTCGGCTGTGCCAACTGGGTCAAGCTCGACGAGGGCGCGGAGAACATCCGGCTGGTCGGCAGCGGCGAAGTGGCCAACTGCGACCGCATCGGCCAGACCACCGCCTCGGTGCGCGAACGGGTCGGTGCCTACCAGCGCCGCCCGGGACGGGTCGAAGAGGAACTGGCCAACCTGGCACGCAACAGCGCGCTGGAAATCGGCGGCGATACCATCGTGGCCGACGGTCCGGTGGACGACGGCCGCCAGCGCTTCATCGTCTACCGCTGTTTGCGCTGATTCATCCCAGTATCGGCAACACGCCGGGCAGCACCCGTACCCGGATCCCGACGGCGTCGCCGGTCAGCACTTCGCCGTCTGCATGCACCATGCAGCCATCCGGGCAACCGATATCGATCGATGACACCTGCGACATTCGCACCTCGTCAAAACGCGTGTGCCGACCGCTCAACACGCTCGGCAGGATACGCAGCAGCCGCCAGCGCGACAGACTGTCGACACGGCACACATCCAGCAGCCCGTCGTCGATGCGTGCATCCGGCGTCAGCCGGAAACGGCCACCAGCGCAACAACCATTGCCGACGGCAACCAGAAATTGCCGCCCCGAACAGTCAACATCACCCCACCGGATCTGCATGTGTGGCGGTTTGTAGGTAGCCAGGTGCCACAGTGCCGCCGCCATGTAGCGGGCAAAGCCCTTCAGGTAACGGGCGTTGCGGGCGGAGTCAGCGACCGCGGCCTCCAGCCCGATCCCGAGGCCATTGATGAATCGATGCCGCTCGCAACTGCCGTCAGCGTGCGTGAGTGTCACTTCGCCGACATCGCAGAGTCGGCACTCCTCCTCACGAAACCAGGCCACCGCACGCTCCGGATCGCGCGGACTGGTCAGCATCTTGGCAAAATCATTGCCGGAGCCCAACGGCAACACGCCGAGCATCGCCTGCCCCCCGACCAGGCCATTGCCGACCTCGTGCACGGTGCCGTCACCACCCACGGCAATGACGGCAAGATCGGCGTCTCCTGCACGCTCGGCGGCCCATCTCCTGGCCTGGCCCGGCGTCTCAGTGACCATCACTTCGTCATCGGGACACAGATCGCGCAGCCGATTGACCACTTGCCGCGCTCGGTGGCGACACGGTCCGGCAGCGGGATTGACGATGAAGCTCAACTGGCGCAACAGGCGGACTCTGGCAATGGCTGGTGACGCGGCATTATCGAACAGCCGGCCGACACCGACAACCGCGTACTACCTGGTGTCAGGTCGTCGAGCCCAAAGCCTCCGGCCGCATGGGTGCCGCACCGCGTTTCTCGACCGCGATACCGCGCAGCAGGCGCCCAAGAATGTCAGTCCCGGTGACGACCCGCGGCTTCTCCCCCCACAACAGAATCACGTCATCCTCGACGATATCGTCTCCATTGTCGTCACTGCGAATATGGAACCGGCCGATCAACTCTCCCAGTTTCCTGCTGCCGCGATCAACGACGATGGGACGGTGGCAGTGCCGTCCCGGCTTAAAGCGCTCCGGTGCAAACAGGGCCTCGCGCAGGAACTCGTCGGCATTGAGGACCAGCTGCGGCAGCGAAGCCTCGTCGACGATAACCACCCAGCTCTTGCCGGAGCGGTTGACCCGGCGAAGAAAAGGGTCATCGGGATCAGGGCTCAATTCGGGAAAGACGGGGCGGCGACCATCAAACGGCAAGGTGATGATGCTGTCGGGATCGATCGGTTCGCCCTCGTCATCGAGCGGCACGTCGTCGATCTCGAGGAAGTTGAGCGCCCCCTGCCCTTCCAGCCGGGCGATGTCGCTCTCGCTGGCCTCCATGTGCAACTGGATGACCCGGCGCAGGTCGCGTTCAGGGAAGTAACGAATATTTTCTCCCCCCAACCACGAATCCAGTATCCAGGCGGTGGGCCGCGCCACCGGGTAGAGCACGATCTGGTAAATGCGCAGCACCGGGGCGAGGGCCGAGGCCATTCGCAGCGCGTGACGGGTAAAGTAGGACTGCGGGATGATCTCGGCAAAGATGGTGATCACGACCGTGGAAAAGACGAAGGCCGCCACGCCGGTGAGCACGGATCCCGACAGCAGGGCCAGCAGTACATTGACCCCGACATTGCCCCACAGGATGGTGACCAGGGCAAAGTTGGCGTTCTCGCGCAACGCCAGCACGCGATGCGCCCGGGCACTGCCCTTGTGCGCCTCCACCTGAAGCTCGAGTTTGCTGATCGAAAACAGGCCCAGGTTGAGACCGGACAACATGGCCGACTGAGACAGGCAGAGGAAGATTCCGATCCAGGTCAGCGTTGTCATCTCGGGTGTCCTTCAGGTGAACATGTGCGGCCGGCGCGAAAAGGCATTCGAATCAAAAGCGAAATGTCATGCCCCCCATCACTTCAGCCTGGCCGAGCACATCCCCGCTCCAGGCCAGCTGGCAAAAGGCATCTCCAGGCCCGCTGAAGCACAGCAGGCCGCGGTCTCCGCCGCTCATGGTGAGGTAACCGCGCGCTTCCATGCGAAAAGCGAAGTGGCGCGTCAACGGCCACTCCAGTCCACCGGCCAGCGACAGGCTGGGACGAAGCTCACTGCCGACGTTGATGCCGCGCGCACTGAGCCGGGTCGCACCCACACCACCTGATAGGTACGGCACGAAGCGATGACCGGCGAACTCCAGCCGCCCGCCCAGATGCAGGTAGGCAACATCGACATCCACGCCGGCGGCCGGCAGGGAAGTACGCTGCTGCGAGAAAATCAGCTCCCAGGCGTTGCCCGGCTCGAATTCGTAGCCCAGCGCAATGGCATGACTGATGTCGCCGTCGAGACTTGAGCGCTCACCACTGCCCGGCAACTCGAAACGACCGCCGTCACGATACCCCAGCATTACCGAAGTACTAAGCGACGGACTGGCCTCTCCGGCAGCCACTGGGGACGGCCCGGCAAGCAGTCCCATTGCCATAACCAGTGCCGGCAGCATCACTGCCGCTCTCATGCACCGCATTGCAACAGCCACCATGACAAAAAGCTCCATGCAGGTTCTCCACGCAGACTAGCAGACCGCGGTTGGCCATGCTGTCTATAATGCGCGCCAGGGAGATACGTGGCAGGGGGAGATCAGGGGGAGACGCAACAGAGGAAGAGGGGCAATAGCGAGAGAGGGACGAAAAAGAGGATGAACCAACCTGCTTGTTTGCCGGACCGGCGCCTGCGCTACCGGCTCAGCCCCGTGGAGCTTAAGGGCAGTGTCTTGTTGCTGGCCGTCGGCGTGCCGCTGGCAATGGCTGCGCTGCTTTTCATGCTGCCCGGCGATACCGGCCGCCAGGCCTTGGAGGAAACCTTCGCCGAGATCCCGGCCACCCTCTGGCTGGCGCTACCCCTGGCAATCGTCGGCAGCCTGGCGCTGTTTGACTTTTACCGCCGGCAAGCACGGGCGGCCTGGCTGGAGATCGGCGATACCGGGATCCGCTGTCGACCGCCGGCCCACCACGGCCGCCGCTTCTGGACCCGACACGAGTGGCAAGTGGACTGGAAAGAGATCGAGTCGGCCACACTCTACCGGCCGGATGCCAACTGCAATGAGCCGCAGCACTGGGTCAACACCACCCTGGCGCTGGAAACAGCCACTGGCAGTTTCCGTATCGGACTGCTGCACTGGGATTGCGCTAGCAACCCCCCGGAACGGCCCGGCCTCCTTGACGGCCGCAAGACCGGGGCAAAGTTCGATGCCCTGATGTGCCAGCATCCCCTGATGCAAGCCCTGCAACACAGGCAGGTGGAACTCAAGCGCAAGACGACCGGCTGGGCGGCCTTCCGGCAACTTTCGCGACAAACGCGGCAGCAACAAAACGAGGCCGAGACGGCTGGCCACGTCGATCTGCTGACCTACCCTTCGGCCCAGGTCATTCTCGGGCTGATGTTGCTTGCCGGAGTGCTGGCGCTGTTTCATTTCATGCTGTTGCCGCCGGTGCGCCCGCTGTGGACGGCACCGATCGCAAGCGCGCTGCTGGTGGGCGTGGTTTCGGGGATCGGCGCCTGGCAACTGACCCGCCGCATGCCGGCGCGCGAACGAACGGCCCTGTCGGCCATGCTCGCGATCGTCATCGCCCTGTGCTGGCATCCGCTGGGCGTTCGCACCGAGATCCTGCTCAACGGTGAAGCGAAAGCGGTCGTATACGCCGTCGAGGATCGCGGACTGTTCTACCCGATCGACAGCCGCTACCCGGTACTGGATCTGTCCGACCTCAATGTCGGCGAGTTCTTCGACAGCCTGGAAACCGGGAGCGAGTTTGAGTTCATGCTGATCCGTGTCGGCCATGAGCGCTACGCCCTGTCGCTTGCGGAATTGTTCGAGCAGACACGAGCGTTCTACGGCACCCAGGACTGATTCGGGCTTTACCTGGAACCAACGACGCGGCTAGACTTGAGCGCAGTACAGAGAGGGTGGAAAACACCAACATCCCATGACGCTGCCGAAACTTCCAAGACTGGCCGCTACCTGGTTGCTTCTGAGCCTGGGCTCGCCGGCACTGGCCGGGGTGTTGCATGACTTCGACATGCCCGGGAAACCGGAGGCCGACGAACGCCCCCTCACCCTGTCACAGGCACTGGAGCGATACGCGCCGCGCATGGAGGAATCGCTGCGTCCGCGCTTCGACGCACTCGGCCTGTCCTATCCACCGGAGCGGCTGACGCTGATCGCGCTCAAGGAAGAACGTGAACTTGAAGTCTGGGCCTACGAGAACGAGCAGCCTCACCGGGTTCACAGCTACCCGGTCAAGGATGCGTCGGGGCTGCCCGGACCCAAGCGCCGCCGCGGGGACTTCCAGGTGCCCGAGGGCATCTACCGCCTCAACGCCTTCAACCCCAACAGCGCCTTCCACCTTTCGTTGCGGGTGAACTACCCCAACTACTTCGACCGGCGGATGGGTCAGCTCGACGGGCGCGACGACCTGGGATCGAACATTTTCATCCACGGCGGCGCGGCCTCCCGCGGCTGCCTGGCCATAGGCGATCCGGCCATCGAGGAACTGTTCGTCATGGTCGCCGATGTCGGCCTGCACAACACCAAGCTGATCATTGCCCCGCACGACCCGCGCCAGCGAAGCATCTTTCCCGTTCCGCGGGGCTTGCCCGAGTGGACCAACGAGCTCTACCACCGTATCGAAACGGCACTCGCCGACTACCCGTTGCCCGATTCAGCGCCCATGACAATCGCCGGCGGCGAAAGCAACGCGACTTCGCCCTGAGGCAATACTCACTCCTGCTCGCCGGGATCGAGCAGACGCCCAGCAAACAGGATGGCACCAGATGGGCGGTCGTGGATGAAATAGTAGAACGGCCGATCGAATCGCACCGTGGGCGGTTCGGGCCCAACCGCGGTCACCCGCATCATCACCACGGCCGTGGCCGCAGCCGCCTCGGTACCCGCTTCGTCGATATCGACAAAACTCTTGTGGAAGATCTCGTCGATATAGATGGAGCGGTCGGGAATGCACGGTTCGACCCCGGTGATGCCGCGAAAATCGGCATCGCACTCGTCGAAGGCGTCGACCATGCCCATGGTTCGCAACAGTTCGGCAAGCCGCAGGTCAGAACCGGACTCGAAACGCGGAAAGTGCAGCGCGACATCGCGCCGGCTCATCGATTCCAGAACCTGATCGAAGTATTCACGATCCAGCCCGGCGGCCCACTGCCCGAAGTCATCCGCGTCGGCCGGCATCATCGCCACCAGCTCGATGTCGTCGCCGACGTAGGGCATGGACACGGCCACCGTTTGCTCGTCGGCATGGTGACCGAATCGAGCCGTCTGGCGCATCATGGGTACCGTCACCCGGCTCTCGTCCAGACGCGCGAACGGTGCATCGCTGGTCCGGTCCTCCTCGAATGCGTGTTTCCAGCTGCCGAGGAAATAGATCGCGTTGACCAGCACGAATCGGGTGTCGGAGTTCAGGCTGCGCGGCGGTAGCAGATCTTCGATACGCTGCTCGGTACTTTCAGCCACCCAGTCGTTGATCTCGAGTCGAACCTGTTCGAAGGTGTTGCGAAAATCAACCAGGCGCATGCCGGCACCGTAGTGCCTGGCAAGCAGGTCAAGGTAATCCTGCTGGAACTCGAAGCCTTCATGTCCCCAGGTCTGGTTAATCACGTCGAGCCGGAACGCGTCGCCCTCGTTCTCCGGCTCCACGTCCGCACGCGCCGCCAGTTCCCGATCAAGCCGATTGAAGGCAGGATGCAGCAACTCGTCCTCCAGCGGAAAATGAAGAGTCTCGGCCATCTGCTGGCGTGTTGGTCCATGAGCACCGGCATAGACCATGGCCAGCGCCGAGGCAATCGAGTACGGCGAGACGAAAAGATTGCCCTGGTCCGCCTCGCCCAGTCGCTTGAGCAGGCTGAATGCAAAGTCACGCTGATCGGCAACCAGCTCGGAAAATCGCTGATCGTCCACTTGCGGCTCGGCTTCCCGTGTCACCTGACTCTCGGCCGTTCCTGACCTTGTCTCTGTGGATTCGGTCATGTCAGCTCCGTGGTCGGCTTCGCATCCTGTCAGCAGCACCACGAACGGTGCCAGAGAACACGCTGCAAAAAGTCCTTTCCTCATCACGTTCTCCTCTGCCCAATGCCCCTGGAGTCTTACCGGATGATCCGGGTTCGCGCTGCGCACGTCAATCGAATTGCTGCAAAATCGCAACCTCGCCTCTCGGCCGGCTCGATACTCAACTGACCGGATCGTCAGACCGGCCCTCTGCGGCGAAAGCGACTCGCGTGCCCGACTGGGCTTTGGCCTGGTACATCGCCTGATCGGCAACATCCATCAGTTCTTCAAGCGTCTCGGCATCCTGTGGCCACAGGGCCACACCCAGACTCAGGACCGGCGCGATCGACTCATCCTCGATCTCCATGGGCGCGGTCAACCGGGGCAGCAGCCGTTCGAGTAGAAGACCGGTATCTTCGGGTTCGCCGATCCGGCAACAAACCACGAACTCGTCGCCACCGATACGGGCCGGCACATCGCACTCGCGCAGGGTGTCTTTCAGGCGACTTGCAAACTCGGCCAGCATCGCATCGCCGGCAGCGTGGCCCAGACGGTCATTGATCGGCTTGAAGTCATCGAGATCGATATAGATCAGCACCACAGAACCCTTGATGCGCCTGGCCTGCGCCAGCACCTGGCCGGCACGCTCCTGGAAACTGCGACGGTTGTACAGACCGGTCAGCGCATCGGTGGCAGCCGCCTCACGTGCGCTCTCCTCGGCCAGGCGCCGGGCGGTAATGTCGGTATGAATGACAAGGATGGACTCCTGTCCATTGCCATCGAACCGCAGGGCGCGCATCAGGAACCAGCGCTTGCGATCCGGGCTGTGACACGGGTATTCCAGTTCCATGGCACGATCGTGGCCGTCGATCAGGCGCGACAGCCGGCGATGAATCCGATCAAGCACGACATCAACGCCCCTGGGCACCATTTCAAGGTACTTCGCGCCAAGATAGGCCCCTCTTTCGCCGCCATTATCGATGGAAAACTGCTCCCAGCGCCGGTTGACCGCCACGATCCGACCATCGGCGTCCAGGATCGCCATCGACGAAGGTGACGCATCAAAAGCCGCCCGAAACACTTCGGGGTCGACTGAGGAATTGCTGTTTCCCGGGGCGGTACCCGGCGAGCGTGGTGTCGTCATCATCCCACTCCGGGGGCCTTGAAACCCCGATCGCGAATTCGACCGATCCGATCCCGCAATTTTGCCGCCTCTTCAAACTCAAGGTTCTCGGCGGCCTTGAACATCTCTTTCTCCAGACGCGCGATTTCGCGGGCAGCCTCGTTGGGAGAAACCGGTTCGGCTTCGTAAGCCGGCGCTTTCTCCGCCACCTTGCGGGCCGGCTTGCGTCCCGGGGTATCGTGAGCGTCGGCCATGATGTCGGCGATGTTCTTGACGATGGTCTGCGGGGTGATGTCGTGGGCCTCGTTGTGGGCAATCTGTTTGGTGCGACGGCGCTCCGTTTCGTCGATCGCCCGGCGCATGGAATTGGTCACCTTGTCGGCATAGAGAATGGCCTTGCCGCGCACGTTGCGCGCCGCCCGACCGATAGTCTGGATCAGCGAGCCCTCCGAACGCAGAAAGCCCTCCTTGTCGGCATCGAGAATGGCGACCAGCGACACTTCCGGCATGTCCAGTCCCTCCCGGAGCAAGTTGATACCGACAAGCACGTCGAAGGCACCCAGCCTCAGGTCGCGGATGATTTCCACGCGCTCCACGGTATCGATATCGGAGTGCAGGTAGCGCACCCGGACATCATGCTCGGACAGGTACTCGGTCAGGTTCTCGGCCATGCGCTTGGTCAGCGTGGTCACCAGTACGCGATCGCCCAGTGCCACGCGCTTGCCGATCTCGGAGAGCAGATCGTCGACCTGGGTAGCGACCGGGCGAACCTCCACCTCGGGATCGACCAGGCCGGTGGGGCGCACCACCTGTTCGGCGACGGTCGCCGAATGATCCATTTCCCAGGGCCTGGGCGTGGCCGAGACCAGCATCATCTGCGGTGACCGCTCTTCGAATTCCTCGAATTTCAATGGCCGGTTGTCCAGCGCCGAGGGCAGGCGAAACCCGTATTCCACCAGCGTTTCCTTCCTGGCCCGGTCGCCACGGTACATGCCGCCGATCTGCGGGATGGTGACGTGTGATTCGTCCACGATCAGCATGGCATCCTTGGGCAGGTAGTCGAACAGCGTCGGCGGAGGGTCGCCGGGCTGACGGCCGGTGAGGTGGCGCGAATAGTTCTCGATGCCCTGACAGTAACCCAGTTCCAGCATCATCTCGATATCGAACTGCGTGCGTTGCTGCAGGCGCTGGGCTTCGAGCAGCTTGCCGGCGGACTCGAGCTGCTCCAGCCGCTCCTTGAGTTCGGCCTTGATCGCCTCGATGGCATCGAGCACGACCTGGCGGGGTGTCACGTAATGCGTCTTCGGGAAGATCGTGAGTTCATCGACCTTCTCGTGCATCTCGCCGGTGAGCGGGTCGAAGTGACTGATGCGCTCGATCTCGTCATCGAACAACTCCACGCGCACCGCTTCCATGTCCGAGTCGCCCGGAAACAGATCGATGACCTCGCCGCGCACCCGGTAGGTGCCGCGACGCAGTTCGAAATCGTTGCGCGAGTACTGCATTTCAGCCAGGCGCCGGAGGATCTCGCGCTGGTCCATGCGCTCGCCGACTTTCAACGGCAGCGTCATTTTCAGAAACGAGCTCGGATCACCCAGGCCATAGATCGACGATACCGTGGCCACGATCAGCGCATCCGGTCGTTCCAGCAAGGCCTTGGTCGCCGACAGTCGCATCTGCTCGATGTGCTCGTTGATCGAGGCATCCTTCTCGATGAAGGTATCCGACGAAGGCACATAGGCCTCGGGCTGGTAGTAATCGTAGTAGCTGACGAAATACTCGACCGCATTGTCGGGGAAAAAGGCCTTGAACTCGCCGTAAAGCTGGGCAGCCAGCGTCTTGTTCGGCGCCATCACCAGCGCCGGGCGCTGCACCCGCTCGATGACATTGGCCATCGTGAAGGTCTTGCCCGAGCCGGTGACCCCGAGCAGGGTCAGGTGCGAATGACCCGCCGCAAGGCCTTCAACCAGCTTGCCTATGGCCTCTGGCTGGTCCCCGGCCGGTTGGTAACTTGACGCCATGCGGAAGCGCTTGCCCATGTCCGTCTACATCCTGTTGGCATCCAACCTATAATTATAGAGGCCGCGCGGCCTTCGCCCGTGCAGGTTGTTCGTCAGTCACTCACCAACAGTAGGGAGAGCCATCGTGTCCATCCGCTTCGCACCGCGCGTCGCCCAGGTCAAGCCGTCCGCCACCATCGCCATGTCCGCCAAGGCCGCAGAGCTAAAGGCCGCGGGCAAGGACGTCATCTCGCTGAGCATGGGGGAACCGGACTTCGATACACCCGGACACATCCGCAAGGCCGCCATCGAGGCCATCCAATCGGGCCAGACCCGTTACACCCCCGTCGACGGCACGCCGGAACTGAAGCAGGCCATCATCTCCAAGTTCCAGCGCGACAACGAACTGGCCTACGAGCCTGATCAGATACTGGTTTCGACCGGGGCCAAGCAGAGCCTGTACAACCTGATGCAGGCACTGATCGGCGAGGACGATGAAGTCCTCATTCCGGCACCGTACTGGGTGTCGTATCCAGACATGGTGCGCCTGGCCGGCGGTGCCCCGGTCACTCTCAACACCACTCACAAAAACGATTTTCTGGTCTCGCCGTCGCAGCTGGAAGCCTCGATCAACGGCCAGACCCGAATGCTGATTCTCAATTCGCCCAGCAACCCGTCGGGACGCGCCTACACCCGAAAACACCTGGCCGAGCTCGGCGAGGTTTTGCTTGAGCACCCGCGCATCGTCATCTGCGTCGACGACATCTACGAGCACATCTGGTGGGCCGACGAGCCGTTCTCCACCCTGGCCCAGGCCGTCCCCGGCCTGAAGGACCGGACGATTACCGTCAATGGTGTCTCCAAGGCCTACGCCATGACCGGATGGCGCATCGGCTACGCCGCCGGCCCGGCCGAGATCATCAAGCAGATGCGCAAGATCCAGGGCCAGAGCACGTCCAACCCCTGCTCGATCAGCCAGGCGGCGGCTACCGCCGCCCTGAATGGCGACCAATCCTGCGTCGGTGAGATGTGCACCGCCTTCAAGGAGCGTCACGACTGGCTGGTACCGGCACTCAACGAACTGCCCGGTGTCACCTGCAGCGCCGGCGAGGGATCGTTCTACGCCTTCGCCGACTTCAGCGGCGCTATCGAAAAGCTCGGACTCAAGGACGACCTGGAACTGGCCGAGCATCTTCTGGAAAAGGCGCTGGTCGCAAGCGTGCCAGGCACCGCTTTCGGCAGCCCGGGTCACCTGAGACTGTCGTTTGCCTGCGACCTGGACACCCTGAAGCAAGCCGTCGAGCGTATCCGCACGGCGCTCTAGGCAACCGCAACAACGGCGTGACCCCGGTCACGCCGGCCCCGGGAAAACGCGATTGACGTTTTCCCGGGTATTTTTCCTACAAGCGCCATCGGAGATGTCCGCTTCATCCCTGCCCTGCAGGTGCGGAGAATCTCTTTCCGTCATCACCAACGGGGAGAGCGAAACATGCCGCCAGAGCAGAAGGGACTGACGCTGATCGAGCTGATGATCGCGCTGGCCGTGGCCGCCGTCATCCTGACTTCCGCCGTACCGGCCTTCGGCCGATTCGTGCAGGAGAACCGCATCACGGCCACGACCAATTACCTGGTCACTCACCTGCAGTACGCCCGCCACGAAGCAGTATTCCGCAACGCCTACGTCGCTGCCTGCCCCAGTGTTGACGGGGCGCAATGCACCGGCGGCAACCGCTGGGATGAAGGCTGGATCGTCTACATCGACGAGTCCAACAACGGCCAGCCTGACCATCCCGACGACATCCTGCGCGTGGTCGGCGCCGACGAGCGCGTGCTGATGCACAGCGCCGGTCGCTTTCGCGTGCGCTTCCAGGGCCACGGCGGCGCCTACGGTACCAACCTCACCATCCGGGTCTGTGACAGCAGCAAACAGGCCAGCCCACGAGCGGTCATCGTCTCCAATCCGGGAAGGATTCGGGCGACGCGCGATGTGGATCCGGGGGAGTGTGAGGTGTAGTTCGTTGGCTGGTTGACTCTCATGCTGTCGTCCCGGAATCTGAGTAAGCCGATATCCGGGACCCCGCACGCGGGGGGTCTGTACGGCCACCGTGCCGGCCTCCACCTTGCGAGGTGCCGGCTATCCACGCGCTAACGGCATGCCGAAAGCCCTGCTTTCACCTTGCGGCGAAAGCCGGCCTGACGGCTGGCTTCTTGATACTCCTCGTGCTGAGCAATGAGGCGGGGAGCCGCTCTACGTGCGAGGTCAGTCAAGCTGCCTCCAGGAGGCGACGGCTTCCCCGGTGAACACTCGCTCATTGTCCGAGTGCAGGATCAACATACAAGGATGCGTGGAGGCCAAAGGCCGGAACGCATCAGGACGACGGCCGAATCAACCGCCACCGCCTGGAAGGAAAACCCATCAACCAGCCCCGGAGCGCAACCGATGCGGCCCCGGGAACATGGCATCGACGACCTCAGCAGCACGGTCGCCATCGACCTTCGCCCGCGCCTCGATCAGCCACTGCCTGACCTCTCCGGCCGTTTCCGGTGCCGGGTCGCGCGGCATCTGCCCCGGAGCCGGGCTGGGCTGCAACCCGCTATCCAGTCGGGTAAACCAGTCCACCCGGTCATTACAGACCCAGAGCCGCACCTGACCGTCGGCTCGCGACAGCGTCAACGCCCTGCGTTCACGTACCAGTTGCGTGAACCACCACGTCCAGCCGCTGGCCGGGCGCGGGTCACCCAATCCCAATCCCGCCTCGCCCTCTTTTTGGGTCAGGAAACCGACCGACTCGATCAAGTCTTCCAGGACATCGACCGACGGGCGGATTCCGGCAATGCCGGCAATCGGCGCGACCTGCCTGACGGCCTTCTCGTCCGATCCGACAACCGTCCCATCCCTACCTCGCCGGGCCGGACCGCCCGAACCCGGCATCGCCGATGGCAGACGCCGGGGCTTCGGGCTTGAGCGCACTGGCTGCTCAAAATTGCGCGTGCGTCGCTCCTCGGCATCGGCCTCGTCCAGGTAACTGTGCCTCGGCGCATGGATCATCGCCTCGGCCAGCGGCGACGGTCTTTCGGTTTCGACCGCGTGGACCGTGATGCGGCCCTGCTCGATATCGCCCAGCAACCGCACCAGACCGGCAAGATCCATGTGATCGTGCAGGCAGTCGGCCAGCGCCTGGCGTACCAGCGGATGATCCGGCACCTGGCGCGGCCCGCTCAAATTCTCCAGGCAGGCGAGCTGGTCGGGAAACACGCAGGCGATCAGATTCTCCGCCTGACTGCGCTGGCGCTGAGCCGGTATCCGCCCGCCCGGCCCGTTCTTCAGCAACACCAGCGCATTGTTGGCGCACCAGCGAAACCGCGTGACGAACAGCGGCGTGTCGAGCAGGGCCTGGGTCAGCACGTCGGCGACATTGTGCGAGCGCACGAACGACACCACCTCGGCCAGCTCGAATTGACTGGTCACCCCCAGGGAAATCAGGATGCCGTCGTCGGTGGCCGCCGCCTGCAACTCGAAATTGAACTGGCGACAGAAGCGCTTGCGCAAAGCCAGCCCCCAGGCCCGGTTGATGCGCGCGCCGGCAAAGGTATGCAGCACCACGTGGCGATCGCCGCCGGGATCGGTCACCTGTTCGACCACCAGCCGGTCCGGGGCCGGCAGGCGCCCGAGTACCGCCGTCGCTTCGGCCAGCATTTCCGCCGCCTGCGGATGCAGGGCCTTCGAGGCGCCGCGGGCGAACACCCGCAACACCGCCGCAGCCACTTCCGTCGTGCGCCCGGGACCTTCACCGAACCAGAACGGCAACTCCGCCGGCTCCTCGTCGGCCGGTTCCACGCGCACCTCACCGGGTGTCACACGCAGAATGCGCCAGGCGCGCCGCCCGAGCTGCATCACCTGCCCGGGCGAGGATTCGAAGGCGAATTCCTCGTCGAGCGTGCCCACGCTCTCGCCGTTGTCCTCGCGCACCACGTCGTACTCGAAAAACTCCGGAATGGTGCCGGCATTGGTCAACACCAGCCGATCAATGCGCGGATGTGCCGTCCAGCCGCCGCGCGCATCGCGCCGAACCAGCGCACTGAACTGTGCTTCCGGCATGGCCTCGGGTACTTCTGCGAGACTGGCGAGCACTTCCTCTACCGTATCGGCCGAGACGTCGCGGTAGGGCCAGGCCTTCTGCACGGTTTCCCGCAGCGCCGAGGCATCGCGACGCTCCACGGCCAGCATGGCCACAAGCTGCTGCGCCAGCACATCCAGTGGTGCGACGGGAATCTCCGAGCAATCGATCTCGCGCACCGATAGCGCCTCGGCCATCGCCGAAGCCTCGATCAGCTGGTTGAGGGTGAGCGGAAACAGGTGCATGCGCGGCATCCGTCCGGGGCGATGACCGCTGCGCCCGGCACGCTGACGCACCAGGTTGACCGAGCCCGGCACACCCAGTTGACAGACCCGGTCGATATGCCCAAGATCCAGCCCCAGCTCCAGCGAGGCACTGCTGACCATCACGGCCAGTTCACCGTGCTTGAACCGCGCCTCGATGCCTTCACGGTGCGCCGTATCCAGGCTGCCGTGATGGGCGCCGACCTGGCCCGGACGACCGGATTCGGCCAGCAACTCGTCCAGTGCCGCGGCCGTGCGCTCCACCTGCGCACGAGTCTGGCAGAACACCAGCATCGAGCCGCGCCCGGCCAACCCGGCAACGCGTTCGTGAATCTGCTGCCAGTGCAGCGGGTCGGGATAGGCACCCAGCGGCCGGGCGGGCATTTCCAGCTTCAATTCCACCTCGCCGGGTGGATCCGGGGCAATCACCTCGCACGCGGCATTGCCGCCGAGAAACCGCGCCAGCGTTTGCGCCGGTCGGGCTGTGGCCGTCAGGCCGATGCGCTGCACCGGATTCCTGGTCAAACAGTCCAGCCGCGCCAGCGACAAGGCCAGGTGCGCACCGCGCTTGGATCCGACCAGCGCGTGCAACTCGTCAACCACCACGGTCTCGACCGTCTTCAACAAGTCACGCCCGCCACGGCTGCCCAGCAGCACGAACAGCGATTCGGGCGTGGTCGAGAGAATATCCGGCGGGGAACGCCGCTGGCGCTGACGATCGGCCGCCGGTGTATCGCCGCAGCGCAAGGCAACCTCCAGCGGCCGGCCGCAGACCGAGCTGGCGGCTTCCAGCAAGGGCGCGAGATTGTGCGTCATGTCACGCGCCAGCGCCTTGAGCGGGGCAATGTGAAGTGCCCGCACCCGGCGCCGGCCACCATCGTCATGGCCATCAACGATCCGCTCGACCACCGGACGCCAGGCCGCCAGCGACTTGCCCTGCCCCGTCGGGGCAATCAGCAGCGCATTGCGCCGCTGGCGCAACACCGGCCAGGCCGCCCGCTGTACTGGCGTCGGCGCCCCAACCGACTCATCGAACCACCGATCCAGGTCATGTTCAGCGCGAAAAAGAGTCATGGGTTGAGTATGTACCGGAATATTCTCAAAAGGTGACAAATCCAGCCATCGCGCCGGGGACGCAGCCCCGGCCTACCGAAAGCCGTCACCCCAGGTAGGCCGGCCTTGCATGGCCGGCGTTCAGACGTCGAATGTGCCTACCCTGCCAGGCGCTCCAATGCCCCCTGATCGAGCCGGAACACCGTCCACTCGTCCATCGGCTTCGCGCCCAGCGAGTGATAGAAATCGATGGCCGGCTGGTTCCAGTCCAGCACGCTCCACTCCATGCGCCCGTAGTTTCGTTCCCGGGCGATGCCGGCCAGATGCAACAGCAAACCCTTGCCGATGCCCCGCCCGCGAAAGGCTTCGCGCACATACAGGTCTTCCAGGTACAGTCCCGGCCGTCCGACAAAAGTGGAGAAGTTGGTGAAAAACAGCGCAAAGCCGGCCACACGACCCTCGCACTCGGCGATCACCGCCTCGGCCGCGGCATGCGCACCAAACAGCGACTCGGCCAGCACGGCAGGCGTCGCCTCGACCTCGTCGGCCATGCGTTCGTACTCGGCCAGTTCCCGGATCAATTCCAGCAACAGCGACTCATCGCCCGGTACGGCCCTGCGAATGGCGAATTTCTGGTTCATTGGCATCATCTATGGGATCAATTGAAACAAAGATTTGTCATAACTAATATAAATCGTTAATGTGCAAGCAAGTCCTGATCCTGCCAGTGGAGCATACCGAAATGGCCAGCCACAAGACCGTTACCTTCGCCATCATGCACATGCTCGTGGCCTTCGGCGTGGTGTACCTGATGACCGGCTCGGCCGCCATCGGTGGCGCCGTCGCCCTGGTCGAACCGGCCGTCAACACCATCGCCTACTTCTTCCACGAGAAGGTCTGGGAACGCTGGATCGGCCGCCGCAATCGCGCCGTCGCCGCTGCCTGACGCCCACCAGAAATCCTGCCGGCCGGGACGACGGGAGGGGCTGTTGGTCAGTGACGACCTGTCAAACGCCTGAACGCCGGCCGCGCAGGGCCGGCCTACCCTTGCAACAACGCAGTGCAAGGTTCCGGCACCCCGCATCGAATATTCTCATTCTTGAGAACTGCATCACGGACACCAATAAAATCAACATGATAGGGTTGTCTCTCGGATCGGCTGAATGCCGATCGCGAGATTGAAGGGGACTCGTGGTCCGGACACTTCATCAGTCAGCCGATCTGATTCACCCACTGAATCATCGGATAAAGAGGAATGACAATGAAGACACGCACTCCCCTTGGCACTGCAGTCCTGCTGTTGTGTTCACTTCCCTTCCTTTCCGCACAAGTCATGGCACAGGGCGGGCCACCCGCGTTCGGCGGTAACGACCACGGCGAACCCGGCGGCCCGCCTTCCTGGGCAGGTGGTCCTCCGCCCTGGGCCGGAGGCCCGCCGGCCGATCCCGGTCAACCGCCACGCGATGATGGCGAGAACGGAGACAATGGTGACGACGATGATGACGACGGCATCCCGGATTACTGCTCCGCACCGGGTGCGGGCGAAGGCCCGGACGGCCAGGCCGGCCTGTCGAGTATCGCCCACCTGAACTTCTCGCAGATCGACCCTGAAACCGGCGAAGCGATCGAGAACGGGGCCCGGGCGCGCATCATGTATCGCTGGATCGCACCCCTGTTCGACTACGTACTCAACGCTCACGACGTCGAACCGCTGGGTGAATACACGCTCACCTACCAACCCGAGCCCATGCCCAGCTCCGGCGTCATTTGCCTGGGCACCGGCACCGCCAACCCCGGTGGCAACATGAACCTGCAGGATGCTTTCGACATCGCTACCGACCTGCCGGCCGCCTACGACGAGAACGAGGACGAAGCGCACCTGGTCGTTGTACCTGCCACCGACGTCGACTGCGAAGCCGGCGAAATGCTCGAATGGTCGCCCGAGGACTACCTGTTCGGCGACGAAGGCATGTTCTACGTGCATTCCGAGCTCGACGAGGAAGATGACAACGGCGATGACGATGATGACGACGATAACGGAGACGACTGAACCGACTCTCCTTCAGCCGTAGCGGATCCCCTTCCGCGAACTCCTCGAATCCCGGGCTTCGGCCCGGGATTTTTTTGTCCAGCAAAACCCGACACCGGTTACCGCACCAGCTTCGGCCGACCGTAGTACCACCCCTGCGCGCAATCGCAGCCCACCTCGCGCACGAACTCGGCCTCGGCCGCCGTTTCCACGCCCTCGGCGGTCACCTGCATGCCCAGGTCACGCGCCAGGGTGCTCACCGCGCGCACGATCGCGCCGCTGGTCGGGTCGTCCTCGATGTGGCGCACGAAACTCTGGTCGATCTTCAGCCGTTGCACCGGCAGGCGCCGCATGTAATCGAGCGACGAGAACCCGGTTCCGAAATCATCGATGGCCACGCTGATGCCGGCATGGCGCAGGCGCGCGATCTGGTCGAGCGGCTCGATGGCATCCTCCATGAACACCCGCTCGGTCAACTCCACCTCCAGCCGCGACGGCGCCATGCCCACTTCCTCGGCCAGCTCCACCAGCCGGTCGCAGAAGGACTCGTCGTACAACTGGCTGGGTGCGATATTGATCGCCAGGCGCACCTCGTCGCTTTCCCGACACACCGCCTGCATCGCCCGCCGGTAGACCTGCT
>SL_3KL_010_SEDDRAFT_10002205_pt1 | contig 17831 bp, 11 predicted proteins | sample SodLakKL_010_SED_2_FD_10381 | JGI IMG/M metagenome (IMG submission 10381) | reverse complement strand
CGTTCACCGGCGACGGCGGGGAGAATACGCTGATCTTCGAAGCGCCGACCACCGGCATGGACAAGGTCGTGTTCCGCTTTGCCGCCATGGACGAAGGCGCCGCCGACGCCCTGCTGATCGACTATTCGGTGGATGGGGACGGCGCCTCACAAAGCGGCAACAAATTATCAGCGGACAGATCAGAAACATTCGGAGATGCCAATGTAACCGAAGCAACCTGGACCTTCGACGGCCTCGACAGGCACCGACACACGCTCGAACCAACCTTCAGGCTCTACCAGATCGATTTCAGTGAGATCGAAGCCGTTCGGGACAACCCGGACTTCCGGATTCGCATCCGCTTCGACGGTGATCCCGCACAATTGGCCGCCGATGACGGCAACCGGGTCACTTTCAACAACTTCAGTCTCGGCAGCACCGCCGAACCCATCCATGATACCAGTGCCGGCCGTGATGAACCCGGCAGCGGAGAGCACAGCAGTGAGATACCTGATCGGTTCCAGCTGCTGCAAAACTATCCGAACCCCTTCAACCCGGTAACAATAATCCCGGTGTCCATGCCTGAATCGGGGAGAGTCCGGTTGGACGTATTTGACATCACCGGAAGGAACGTGGCGACTCTGACGGACCGTCACTTCGAGCCCGGAACCCACCAGATCCGGATGGATGCATCCCAGCTCTCCAGCGGCGTCTATCTTGTGCAGGCGGAAATGAACACGGACGACGGCAGAACCAAGCGCCACACCCTTACCATCTCTCTCATAAGATGAGCAATCCCCGCACCATCAGTGCGGCTGGAAATCAATTTCGATTTCGCTTGCGCGTTTCACCGGGCACTTCGTGACCTTCGTTTCCAGGGTCAGAATGAATTCACATAACAGGATTTGGTCATACTCCTGTTTGTCAGCCGAAGGCTGTCATGTTCATTCCAAATTATCCTGTTGGAGCATGTTAAGCTGCCAAAGATCGGTATTGCTAAGCTTTAATAGCGGCTGAATAGCAAATAGTCCTGTTTTCCCAATGTTTTTTTTCAAGTACTCAAGTTCGTCCAGCTGATCTTTCATGTCCTGGTCCATTGGTATGGCGAGGCCGTTTTCTTTCATGATCAGAATCCCTTTCGCTTTGATTGAGAGCTCAAGGTATATGCGGAGATAGCAAATCATATCACCCACTGCAGAAAGCGGAAAATTTTGCTGTATTGAGTGCAGATAATTGCCGATACGTGTTTCCGATATGTTGCCTTCAAGAAGCAAATTCAGCATTTCCATGTCACTGTCCAATCCCGCACCCAGCCATTGGCGGGTGTTTTGTTCGCTTTTTTTAAATACCAGATATATAAGACACGGTAATGTGATGACTATTAGCATTGTTGCCGTAAGGGGAGGAAGCAAAAAAAGGTTAAATACGGTATGAACCAAAACTGCTGCCGTCAAACCGGGAACAAACACCAAATATGACGGCCATGTTTTACGATCATCCAAATCCTTGCTGATGATGGCTGCAATCGCCATGGTTCCCCCATGCATTACGGCAGTGCCAAATCCTCTTACAAACCAGGTAGTCAATCCTGCATCCGCAAGCACTCTCATGTAGTAGATGTTTTCAATGATGGCGAATCCTGCACCTACCGCAAATCCCAAAATAGCGGCATCAACCATGAATCCGACTTTTCTTGCCCTGATGATATAGACAATGAACAGCAGCTTCACAAATTCCTCGGTTACCGGCGCAACAAACCTGGAAAACGGTCCGGCACCGATATCCGACCAGACATAGAGCTGATAGTTGACCATCATTACCAAAAAGGCAGCGGCGACACCTGCCGAAAGTGCCAACGCCGTTTGTTTTCCCGTCACCAGCTTGAAGCTGTCCAGCAGTTTCATGAAAAGCAGGAAGAGAAGGATCGGGAGAAGCGCAACGGCAATCTCAGTAACAGTCTGAAGGGTCAAAATGTGCTGTTATTGGTACGTAGTACTGTCATCACCTTAGCAATCTTAGTGATACCATAAATTCATCGCTTCGTTTTCCGGTATCATGATTCCAGGCTGAGGCATATCCAACAGAGAAAGTTGATTCAAGAATGGAAAAAATAACCATGCGAATATCAAGTTGAGCGCCGGCATTGTAAAAAAGTTGCCTGGTTTCCTGATGATCCATGTTCGTGACCAATCCTGAACTGAACAAATTCAGCTGGGCCCAGTTGGCATAATAGTTGACAAAACCGGCCCTTTTGAAGCGAACAGGCGGCAAAACCCATTCCGTCATAAGTTTACCGTAATTTGTGCCTCCAATTTCATTTAAACGCACACCAGGGAACGAAATGAATGTTCGATATCTTCTGCTTGGCAGATAATCGATCCAGTTATTTCCAAATCCTCCAAAATAGAAATTCCCGAGCGGCTCTCTTCTTGGCGAGATAGAAATTCCGGTTGATGAACGAAACCAAAAAGATGAGTGCCTCAGCGGAAGTGCAAAACCGTAATCAAGGTTTTGATTAAATCTTGGAAACAGCCTGCCCGATACGTAATTGCCATGTCCCATCAATTCCCACAAAATTCCTTTTTCATGATCTACAGCTCCCAGCGAAAACTGTCGTGATTGGTAGGAAAGGCGGCTGGACAAACTTAGAAAGCTGTCAAAAGAGGTCAGGATATTCTGAAATTCGGGAAGACGCTCCATGCCGCCATAGTAGGCTGCCGTGACGTTGAAATCCATAACCCTGGGCAGATTATAAATCAGGTTGGCGTTATAGCCAACTCCACCGGAATATCCTTTGCGGCTGGTTTTTGTAGGACCGAACAGGTCGTAAAAATCCGCTCCGTTATAGTTGGCAAAGAAACGCCAGGATGGCATGGTGTAGTTCAGTGAAGCGTGAAGCCTTTCTGAGCCCGGGACATTGGTGTGCGGTGAATATGATGCCGAAATTGAAAATTTGTGCAATCGCAAGGGATCGCTCAGATCCAGTCGCATTCCAACTGCCACATAATCCTTATACCCCTGGACAATAGGGTACATGGAGCTTACCGACAAATTCCTGAAGGATGAATAGTCCGAACGCTCGCGAATCAAAGTATCGACATCGATGATTTCAGGTGATGGAGGATCAAGCATCCAATCCGTTACTATTGGATGATTTTCCACTATTTCCTGACCTAAAAACCGAATGGCACTAACACTGTTAACCGGCTCATTTGCAATTTTGACCGGTATGAACCCGGTGCCGGTATATTCAAATGCTATGAGGGAGTCCGCCCATACCGGTATCGGTTTGAAAAGCCCCGTTTCCACATTGGTCAACCATCGAATATTTTCGCTTTCAACTTCATATCGAACAATATTCGAGACGCCGCTGTAGTAGGTTGATCCAAAGAGATAATCCCCGTCAACTGAAAAAGTGAATCCGGCCGGTGAACTTTCAGCGAAATCAACCATTGCTTCAGGTGCATAATCGCCGTTTAAAAGGTCTTCTGTTTTCAGAAGTACCAGTTTTTGACTACCACTTACATCCGCTACTGCTGCTGACAGCAATCTGCCATCAGGGGAGATATCAATATCAAACACATCCTCGCCATAGGGCATGGAGTATACCCTGTTCCAATCCGTGTATGGATACGGTATCCGGACAAGTGAGACAATGCCGTTAAAGTGCCTGACTCCCCAGAGTGATCTGTCGTTCCTGTTAAATGCCAGATCACCGGTACGGGCATTTTCTATGAGAAGCGTGCTCCTTCCGGAATTCACATCAACGGCATAAAGATCCCTCCATCCATTGTTGTCGTTTGAGTAAAAAAGGGTGGAGGTATCCGGATCGTATGCAAGAGAGCTCACAAAATAGAGTGCCGGACCTTTAATGTCGACCAGGCGCCTCATGGAAAGATCCCCGGGATCAATAACTGCGATGTGCGCAATCCTGCCGGGTGCTGCAATAGCAGCAAAAATCCGATCATTTTCCTCATCATAAATGGCCCTTGATACCGCGCCAAGCGGGGAGCGGGACAGTGGCCTGGTTGGTGTAACAGGATTCTGCCTGATCCTGTCCAGGTTGGCTTGCTGCCATTCTTTTTCCCATTCAATCCAGTTTCTCCATCCCTCATTAAGGGAAATGCCATAGACATTCCTGAATTGACGGGCAAAATGCCGTTTGCTCTGCGAGGTCCTTGAAGTCCACTCTATGATGGATTCGGGGCCATAGTGAAGTGACAGATAGGACATAAAGCGCGTCCCGTACATATAGGAATGTGCCCCGACCTGGAAATCAATGGTGGTTCCCTCCGATTCAAGTCCTACTGCATCGTAAATGTGGGCATTATCCCGAACCATTGTTCGAAACATCATTTCGTCATAAGCCCCCATCACCCTGCCAATGCCACCTGACATCCATGTGGTAAGAAATTCGGCTATCCCCTCATGGTACCATCTCGGAGAGTAGCGCCGGGGCGTGGTCAGATAACCGTAAAGCACGGAAACAGGATCGCTTTGTGCCGGATCGACTTTTCCCAGAAACAGCGATCTGTAAAAACGGTCTGATGAAGATGGCTTGTCAAGGGCTACAATATGAACAAGCTCGTGGTTCATCAGCACATTTATCCGTTCATTGGCGGGATTGGTTTCATAGGCGTAATGAAACGGTGCTATTCCCATCAAAATGACATTATTGGGGACAGAGGATGCTCCTGCATTCCCAAAGTCCCCAAAATCCTGCATGATCAAGGTAACCGGCTCTGAGAGTTTGTAATCAAACAGGTTTTCATGGAATCTCAAAGAGTTGGTATAACTGCGAATAGTGTGATTGATCAGATACTCATGGCCGAAATCGTAGTAAAGCAAGTTGAGATCATCCGTTTTAACTGATGTAAATTGCGAAAATGCCAGTGCTGGAAAAGACATGGCAAGTGAGGCTGCAACCAGCCACTGCTTAACGCGAATTATTTTATGCTTGCGCATATCCCCTGGGTTTACAGTGATTATTGATTCTTGCTTCTGCCATGCATGTTCCAGTTCTGTCAGAAAAGCTTTTGATTATGGTCCTTTTTTCACAATACATCTTGGATGATTCTGTCACTGCCACTCGTTACGATCCCCGAACCCCTATTCGAATAAATAGAATAAAAATGCCCCGAACCAACAGGGCACTTTTATTCCGGTAAAGATGTGTCAGATTAGACTTAGTTTGCCATTAACGCATGAACCTGGTCCTGCCTCATCAGTTCTATGAAGCTGGATGAGTGCATCAATTGAAGAAAGGATGGTTCACGCATCAGGTTTACAAAGGATGAATGGCGCATAAGGCTTACAAAAGTTTGCTCGCGCATCATTTGCAGGAAAGAAGGCTCACGCATAAGGCTTACGAAAGTTTGCTCGCGCATCAATTGCAGGAAAGAAGATTCGCGCATCAGCTGAAGTAAACTTTCATGGCGCATGAGCATGAGAAAGTTTGGATTCCTCATTAATTCTACCAGGAAGGGCTGCCTCATCACTTCAACAAAAGAAGGTTCGCGCATCATAACCAGAAAAGTGGGTTCTCTCATCAATGATACAAATGCAGCATCCCGGAAAAGCTCAACGGAATAAGGCATTCTCATCATTTCGACAAATGTGGAATTTCTCATCAGTTCGGAAAAAGCCGGGTTTGCCGCCAGTTCAAGGAATGAGGCTTCCCGCATAAACTCGGGGAGAGATTCATTTCTTTGAAGTTCTACAACATCTGCCCTGTGCAGCAGCTCAATGTTTGACTCACTTCGGAACATTGAGATAAAGGTTGCGTCCCTGGCAAGGGCAAGGAAAGTTTCATTTCGCATTAATTCCAGATAGGAAGGATTTCGCAACATTTCCACCAAGGATGGTTCACGCATCATTACCAGAAACGACGGCTCTCTCATGAGGCTGGTGAACTGGGTGTTCTCCATCAATTGAGCGCTGTTGTTCGAATACATCAGCTCAGCCAGGGACGGATCTGCAGATGTAAACCGCATAAATTCAAGCATGGCCGGATCGCGCATCAAGGTTGCGAGATGCTCGCTTCGCATTAACTCAAGCATGGCCGGATCGCGCATCAAGGTTGCGAGATGCTCATTTCGCATGAGTTCCAGAACGGACGGATCTCTCATCAGGTTAACGAACGACGGATTTGCCGCAAGTTCCTGTAATTCACCTGACCGCACAAGGCGTTGAAAATCATCACTCTGAAGAATTTGCTGGAAATGCTCGTTCTCAAGTATGATATCGGAACTGGAAATTTGAGCAGACCGGTATCTCTCGGCCCTTTCAATTCCTTCGATCCCTATGGTTCCTGCTACTTCATCCTGCTGCGGTTGTGGCAGATCATAGGTAAAAAGTATTACCAAAAGCACAACTGCTGCTGCAACTGCAGCTACTGCTGCTGTTTTTCCAGATAAGATATTGGATTTAGGCATGATTACCCTCGTTATTAAAGGATGGATATTATTAGGCTTCTTGTTTCTGATCGCTGTTCGGTTCTCAATGGCCTCCTTCACATTGCCTAATACAGGTGCAGGAAGCTTGATCTCTGATTTCAGCTGCTTTAAATCATCAGAAATTCGAAGCAGATCATGGTACAGGGTCCTGGCATCTTCGTCGCTATTCAGGATCTCATGTAGTTCCCTGCTTTCCCGGGGAGTATTTACCCCATCTATTTCGTCGTGGATCAATTTGATTATTTTGCTATCCATATATTGCACCATTGCATATTGAAGCACCATTTCATTTTGAACAGATGTGTTATCATTCTGTTTCTAAACCAATTACACCTAAACTGTAAAAAAGTTGGTGGACTTTTTTCACAAGCGCCGAATCTGACAACTAATAGCCAAAGATCAGCTGTATGCAACCCCTGAAAGAAATGGATTCAAGCCTCACTCAATAATTCCCGCAGCTTCATTCTTGCACTGAACAATCTTGATTTGACCTTCTTCTCATCAATTTCAAGGATATCGGCAATTTCTTGATAACTAAGCTCCTCGAAGTGCCTGAGTTGAATCACTATTCTTTGGTCTTTGCTTAGTAATGCCATGCTATCATAAAGCTGACGACTCTCTTCCTTGGCGACCATGATCTGGAATGGCGTATGGTCATCCTGCAACGACGGTGACAGCATTTCCCCTTTGCGCGTGTTACGGAGATAATTGAGCGACTCGTTGATCATAATTTTGTATAACCAACTGTAAAACTTTTTCCCGGTATTGAAAGTGTGAAGTTTCTCCCAGGATTTTATAAATCCGTTTTGAATAATATCCTTGGCCGCATATTTATCCTTTACAATGCCAAGCGCGGTTCTGTACATCGGAAGCTGGTAGCGCATCACCAAGTGATCGAAAGCCCCATTATCCCCATTCAGACATTGTAAAACTAACTCAAGATCATTTTCATCAGCCATTTTCCAACGACTCCAGTCATAAGTCACACCCCAATCGAAACATCTTCCTTCATCTGGAAAATAGCAAATTGCTAAAAAACAAACACTCTCTATTAAATAATTATTTTTTAATAACTAGCCCGGATCATTTCTGGAGGAATCATTCCCGCTCAATAACAACAAACACCTGATCAAGCCTGGTATACCTGAAAACATCCCGAACATGTTTGCTGAGATTGGTCAATCGCAATGTATGTCCATCTTCGTTCACCCGTTTGTATACATTAACCAATACGCTTAATCCCATACTGGAAATATAATCCAGCTCTTTCATGTCAATGGTTATCGTTCCATGCAACCGGGATAATTCTTCCGTTGCCTTCTCGGCCTGACTGGCATCAAACCGGCCCCCGAACCTCACCTCATCCTCACTTACCTTTTCTATTGTCAGCATAGGAGCAACTTGACTTTATTCACATCTTTGCCAACCAGGAAAACTGCCAGCCGGCTTTAAATGCATACCTGTTATGGGATTCAACGCCTCTGGCTTAATGACGTCCCCTGGCTGGGATCATGCGCAATGCGCGGGGGCAGGAATCCTTCCGGATAATTCGTCACATAATCTGCACCGAAAAGCCGGTTGTGAACAACGGTATTTCGGTACACCTCCCAGTCGAACCGCCCCTTCTTGCGGTAATAAAGAGTGATGAACGACGAGGTCATGACGATAAAGGCCGAATAGAGGATGGCCAGCCAGAGCATCTGGTCGCGCACAGGCGTGTCGGCAAAGCTCAGCAGGATGATGGCGAACGAAACAGGTCCGTTCTGGATGCCTGTTTCAAGCGAGATGGCCCTTTGGAAGATCGGCAGCATCCCGAACAGCCTGGACACCCAGAAGCCGAAGAAGAATCCGGCAAGCCCCAGGCCGATAGCGCCGGCATAGAGTTGCCAGGGGGTGCGGACCAGGATGTCACCATGGCGGATGAACAGGGTGCCGAGCAGGAACAGGATCACAATGATGGCCATAAAACCCGCAGTGTCCTCGGCCGTTTTGGCCCATCCGGGCGAAAAGCGGCGCAGGATCATGCCGCCGGCCACCGGAATCAGTACCAGTCCCAGCGAAATAATGATATTTGTGGTGGGAATCACGAATTCGCCGGCCTCTCCAGCCGCGAATAGCGCCTCGCTGAGCTGCTCTGTGAATCCGGTCGTATACAAGCTCAACAGGATCGGCATCATGAAGAGCGCCATAACAGTAGATGCCGTAGTCATGGAGATGCTCAGCGCCACAGATCCCCTTGAAAAATAGGTAAACATGTTGGATGTGGATCCGCCCGGCAGGCAACCGATCAGAACGAGCGCAATGGCAAAAGCCGGATCCAGGTCCAGAACAATGGCCAGGCCGAGTGCCACCAGCGGCATGGCGCCGAACTGCGACATGAAGCCGATCAACACACCGCGCAGCTGACGCATTACGGCCTTGAAATCATTGATGGTCAGGCTGGCACCCATCCCGAACATAATAATCAGGATCATAACACCCAGCAGGGCCTCGTCGATCGCATAAAGTAGTTGGGTATCAAATTCCATAATCAGAAAATTGCAGTTGCCTCGATAACCATTTTTACACTTTTACTTCCTTGGCGGAGAACATCTCTTTTATGGTCTCCTCATACTTTTTCTCGATAACGTGCCGCTTGAGTTTGAAGAGATTGGTCACTTCCTCTCCCACCTTGAACGTCTTGGGCAGGAGACGGAACTCACGAACCTGTTCAAAGCGCTTGAACCCGCCGGTACGTGCTATCATGGTACGTATCTCATCGCGGATAATCTTGTTGGCACGGGCGTTACCTGCAAGCTCCATGAGCGAATCCACCTTAATCCCCTCATCCACAAAAGCATCCAGTTTCGGTACAATGAGTGCACCCACGTATTTCTGATCCTGTCCAACCACCATGCACTGCTCGATGTACCGGCTCTGGCGCAGCACCATTTCGATGGGCTCCGGCTCGAGATTCTCGCCGTTCGAAAGCACGATGGTCGATTTGCTCCGTCCAAGGATCTTGAGGGAGTCGTTGAACGTCATCATGCCCAGGTCGCCGGTGCGGAGCCAGCCTCCTTCACGCAGGACTGTTTTCGTGATCTGCGGTTCCCGGTAGTATCCTTTCATGACCTGTGGCCCGCGCACCCAGATTTCGCCGCGCATACCACGTCCTTCATGCGGATATTTTTTGTTGGGGAACAGCACTTCTTCGGTCTCGATATCCACAATACGTACTTCGGTGTCGGGGACAGGCGGACCAACCGTGCCGTTTACCAGGCGGTCTTCGGTGCGCACGGCGATAACCGGACAGGTTTCGGTCATTCCGTACCCCTCCAGCACCGGAATGCCGATATAGTTGAAAAACTTGTCGATCTCGATAGGCAGAGCGCCACCGCCGGATACGGTCGCCTTGATCGANCCGCCCGCACTTTTCCGGATGGTTTCGAGNACCGCGACATTGAAGAAACCNTACCANGGCACCAGGATGAGCAGGCGAATCAAATGACCGATCTTGAATATCGTGCGTTTGATTTTTGACTCGTTTTTCAGCTGCAGGTCGTTGTCGGTCAGATAGAATATGGATTCCTGGTAATAGTGTCCCAGGAAATAGGCGATGTGGAAGAGCGCACGGCGGACCGGATGAGCGGCACGTACGTTCTCCAGGATGCGCTGATGCAGGCTCTCCCAGAGACGGGGCGCAGATCCCATAAAAGTCGGCTCCACATTCTGCAGGTCTTCGCCAAGGGTGCGGATGCTGGTGTAGTAGTTGCAGGCACCGCAACTCACGGTATATACCTCGAAAACCCGTTCAAAAATATGCCATATCGGCAAGATGGAGAGAACGCGGTCGGTGCATTGCAGTTCAATGGGAATCACCGACATCTGCGACATCATGTTGGAATGGGTGAGCATGACGCCCTTGGGCTTTCCGGTGGTGCCGGAAGTGTATATAAGCGTAAAGAGGTCATCGGGACGGATCCCCTCCATGCGCTCATCCACACTCTTGTCCCCTTTTTCCAACTGCAAACCCCCTATCGCCAACACCTCTTCAAGGGCACGCACTCCCTCAAGCGGTTCCGACTTCGGGCTCATCAATATGATTTCCTGAAGTTCGGGGAGTTCGGGCCGTAGCCTCACGATTTTCTTCTGCAGGGCGTCATTTTCAACAAACGCCACACGAATACGGGCGTGGTTGACGATATAGATCAGCTCGTCATCAGTCACATCCGCGCCCCGTGGCGTGTTCACGGCACCGCTGAGCTGTATTCCGTAATCGGCCAGCATCCATTCGTAGCGGTTGTCGCTGAACAGACCGACATGCTCGCGCGCTTCCACACCAAGCTCAATAAGTCCGGCAGAAAGCTTTCGACCGCGCTCATAGAGATCGCGAAACGTAACGTGCTCCCACTCAAGCGCTTTTATTCGGGTTGCAAAGGCCGGAAGCGATTCATACCTGTCCGCCGCCTTCTTGTAAAGATCTGCCAGATTGGAAGCTATGATACGGGAATCCATAAATCGGCTTGAAAGTGAATATAAGGGCTTTGCTGAGACGAAACGAAACCCGTCAGGACGCAACAGTTTGGCCGTACCAGCAGTCTGGTTTCGAGCAACAGTGATAAACCCCAGGATGATTCATAATGCTCGGATTTTTGGAAACATCCCACATAAATCGTGCGTTAATAACAGATTTGTACTGGAGATGGTTCAACTACAGGCAAAAAACCCGGCCTTTAAGATACGTTTTTTTTTCTTAGGAACAACACGGTGAATGGCCGATGATTCTCCGGGTACTTCAATATCCCTATTCCTCAGGTTCCGGCATCTTGCCGGGACGCTCATGTATTGATGCGCCTTCAACATCACACGGTGCCGGAATCCAGAAAAAGAAGGTGGATCCCACGCCAAAGGTGCTTTCCATACCAAGACTGCCGCCCATCTGATCTACCAGTTGACTGGAGATGATCAGACCCAACCCGGTTCCGCCAAAGCGGCGGCTGATGGATGAGTCGACCTGCGAAAACGCCTGGAACAGCTTGGATCTTTGTTCTTCCGTAATTCCGATTCCGGTATCTCTGACATGAAAAAAAAGCTTGCCATTCTTGCTGTCAATGGCTTCAAAACCTGCCGTGAGTTCCACATCCCCCTCCTCAGTAAACTTGACAGCATTGTTCATCAGGTTCATCAGCACCTGCTTGAGCCGAACCGGATCCACAACAGCATGCCGCGGAAAGTCCGGCTGAATCTCGTAAAAAATGCGCAATCCTTTTTGGGCGGCCTGGTACTCCATGATGGCCATCGTCTGCTCCACCAGTTCCACCACATCGGTCCTGAAAGGATGCAGCTCCATACGTCCGGCCTCAATCCTTGAAAAATCAAGGATATCGTTGATGATACCCATAAGCACATTGGCGGAAATACTCACGTTTTCCAGGTACATCTTCTGGATCTGATTCATGGGCGTGGCTTCCAGCAGATCCGTAAAGCCGATGATACCATTCAAGGGGGTGCGCAATTCGTGACTCATGTTGGCCAGAAACTCGCTTTTCGTCTTATTTGCTGCCTGCGCTTTCTCCTTTTCGATGACCAGTTGCTTTTCGAGTTCAAAACGCTTGTGCATGTTGGCCAGCATTTCCGCAAAAAGCTTCAGCAGCGACTTCTCTTTTTCGGTGTACCGGTAGTATTGCGATACAGATTCAAAACCGACAAATCCAACGCATTTATTTTCCTTGATCATGGGAAAGGTAATAAGACTTTTGATCTCCTGTGCCATCAGATGGTCGCGCAGAAAGCTGCCATCCGGCAACGCCGATACATCCGGTATGTCTAATGGCTTGCCATTTTTGTGGACTTCTATCAAGGGCATCAGCAGCTCAAACGGCACTCTTTGCAGCTGGTCTATCTGGGGCGGGATTCCGGCAGCGCACCATTCATGCGTGTTGCGGCCAAACTGACGGTTCCAGTCATACTCAAAGATGTAAACCCGGTCAGCACGGGCAAACGCCGCCAGCTCGAGCAGAGACTGCCTGATGGTGTCCTCCATCTCGCCCAGTGGCACATTGATGTAGGTGGATGCGATCTTCATCAGGATTTCCTGCAGGCGGGACTGGTGTCTCAGCTGATTTTCAGCACGATTCCGCTCAAGGATCAAACCGGCCTGCCTTCTGAATATGTCAACAAGGGTGTTGCTTTTTAACTGTTCCTTTTCCGGCATAACAATAGTAAAGAACCCCAGCAACCGGTCGTCTCTGACAATACCTGCCAGCGCGACCTCCCCCAATAGCGGCACTTCGCCCGACGCATCCGCCTCTTTTACATCCATTCCCGAGACATCAAACTTTTCCATTGCAGAAAAACAGATAATGCCTTTTTCAAGAAGATCAGCCACCAACCCCCGCTCCTCCAGCCAATTCATTTTATGGATATCGAATCCAAATGTTTTCGCTGCTTTCTGGAACAGCCCCAAAGCCCCGCACGAAGCCACCATCTCTGTCTCCCTTTGGCACGACTTGACCATGTTAAGCATCACAAAACGGGCTCCGGTGATTTCCAAAAGTGTAGAAGTAAGCCGGTAATAATCTGTTTGCCCGATTTTTTGCTCGATGAAATACCGTGAGGTCTCAGCAATCACTTTCTCTTTTGTGATATCAAATACAAACGAACAGAGATATCCCTCCTGCGGCCTGAGAATCTCAACCCTCAGCCATCGCTTCAGAATCCGTGAATACAATTCATACTCTCTTTTGATACCGGTGGAAGCCACCTCGTCAAATATGCACAAATCATTCAGCTCGGCCAGGCCGGCCCCGGGGAAAACATTCCTGACTTTTTTCCCGAGTATTTCTTCTTTCTTGAACCCTGTCAGTTCTTCAAGCGCCCGGTTCACATCAAGTATCTGAAAATCCTCCACCTCTCCTCTGTCATCGTAGACAAGTTTGTTATACACAAACCCGAAAGAGGCTTCATACATAAGATGTCGATAGTCGGCCGAATCCATTACCATCCTGTCTGTAAAGGTGTACCAAATACCCCGGTTTGGCCTTTAAAGTTACATAAATTTGTCAGCCATTCATAAAATACACTTAATCCCAATCACCGCAGCGCAGTGTGCGGACGAGGTCAAAGCGGCCTGGCGGGGATAATACAAGGACAGCACGGATGGACCTCTGTTCGAAACCGGTAACAATAATGAGGTGCTTTTGCAATGAGTTCACGGAGTTCGTTTACGTGCCGGAGTTGCCGCGCCTGGTCGCCAGTTCCATGACCCTGGTCATCCTGGATATAAATTCACCGGGCGACCCCAGCTCACCCTGTATCAGCAAAGCACCGTCATACAGCTGACGTGCCATCAGTCGCACAGTCTCGTCGTTGGCCTCCTCCTGCAGACGGCTCATGTTGCGGATGACCGGGTGTGACGGATTGACCTCCAGAACCCGTTTCGACGGACCCGTATCCTGGTCCATCATCTTCATCATGCGCTCAAGATGGCTGTCCAGGCCCTCCTTGCCGATGGTCAGGGTGACGGCCGAATCCACCAGCCGCTTTGACGCGACGACGTTCTCCACACGGTCCCCCGCCTCTTCCCTGAAGACGGCAAGCAGCCGGTCAAGCGCGTCTCCGGAAACCCGATCGGACTTTTTCTCATCCTCAGGTTCATCATCCAGGTCCAGATCTGCTTTTTCAATGCTTTTAAGGGGTTTTTCCTTGTAGGACCCGATGCCCGGGACGACAAACGCATCCACCGGATCGGCAAGCAATAACACCTCGATATTCTTTTTGCGGAAATATTCCAGCTTGGGATCGCGCTTCAGCTCGTCCAGGCTGTCGCCGGACAGATAGTAGATCTCTTTTTGTGAATCCGGCATGCGCTCCACATAACTTTTCAGGGATACCATGTCGTCCATTACCTTTGCATCTGTTTCTTCACCCTTGCCGGACCTTTCATCTTTTTCCCCGGCGGCAGCTTCACCCTTTCCGGCGGCATCGCCACCTCCATTCCCATTCCGCTTTTCGGCACTTTCCGCCTGCGCGAGATCCAGTGTCCGTGTGCTGTGGAAGCGCAGCAGTTCGGTGATACGGTCGCGGTTGGCAAAATCCGAGTTCATGCCGGACTTGAACAGCGGCCCGAACTCCTCGTAGAATGTTCGGAATTTCTCCGGCTCGCTTTCTTCCCAGTACTCTATCATCCCGAAGATCTTGTTCACCAGCACTTCGCGGATCTTGGCCATCACCGGGGAGTGCTGGGTGACTTCGCGGGAAACATTGAGCGGCAGATCCTCGCTGTCCACAACGCCTTCCATGAAGCGCAGGTATTCGGGGAGGAGTTCTTCGCAGTCCTCCTGGACAAAAACCCGGTTGGAGTACAGTTGCAGCGATTTCAGGTTTTCGGTCCGGAAGAAGTCCGGCTTCGCTTTCTTCGGGACAAAAACCAGCGCCTTGAAGTTGATACGTCCTTCCATGGAGAGGTGGAGATGGTCGAGCGGCTCCTCGAAGTCATTGCTGATGAACTTGTAGAATTCATTGCGCTCTTCATCAGTGACTTCGTTTTTGTTTTTATGCCATACTGCGCCGCGTGAATTGACTTCCTCGCCGTTCACCTCAATGCTGTAGTCCACAAAGTTGGAATACTTCCGGATGAGCTGTTTGATGCGCTCCGGTGCGGCGAATTCCTTGTGTTCGTCCTTGAGGCGGAATGAGATGCGGGTGCCGCGCTCGGTGCGGTCGCTTTCTTCGATCTCATAGGTGCCCTGTCCGTCGGAAACCCAAATCCACCCTGTTTCATCCGGATCGGCGTGACGCGTTTCCACCGTGATCTGCTCGGCGACCATGAACGCGGAGTAAAAACCGACGCCAAACTGTCCGATCATGTTGCCGTCCAGACTCTTTTTCTGGTCTTTCAGCTGTTGTAAAAATTCCATGGTCCCGGAACTGGCTACCGTCCCGAGCCGCCCGGTAAGGTCGTCGAAGGTCATGCCGATACCCGTATCCTCAATGGAGAAGGTCTGCTCTTTTTCATCGACTTCGATTTTGATGCGAAGCGGCAGCTTGGGTGACTGCACGGTGTCGCCTGTCACCTGTTTGAAACGGAGCTTGTTGAGCGCGTCTGATGCATTCGATACGAGTTCGCGGAGGAACACTTCCGGATTGGTGTAAAGCGAATTGACAATGAGATGGAGCAACTGCTTCATCTCGGCCTTGAATTCGAACTGCTGTCGTGATGTTTTGTCCATGGATTGAAAAACGTTTATAATGTGTTTAAATACCGTTCCCCGGTCAGTTCCGGGAAAGCTCGCAAAAGCGCCCGGAAAACCTGTAAATGCGTCTGGAAAGCTCGCAAAAGCGCCCGGAAAACCCGTAAATGCGTCCGGAAAGCTCGCGAAGAATCCCGCTAAAGCCCTGCGAAAATCCGATAAAGCTTCGGAAAAGTCCCGGCATTGCAGGTCAGAGCACCTTTATCAGAATATTGGTTACAAGAGCCAGCAGCAGGGTTATGGCAATGAGGATGAGTACCTGTTTGTATTGTGACATGACTTGCCTGGGTTACATCATTAAATGTTGTCAATTAAATGTTGTCAATTAAAATACCGCAAATTACGGCGCTTTTTTGACGAACTCCACTTCCCTTGCGCGGCCGGTCGATACCAGAAAGCCCGTAATCTGTCCCTCATCATCCCGCTGAAAGACAAAGTCCCATGAGCCGGCGCGCCATTTGTCGTGTGCGTCTTCATTCATTACGCCGCGCGGGGAAAGCCTGCGTATGAGCTTCAGGGATCCGTCCTCCACGGCCAGCTCATAATCAACCTGCAACTCTTCGTTGTGATAGATGCCCTCGTACGGAGCCAGAAACGCTTCAAAAACCTCCTGCAAGATTATTTTTGCCATTTCCCGGTTCTTTTTAGCCGGATCGGCATCCTCCCGGTTGCACAAGGTAAGCAGCGCCAGGTCGTGCCGGGGAAAGCGGCGCACATCCGTTTTGAAGCCCATGAAGTTGCCGGAGTGCCCCTCCATCCGCTCGCCCTGCCAGGCTTCCACATCCAGCCCCAGTGCGTATGCGAGGGTGTCGCCGCTAACCACTTCGCGCCGGGTCATCAAGGCACGAAGCTCATTCATTTCATCAGATAAGTCGTTGTACCTCAGCCAGAAAGACTCCCAGTGTTTCCAATCCTTCAAGGAGGAATAGAGTCCGCCCGGACCCACCCCCTGGAAGTTGCTCAGATAGGTTTTGCGGAATTGGGCAGATGCGGGGTCTGACGGCTTTTCCTCTTCCGCACCCGCTTCTTCCGCCCCATCCGAGCCGGCTTCGACCGGCGTGTAGCTGATCACCCGGTTTGGGATCACGCGCAGGCGGTCATCATGGAAGTGCGTTTCCGTCATCCCCAGCGGCTTCAGAAGCTCACTTTCGACAAACTCGGAGAACCGTTTCCCGGAAGCGGCTTCCACCAGTTTGGCCAGCGCTGTGTAACCGCTGTTGGTGTAACTGAACACTGTGCCCGGACGGTTTTTCAGTGTTTCGCCGCGATAGAACAGCGCCATGTAATCATCCAGGTCCATCACATTGCTCAGCGAAATGCCGGAAATATCCATCAGGTCGTAGATATCCGGCAGGCCCGATGTGTGGTTGAACAGATGCTTCACGCGCACTTCGGATGCCCATTCCGGCCAGTCTTCAATATAGTCGGATACGGGCGCGTCGTATCCGATCTCCCCCCTGACAACCAGCAGCGCAGCGGCGGCAGCCGTCACCTGCTTGGAAACCGAGGCCATATAGAACCGTGATGAATCCGTCAGCGGAATGCCGTAGTCGAGATTCGCCATGCCAAATGCGGCGCTGTGCACCATCTCCCCATTGCGATAAACGGCGACTGCGCAGCCGGGCGCATCCTCCCGGTCAAACTCCGAGAAAAGCTCGTNCATGGCCGAAAGCGAGGATTCGTCCGGAAAATCGGCATGGATTTCCGCAGATAGCGGCGCAACGGAATCCCGGGNCTGCCTGTTGGCGGATTCCGCTTCGNCTGCCACGGCCTCACCGGCGTGCGTGGNGCAGGAAGTGAACATCCACCCGAAAAAAATCAGNAAAAGTGACTTTTTCAGGGAGCGGGCGGCCGAAATAGAAACTGTGTGTGACATGGATTCTGACTTTGTTGGATATGGCTCTGGTGGATTATTGGATATGGATCCGGTGGATTCGATTCTCCCGGGTTGCAGGTTATTCTCTGCGGGGTCATTCTTAACGGGTTATTCGGGTTATTCTCTGCGGGATTATCTGCGGGTCAAACTTCTCGGGTCAATATCTGCGGGATCATCCGCGGGTCATTCGGGTCATTCTCTGCGGAACGTTATGGCTCCTGTGCGGGGTGCTTCGAGGGTGAACTTGTGGATGCGATCATCGCTGTCGCGTTCGAATCGGATATTCCAACG
>SL_3KL_010_SEDDRAFT_10002204_pt1 | contig 17833 bp, 17 predicted proteins | sample SodLakKL_010_SED_2_FD_10381 | JGI IMG/M metagenome (IMG submission 10381) | reverse complement strand
GTTCAGGACATGATCAGTACCTGCATGCAATGCGGCACTTGCACCGGTTCTTGTCCCAATGCTCAATCCATGGATTATACGCCCCGGCAATTGTGGCGCATGGTTCTTTTAGGGCAGAAAGATGCGATTTTTGAAAGTAAAACCTTCGCCCTGTGCTCATCATGTTATTACTGCACCTTAAGGTGTCCCCGGGGGCTTAGTTTGACTGAAGCCATGGCCGCCTTAAAACAGTTGGCGGCCAGGGAAAAGGTAGCGTCTTATAGACAAAGTGCGCAATTTTATTCAAGTTTTCTGGAAAGCGTGAGACGACACGGACGGGTCCGTGAGATGGAAATGATGAATCTTTACTTTATTGCCATGAAAAATCCGCTGCTTCCCTTAAAATATACAGGACTTGGCATAAAGCTGATGAGAAAAAGAAAAATTCCTCTGCACTTACCATCAAAAGGGGTGGGTGTGTTGGATAAAATATTTCGAAAGGTTCAAGAGCTGGAGGATAGATCATGAGATACCTTTACTATCCCGGTTGTTCTCTGGAAGGCACAGCCCTGGAGTACAGTGTTGCTACCTGGGCATTGATGGAAACCATGGAAGCCGAGATAAAAGAAATTGATAATTGGACTTGCTGCGGGGCCAGTGCGGCTGAATCCAAAAGCAGCCTGCTGTCACTGGTGCTTCCGGCAATTAATTTGGCAAAAGCCGAAGAGATGGATCCGGAAGCCAGCGTGCTCGCGCCCTGCAGCGCCTGCTATTTGAATTTGAAAAAAGCTGAAGTTAAAACCCATAAGGATTTTAGTTTGCTAAAGACCGTCAACGAAGTACTCAAAGTAGAAAACCTTCAATATCGGGGAAAAACAAGAGTAAAACATCTTCTGGATGTACTGGTCAATGATATGGGACCGGAGAAAATTAAAAGCAAAATCAAGTATCCTCTGGATGGCCTTAAAATCGCTCCTTATTATGGATGCCAGTGCCTTCGCCCTTATGCAGTTTTTGATGACCCTGAACAGCCAAAATCCATGGAGCCCTTACTGGAGGCTGCGGGTGCTGATGTGTTTTCATGGAATATGGGCCCCAAATGCTGTGGAGCTGCACTTTTGACCACAAAGCGGGAGGATGGTATCAAACTGGTGACTTCCATTTTAAAGGCAGCCAAAGGAGCGGATGCCATTGCTACGGTCTGTCCCATGTGTCAAATGAACCTGGAAGCATTCCAGAAAACCATTTCCAGAAATAACAACAAGGACCTAAATATATCCGTGCTGTATCTTCCTCAATTATTAGGAGCAGCCATGGGAATTGACCAGAAAAAACTTCGGCTTGATTTGAACCTGGCCATTTCCAAAGATTTACCCAAGAGATTAAAAGTGGGAAATATTGCATAAATATGCCTGAATTTTTCCAAAGCATACGCAAAAAATTGGTCTCTAAATTGATCATTGCGGTGGGCATTACCCTGTTGGTTTCCATGTCCGCATGGGTATTTTTCAACATCAAATACCAGAAGGACCGGATGATGCAGGATATTGTGGTTAGCTCTGACCGGTTGGCCACCACCATCAAATTGGGGACCCACTATGCCATGATGACCAACTCCAGGGATGAAATTAATCAGATTATTAACAATATTGGCACGCAGAAAGAAATCAACAATATTCGAATCTATAATAAGGAAGGCCAGATTAAGTATTCGAACCGGCCTGTTGAGGTAGATCAGACTACCAATATCAGGGATGAAGCCTGCTATATTTGTCACAGAACAGAGCCGCCTCTGTTAACCCTGCCTCTGGAAGAGCGGATGAGGGTTTTTACTTCATCGGAGGGGCAACAGTTGCTGGGGATAATCAGTCCCATTTATAACGAACCCGGATGTTCCACCGCTTGCCATTTTCATCCTGAACAAAACGAGATCCTGGGAGCACTTGATGTGGTGATGTCTCTTGCAGATGTGCAGCAGGAGATTCGAAATTATGAAAAGGGGGTGTTGGGTCTTACCCTTTTTGTGTTTCTCATTACTTCGGCCATAATCTTTGTTTTTGTACATAAATTCGTTAACCGGCCGGTATTGGAACTTATAAAAGGTACCCGAAAGCTGAGTGAAGGTGAATGTGAGGTTTATGTCGATATTGATCAAAAAGATGAAATGGGTGAATTGGCAGAAGCCATTTGCCAGATGGGAAAAGAAATATACCGAAAGCAAAGTGAACTTAATAAACAACGGGATGAATACCAGAATCTTTTTGAGTTGGTTCCCTGCCTGATTACCGTGCAGGACAGAAATTACAAATTGATCAAATATAACCGGGAATTTGAGGAAAAGTTTCATCCGCTGAAAGGCGATTATTGCTATCATGCCTATAAAGGAAGAGACCGGAAGTGTACGGTTTGCCCGGTTGAAAATACCTTCGAAGATGGCGGCTCATATGTGAGCGAGGAAGTCGGGTATCGCAAAGATGGATCAGTACGGCACTGGTTTGTCAGGACATCACCCATTCATGATGCTGAAGGAAACATTGTTGCAGCCATGGAAATGAGCCTGGATATCACCGAGCGCAAACAGCTTGAATACAAACTGGAAAAGTCCGAAAAAAAATACCACGCAATTTTTGACAGTATTCCCAATCCCGTATTTGTTCTCGATATCAATACCTTTGATATTCTCGATTGCAATGAAAGTGTAAAAATGGTGTATGGGTTTAACAAGAATGAAACATTGAGTAAAAATTTTTTAGAGTTTTTTCAGGGAAAGAACCGGGACGATTATGCATTCAAACTGTCAACTGCCAAGGTGATTAACCGGGCCAAACAAACTGCCAAAGATGGCAGAACATTATATGTGAACATTCGTGTATCTCCATCGGAATACACGGGTCAGAAGGTATTGCTGGTAACCACCAGTGATATTACCAAAAGGCTTGAGGCCGAGCAGCAGATGATTCAAACCAGCAAGCTGGCCACTTTAGGCGAAATGTCCACAGGTGTTGCCCATGAGCTGAATCAGCCCCTGTCGGTTATCAAAACAGTTAGCAGCTTTTTTGTCAAAAAAATCGATAAGAATGAAGATGTGGATAAAAACACGCTTTATACCATGCTCAAAAAGATTGATAGCAATGTGGACCGCGCGTCACGAATTATCAATCATATGCGTCAGTTTGCGCGAAAATCCGAACTGAGCCTGAGCAAAATACAGATAAACGATGCTGTGGATAAGGCGTTTGATATTTTCAGCCAGCAGCTCAAATTAAGGGGTATCCAGGTGGTCAGGGAAATCAGCGAGGGCTTGCCGCCTATAAAAGCCGACACGCTTCGCCTGGAGCAGGTATTTATTAATCTTTTGGTTAATGCTCGCGATGCAATCGAACAATCCTGGGAAAAAAAGATGCATTTGGCCTCAGCAAATGGAGAAGACGTTCCCGAGAAAATAATTTATTTGAGAACTTATCGAAAAAAAGATAAGGTTGTCGTTGAAATTGAGGATACCGGGGAGGGTATTCCCCAGGAAATTCTTGAAAAAGTGTTTGAGCCTTTTTTTACAACCAAACAGGTGGGAAAAGGTACGGGTTTGGGACTTTCCATCAGTTACGGAATTGTCAAGGACTGTGACGGGGAGATTCGGGTAAGCTCACCGCCGGGAAAAGGCGCTTGTTTTATTCTGGAATTTCCGGTGCCCCCAGAGGATATTAAAAGCTAGGAGCATTATGAATGATACCATTGAAAATAAGGTCCTGCTGGTAGATGATGAAGAAGATATCCGCCTGGTGCTGGGAATGTCCCTACGTGACATGGGCTACGAGGTGCACACTGCTGAAAATGGGGAAGAGGCCCTGAAAAAATTTCAGGAAAACCGACCACCCATCGTACTTACAGACATAAAAATGCCGGGTATGGACGGCATCGAGCTGCTTCGTAAAATAAAAATGGAAAACCCTGAAACCGAGGTTATCATGATTACCGGGCATGGTGACATGGATCTGGCCATCACCAGTTTCAAAGACGAAGCATCTGATTTTATTACCAAGCCCGTAGATGTTGATGCGCTCAATGTAGCTATCCAGAGGGTCCGTGAAAAAATACTCATTCGGCAAAAATTAAAAGATTATACCACTCATCTGGAATCTCTGCTGGCCGAAAAAAGCAGGACAATCGCAGGTGCCCGGCAAAAAGACGTAAAAAAGCCAAAAAATGTTGAACCTCAGACAGTTCAAAGCAGTTTCGGAGATATTTTTAACCAGCTTCCATGTTACATTACAATCCATGACCCCCGTTTGACTTTTAGTTCGGTAAATAACCGCTTTAAAGAAGATTTTGGAGATAAAACCGGTTCCAAATGTTATCATGTATGGAAACAGCGCAATGAGCCTTGTGAACCATGTCCGGTACTCAAAACCTTTGATGATGGTCAATCCCATCAAATGGAAACCGAGTTCATAGCCAAAAGTGCAAGGCGCGTAAATGTTCTGGTGTGGACATCTCCTGTTCGAGGTGCCGACGGCGACATTACCAGTGTAATGGTCATGGCCACCAATATCGACCAGGTGCTTGATATTCAGGATCATCTTTCTTCACTGGGCCTGATGATCGGTTCGGTTTCTCATGGCATCAAAGGTCTTTTAACCGGTATTGACGGGGGATTATACCTGCTTGATTCGGGTGTCTCCAAACAGGACAGCAGGCAGATCCGGGAAGGCCTGGATATTACCAAGCAGATGATTGGACGTGTCCGTAACATGGTGCTGGATATTCTCTTTTATGCCAAGGACAGGGAACTCAACCGGGAGCCATTAGAGGTGGAATCCTTTGCCGAGGATGTTGCTGAAGTGGTGGAACCCAAAATGAAAAAACAATCCATCAGGTTTATCAAAGATTTCAGGCAGCCCCTCGGAGAGTTCAACATCGATTCAGGCTTTCTTCATTCCGCCCTGGTCAATATCCTGGAAAACGCCATGGATGCCTGCACGGACAACCATTCCAAATCAGAGCACACCATTTCATTTGTCGTCTGTAAAAATGGGAATGATATCGTTTTTGAAATAGTTGACAACGGTATTGGTATGGATGAGAAAACGGCTTCCCAGATATTTGATATGTTTTTTTCCGCAAAAGGAAAGCAGGGCACCGGTCTCGGACTTTTTATTTCCCAGAGAATTGTAAAGCAGCATGGCGGAGAGATAATCGTCAGATCTGAAGAAGGGGAGGGCACCACCATGACAGTTCGGATTCCTGTTGACGACAAGACTTCAATAATATGAAAAACTCGCAAATCTTTCCATTCAATAAAAATATAATCGATGAGATCAAAGATGCTGCCGGAGCTGATTATGTAGTGACTGACCCTGATATTTTAAAACAGTATGACCGGGATGCCTCTTTTCTTCGTGCAATTCCTCAGGTAATGGTCATGGCGCAGTCTGCTGAACAAATCAGCAGGCTTTTAAACCTGGCCAACAGAAGAAAATTTCCAGTTGTGCCCAGGGCCGGTGGCACCGGCCTTGCCGGGGGTTGTTTGCCGATATCCGGGGGGGTGGTGCTGAATTTGTCTTCCATGAACCAGATCCTGAGCATTGATACCCAAAATCTGATTGCCGATGTACAACCCGGTGTTATTACTTTAAACCTGCGAGATGCTGCCAGAGAAAAAGGTCTTTTTTATCCTCCGGATCCTGCAGGCATGGATAAAAGTACCATTGGCGGAAATGCTGCAACTTCTGCAGGAGGCCCATCATGCCTTAAATATGGTACGACAAAAGATTACGTATTGGGACTGGAAGTGGTTTTACCCCAGGGAAATATCATCATGACAGGGGGTTGTACACGCAAGGGAGTGGTTGGATATGACCTGACCCACATCATGGTGGGCTCCGAAGGAACTTTGGGAATTATTACCAGGCTTTTTTTAAAATTAATACCGCATCCTCCGGCAGCTCAAACAGTGGCGGCTATTTTCCACACTCTCCAGGATGCCATGAAAGCTGTCACCGAAATTCAGATAAGAGGACATTCGCCGGCCGCTCTTGAATTTATGGATGCCCGATGCATGGCGCTTATCAAAGATTTGATACCATTGAGCATTTCCGGAAATAAAGGTGCTTTTGTCATTATGGAATTAGACGGTGCAGTGGAACAAATCGATGCCTCCATGTCGGCGATTATACCAATTTTAAGAGAAATGGGAGCTTCGGAAATCCTGAAAGCTTTAAATGAGCATCATCGGGAAAGCATCTGGACCGGGCGGCGTCAAATCTCAAATCGAATTCGCGAAAATTCTGTTTTTAATGTAGCAGAAGATATCGCTGTACCTGTCGGACGAATCGCTGATTTGGCCGACAACATGCCGGAAATTGAAAAACGATGCGGGGTAAAACTTTATGCATTCGGGCATGCGGGCGATGGAAACATTCATATCAACATAACCGCTTCCCAAAAGGATCACCCTGGAATTGACGATGCTATCCGGGCTGTTTTCAAAACCGCCCTTGCCATGGGGGGTACCATCTCAGGCGAGCATGGAATCGGATATGCGAAAAAGTCTTTTATCAATCTCGAATTATCTCCTGTCAGCATTGCCCTTCAAAAAGACATTAAAAAGCTTTTTGACCCCAATATGATTCTCAATCCTGGCAAGATATTTTGATGACAGGTTGTTTCCATCGGATGCGGGTTTTACCTGTAGGTGCGAATTCATTCGCACAGAGGCGTTTGTGTAACCCGGTACGCAAAAAATTAACCGCATCAGTATGCGAGACTCAGCAGAAACTTTCAAATATTCAAATATTGCAAAATTTCCCCGGAAAAACTTTTCAGATCCTTAAGATTTTTGTGGAGAATACCAACCACCACTTCCGGATCGATTCGGGCATAATCGTGAACAATGATGTTTCGGAATTTTGCCATTTTAATCATTGAATTGCTGACAGTCTCTGAAATGACCCTGTTTTCAAAAAGCACCAAAAAGAAGTCTTTGTTATCCCTGGGCTCCCGCATGCCGCTGCGGGAAATAATATGAGCGGCAATATCGATGCAACATTCGCAGGCAAGGTGCAATGTTCTTTCAACAAAACGTTGATCTTTTTTGCTCTGGCGATAGTTATTTAGAGAAATTGTTTCATATTCTTTCAGATCACTGAGGTATTCTCTTAAAAAATTGAGTTTGGATTGGATCACTTCAGTATCATGCATATCAGGTAACTCCGAAGTAGGATTTCAACTCTTTGCGGTTTCGATCAAGATAATATTTGAAATCAAAATATTCTTTCCGCTTTTGAATGGCCCATGCATGTTCTTTTTCAGAATTTCTGGCATACAAAAGAACACCATGGGTCAGAACTTGCCGAATCATTACAAGAGAAGCCAAATTGAGCACAACTATATCCGTTTGTACCTCAAAAATATTTTCCAGTTTGTCCATCAGTTCGAGGCGCAGGTCAAAAAAGGATTCAGATGGTAACTCGGGATCACATCGAATGGCGATGTCGATATCGCTTTTGGGACCGGCATGACCAACAGCAACAGAGCCGAAAAGATATGCGGACTGGATAGCCGGACACCTTTTAAAAAGGCTCAGCAGCTCTTTCTTAAATCTCGGAATGTTGTCTGTAACATTTTTTTGATCTTTCATAATTAATTCCTAACAACCCATATAGGGATTGTAAAGATGATTTCACGTTAGGTTCAAAAATTAGAATCGCCGTTTTTTTCAGGGGAAAACTTGACAATTTGAGCTCCATGAGGATAAAATCTTTTCCCAATTAGCGGCAGAAGCCGTTTGAACAAAAAAAGTAATAAGATAAATGTTCAAATTGAGCCATGAAGGCTGAATGTTCCAAAACGGAATAATAGCTTTTATGGCTTTTTTTTGTTGGAATAAGCCCTTTACGAACCTATAAATCCTGGTATGGAGGCAATATGGCAAAAATTAAAACAGGTTTATTATGTTTTGTGGTGATCTTTATGTCTGCGCAAATGGTATTGGCTCATCACCTTTGGGTAACCAAACAAGACGATGTTTATGCCGTGTGCAGGGGAATGATCGCTGAAAGGCTCGATAATTATGATCCTCAAAGAGTGACACAAATAAAGGCATTTGGAAAAGATGGCCATGAAGTTCCTTTGCAAAGGCATGACAGAGAGGATGGCGCATTTTTCAGTTCGGATAAGGAAATTTCCATGGCAGTGGTCCGCTCTGACTGGGGACATCGTGTTAACACGACACAGGGAAAAAAGTTTATGACCAGACAGGAAGCTGAGCAGGAAGGGTTTCGAATTATAAATTCGTTTTTCTCCACACAATTTAGCAAATCATTGTTTGCAAACGGTGGTGCGATTACAAAACCGGTGAACATGATGCTTGAGATTGTTCCATTGAATAGCCCTTTTGAAATGCCTGCAGGCGAACCGCTTCGTGTAAAACTTCTTTTTGAAGGAAACCCTATGCCAGATACTGCGTTATTTATGGAAACAGGACAGGAAATTAAAACTGACAAAGAAGGTATTGCACAGGTGGATATTGATGAAAAAGGGATCCATTTGATTTGGGCCAGGCACCAGATTCATGCTGTTGATGATCCGGGATTGGACCACCATGTGTTTACAACATTTCTTAACTTTGAGGTCGAATAGATGAACCCAATATATAAATACACCTTGATTTTATGGATTTTTGGCATAATTTTATGTTTTAATTCCAATTTGGTTTCAGCACACGGAACAGCCCATCGATTGCTGACCGATACCAATGCGGTAACTGTGGAATTTTTTTATTCAGACAATGAACCTATGAGTTACTCTGAAATCCTAGTTTTTAGTCCACGGGACCAGAAGTTGGAATATCAGAACGGAAGAACCGATCAAAAAGGGAGGTTTTCCATTTATCCCGAAATTCCCGGAACATGGAAAATAATAGCCAATGACGGTATGGGACATAAAGAAACAGCGACCATTCAAATACAGGAGGATATAGCTGAGACACCCGGCGGGCAAATGGGCAGAACGGTTCAGGCAGAAGGTGATGGATACTTATCACGATTATCCACGGCAGTGAAAACCGTGGCGGGGTTGAGTCTGATACTTAATGTTTTTCTGGTTCTGCATTTGTGGAAACGAAATGGTTTTTCCAGGAAAGAATGATATATGACATTAAAAAGTATGCTTGTAGCATTGTTATTGATATTAACTGGCTGCACCGGTATTCCAAAAGGCATAACTCCTGTGGATGGGTTCGAAGTTGAACGCTACTTGGGCAAATGGTACGAAATCGCTCGGCTGGATCACCGTTTCGAGCGAGGTTTGATTAACGTTACGGCCCATTATTCACCGCGGGAAAGCGGAGGGATCACCGTGGTCAACCGCGGCTATGATCCTGTGGAAAATAAATGGAAAGAGGCTGTTGGAAAGGCTTTTTTCATTGAAGAACCGGATATTGGTCGCCTTAAGGTTTCCTTTTTCGGTCCTTTTTATGCAGCGTATAATATCATTGAGTTGGACAAGGACGAGTATTCCTATGCCATGGTGTGCGGGCATTCTCTGTCTTATTTTTGGATCCTGGCACGGCAGAAGCATATGGATCAAGAAACTTTGGCAGACCTGGTGAATAAAGCTTATGAAATGGGTTTTAATGTGGAAGAATTGATCTATGTAAAGCAGGAATAGAACTATAAATCTTAGGATTAATACAGGAAAGGTAAAACACCAATGAATGAATTGAACGCCTGCCGACAGTGGCTTAATGAGATCAACTGGGATATGATACATGAAGATGCCGTAACCATGTTTCTTGAATGGGGTAATAACAACTGGCGTGATGCCTTGCGGACCCCGGTAAGAGGAACAGACGATTATTCCATTTATTTTGTTATTGACACCTGGGAAGAACCCAAAATTGTACTCATGAAAATGACCAAATATGGTTCTACCACTTTATGCGAAAAGCGGCTTCCGGAAGATATCGCAAAGCGGTATATGGAATCCATTGGCGGAATTAAGGGCATCCATGAACTGAGCTCTGATATCAAGCAATGGTTGGAAAATGAACTGGAAAAAACTGAATGAAACCATCAGGTAAAAGATACCAATAATGAAATTGGCTTTTAATACGAAATTTGTTGAAGCTTCTTTTTTATCTTCTTTTGGAGATAAAATAAAAAACATGATTGAAATCAGAACCAACCCGATAACTTCACGAACCTCACGTATTAAATATGCCCCCATGAAAGAAAAAGAAACCGGAACCCAATGTCTGCCTCCAAATCCGCCCGAGGCAGACAATATTGAAGACTGCCCATTTTGTTATCCGCAAATTTTAAAAACCACACCGCTCATCAATCCGGATATTTATCCTGATGGCCGAATACAAAAAGAGCAATCCGTATTGTTTCCCAACCTTTTTCCTTATGGAGCGTATTCTGCTGTGAGCATTTTCGATAACCGGCATTTTGTCGAAATCGGGCAGGCAAGGTTGTCATCTTATGCGAACAGCTTAATTAATTGCGGCAGGTATCTTAGACAAGTTCTGAATTTTGATCCCCATGCGATTCATACAGCCATCACCCAAAACCATCTGCCTGCTGCAGGGGGTTCCCTGGTTCATCCACACCTTCAAATTCAAGCCGATCACATTGCCTCCAATCACTTTCGCTTTCTAAAAAAGCGGTCTTCCGAATATTTTCGGGAAACCGGAAATTTTATATTTTCAGACTACCTTGCCTGCGAGAAAAAAGAAAGTGACCGCTATGTGGGCAAAACCGGAGATTGGGAATGGCTGACTGCTTTTGCGCCGGAGGGTCATTTTGAACTCTGGGCGATTTTACCCGGCCATTTTTCCATAGCCCGCCTTCCGGATGAAAAATGGGAAAGTCTGGCTATTGGAGTCTTAAACGCTCAGCGGTTTTACCGCAGTGTTTGCCGAAACGGTTATAACCTGGGTATCCTGGCTGTAGAATCTGAAAAAGAGGCTTTTCTGGAACTCAGATGCGTAATGGTGGCTCGTTCCAATTATGCTCCATGGGCAAGAAACGATCACAGCGGTTTCGAAGTGATGCTGGGCGACATGGCCACTTTTTTATCACCGGAAGAAACTGCGCAAAAGGCTCGTAAGTTTTGGGCCTGATATTTCCCCCCAATGGAAACAATTTGTAGGTGCGAATTCATTCGCACTGCTGAGTCTCGCATACTCACGAAGGGCATTTTTTGCACATCTGATTAGTGCCTGTCCCAAAACTCCTCTCCCTCTGGGAGGGGCTGGGGGAGGGAAAGATAACCTCCTGATATCATATCCTTAATATATTGGGATATTTTTCAAAAACATCCTTTCATAAAAGTGAATTGGATGTTTGATAAAACTTTTTTAATATAAATAAATACGCCTTTGTGCGAATGAATTCGCACCTACAATTAAGCCCACATTCGATGGAAACAACCTACCATTTAAAATCATCCGGATCTTTTCTCAGTGCTTTAGGGGTTGCCAGAATTTCGTACCAAACCACAGCATTTCTGAGTTGTTGCCTGGTCGGATTGACAAAAGGCTGAAGATCAGGTTTAATTTTTGGCTCTGGTGTTTCCAAAGGTTTTGGGACTTGCTGAGGTTTTTGGACATCAGGTACCGTTTTTTTATTCCTTAACTTTTCGGAAGGAACCGGAGGCGGTTGAATATAAGAGTTTGCTTCATAGGATACTTTGACCGGCCCTTCCGCTTTACCATGCTTTTCTTCCTGAGCCTTCTTTATCTCACGCTGAATTTCTGCGACGGTGTCCATTAACCTGTTTCTCCAGCCGGATTGTTTCTTTTCCCCCTTTTTATCCGATTTATACAAATTCATTTCCGGGTTGGAACTTTGTTGTTTGGAGCCTGCAAAATCTTTAATTTTATTTTTGGTTCTTAAAATGGTTGCGATAACAAATAAAAGGAACAATAAAATCGGTAAAAAAGATAAAATTTCCATAACCCGCTTCCTGTTAATCGGCAGTTTAAAGCCGGTAAATTCTAAAAAAAACCTATATCTTTAAAAATATACCATATCTTTTAAAACATAAATAGTTTTTCAAAAATTAAATTTATCACCGGATTTGCGAGGATAAGGATTGCAAAAGCTGCGCTTTTGCAACATGAACTTTATTCTAAAACCTCTTTAAATACCGAAGTCACTTCTATAAGGTTTTCTTCCCAATTCAATGCGAGGGGATCTATGAAAACCACTTTACCCCCGATTTCCCGGGCGATTACTTCAGCACTTTGGGTCGAAAACTGGGGTTGTACAAAAACTACCTTTATATCATGCTTTTTTGCATACTGAACCAGTTCCATTAATTGTGCAGGTTTTGGGCTTTTTCCTTCCACTTCGATAGGCACCTGTTTTAAGCCGTAGGTTTTGGCAAAATAACCCCAGGAAGGGTGAAACACCATAAAAGGGGTCCCGGGATAAGCCGAAAGGGCTTTTTCAATATCGGCATGCAGGTTATCGATTCTTGTGATAAATTCCTGGTAATTTCGCTCATAAACGGAGCTGTGAACCGGATCCACTTCCTGGAGAGTTTCGAGTATGGTTTGCGCCTGAATTTTTACCAGAGGAGGCGATAACCAGATGTGAGGATCGAGAAGGCTATCATGGTGGTGGTGATTATGTTCGGATTCATGGTGATGGTGGTGGTTTTCGGATTCATGGTGATGGTGATGGGATGCCATGGGAATTTTTTGGATATTTTTATCCGTATGAACAATTTCTAAATCAGGGTTGGACGATGTTATTCTTTTGAGCCATACTTTTTCGAAAGGAACGCCTATGGCAAAATAGATCCTGGCTTTTGCAAGGGCGACCATTTGATGAGGCTTGGGCTCATAGGTATGCGGACTGGCCCCTGGTTGCACCATTACGTGAATATCTACCAGGTCCTTGCCAATTTGTTGCACAAAATATTGTTGAGGCAGAATGCTCACAAAAACCGAAACATTATTTTCCGAATATGCGTTTTGACAAATCAGAAACAACAAAAAAATTGAAATGATGATTTTAAAGCCAAGTCGTTTCATTTTTTTATTCCTTTCTTGTAATAAATACGCTGTTTTTCAATGCCGTGGAAAAACCCCTCTTTGCAAAAGGGAAAATATCTCTGGATTCTGTTCTTGGCCAAATCCGGGAGCAATACTGCATTCACTCGATGTTCATATTTTAGTGCAACATTATTGCATTTAAATTTAAAAGGCAATCTTTTTCTTTGCGATATACAATCCTGACTTGCTGCAAAAAATATCATGCGTCCGTTTTCCGGCTCTGACATGCAGTTCTTGCATGCAGTTAAAACATCAGGTATTATTATTTATATTGTTTTTGTGAATGGTTGCAGTGATAAATAATCAAATCCGGGGCAGATAATTATGATTATCCAATTAAAAAACATTTTATGTGCTATTGATTTTTCCCGGCACACCAACCAGATGCTTCATTATGGTGTCGGTTTTGCAAACCGTGTCGGGGCTCGTCTTCTGGTTTTTCATTCGGTCAACTATCCCGGAGATGAACTCTATGCTGCCCCCGGTTCCGAACATGAAATGGCGGTTCGAAAGATGGTCACCCGTGCTGCTCACAGGATAGAGGGTATTATGAAACCCTACAGTGTGAACTGGGTTCCGGTTATTACGCAAGGAGATCCTGCGGTCATGGTAACCCGGGTTGCGGAGCAGGAAAACGCGGATTTGGTGATGGCGGTAAGTCATGGTATTTCAGCATTAAAACGTCTGCTGGTAGGTGCAGTGGTGGAACGTATGGCCAGAGGACTGGGCTGTCCTTTTCTGGTGATTCCTCCCAAAAAAAGTTCCAAAATATTCAAACCGAAGATATCGTTTTCATTAAAAAAAATGGTTGTCGGCTGTGATCTTTCTTCAGCGACTTCTCCGGCTCTTGAATATGGAAGGTATTTTGCCAAATTTTTCAATGCTGAAATTCATTTGCTTCACACTCTGGAAAGCCCTGTCAATGAAGACATCGTCGATAAGACCGAAGGTAGTTACGGTGAAGTACAGCAAACACTTCAACAGCGGATTTATGACAAGTTATTTAATATTTATAAAGATGAAACGGATGCAAACTTTAAATTCAAGGTCGCTTTAAGAACCGGCATGCCTGGAGAGGCGCTTACCAGATATGTTAAACAGGAAGCCGCCGATTTGATGATTGTTGGCATTAAGCGTCACGGGACCATAGAGAAACTTCTGGTGGGCTCTACAACCGAAGCGGTGATAAGACATTCACCATGTCCTGTTCTCGTGGTTCCTCCTGGAGTTGTATCTCAAAAAGCTTAGGGAGTTGAATGAACCCGATGAAGATTATAGGATTGAATCAAGCGGGTATTATCAAGGATGAGCGATATCTGGATCACATTACGGGCGATGGTCATCCCGAGAGTTATAAAAGGCTGGAAACAATATATGGCATGCTAAATGATCAGGATATGAGGGGACATTTTAATGAAATTGTTCCCAGGCTGGCTGTGGAGGAGGAGATTTTGCTGAATCACTCTCCTGAATATCTGAAGCAGGTTGCGGCTACTGAGGGAAAAGGCTTTTTTGCTCTGTCTGCGGATACTCATGTTTCGGAAAACTCTTATACGGCAGCACTTTTGGCCGCAGGGGGGATATTCGACGCCATTGATATGATCAATTCCGGCAAAATTACAAGGGTTTTTTCACTTCAAAGGCCTCCCGGTCATCATGCGGAATGGGGTCGTGCCATGGGATTTTGCATATTCAATAATGTCGCCCTTGGTGCCCATTATGCCCGAAAGGCGCTGGGAATGAAACGTGTATTGATTGTGGACTGGGATGTTCATCATGGCAATGGCACGCAGCATTCCTTTGAAGCAGATCCCTCGATCCTGTTTTTTTCCATCCATCAATTTCCTCATTTTCCCGGCACAGGCCTCTATACGGAAGTGGGCAAAAGAAAAGGAGAAGGTTTTACCATCAATATACCTCTTGGAAAAGGATATGCAGATGCTGAATATGCCTTCATTTTTGAAAAAATTTTAAAGCCTGTTGCTTTGGAATTCGGACCGGATTTGATTTTGGTGTCAGCCGGTTTCGATATTCATAAATCTGATCCTTTGGGAGGTATGAACGTGACTACCAACGGGTTCGCTGTTCTTACCCGTTCCATTATGAACATGGCGGATACTTGTTGCGGCGGTAAAGTAGTATTTACCCTTGAAGGCGGCTATAACCTGAAAGTTTTAAGAAATTCCGTAAAAGCCACTTTAAAAGAACTGGCAGAGCAGACATTGAGTAATCCGGAGGAGGCTGCCCATTACGCTGTGCAAAAAAAAGTACAATATGTTCTGAAAAGATGCTGGCATGTGCATCAGCGTTTTTGGGCCAGCCTCAATCATAATTTGTAAGCGTTAACTTTTAGCGGAAAGGGGATGAGCCAACATGAACAAAATAAAAATCATGGAGGCATCGGTTAAAAAATGGAACAAAATTATTGCAGGAGAAAGTGCTGATGGCGGTGTTTATGATTGTCCACCATGTCGTATCTTCTATTTTCTGATTTGTTTCGGTTGTCCCATAGCTGAATATACAGGCAACAAATTCTGCAAGGGCTCTCCCTATCCCCGCTGGTACTGGCACCAAGTAGAAGCCCATGATAAAATACGAAGAAAAATATACTGTCCCGAATGCCTTAAGCTGGCCACCGAAATGAGGGATTTTATGATTGAAATCGTTGAGCATCTCAAAGCAGAAAAAAAGAAAAAAGAACAGGAAAGTGATTTAAAACAGAGCTGAAAAATAACTTTAACTTTTTTATCAAATGAGTGTAACCTGTTTTGGTGAAATCCGATTACACAAACAGGTTACACTCTTGTCAAATGCTTGCTGCGATCAGGTTTTAAAAAATGAACACTTTTTTAATTATAGTCGCTTATGGAGAAATTCTTCTTTGGATTGCAGCATTGCATTTATTTTTTTTTCATAAAGGGCTCACTTTTGCCGAGTCAGCTTCCTATGCTTTGATTTCCACACTCATGTTATTTTCCTTTATCTTTCAGATTGTATTTATCATGGGAGTTCCGGAAGCCTCGTTTTTTTTTGAGGCCATTTTGACTGTTACGGCAATAGCAGTGCTTTTGAAACTGCGAGAACACCTTAAAAGTTTCCCGGCCATCGTTAGGTATGTCGTGTTGAACCAACCCATGGTTTTTTTGGGAATGTTCGCAGCATTCAGTTACCTCGCTTTTCTGGCGTGCAGCACAGTTCCGGAGATCGGTTATCAGGATTTGTTTAACAAAATAGAGCGGTTCGGGGAACAAAGAACTTTTTTTTTACAAGGTGATTCTCAGGAAACACATGCTCTGTTTCCGGTGAATACTGCCATAATTTCTCATTTGTTTCTGAGGGCGAATTCACAGATTGGAACCGGTTTGATTGGTTTTCTGGCATATTTGTCTGTCGGATTTTCCACATATGCTTTATCAAGGCGATATGCATGGCCGGACACTGCATTTACCGTCACTATCATCACCGTATCTTTAACCCGCCTGGTTTTTATTTCCACTACACCCGGAACGGAAATTGTACCTGCGGCAATCTCCCTGTTTTGTATACTGGCCATTTACAGGGCACTGGAGCAACCGGACATTAAAGATATGCTTCTTTTAGGCCTGGGCATTTTCTTTTCCATCTCAGATAAATTTTTGTATATCGCTTTTCCTGCTATTTTAATCATTTTATCCTGTGTGATTTTTGTTCGCCGACATGGAAGGGTGACCTGGACATCACTTTTGAGAAAGAACTGGAAAATATCGTTGGCTTCGGTGATTCCATTGGCCGTGTTTTCTCAAAGCTGGCTTTTTGCATATAACAGGTTTGAATATGGGCATTGGCTGGGATCTCATCAGGTCGCAAGCATGCCCATACATGATAATGTGCTGTTAGGAGCTGTTGCAAACCTGGTAAGATATTTTTTTGAATGCCTTCATTTGACCTGGCCCCTGGATATTCTTTTTAACTGGGTCTTTAACTTTTCCTTTAACGAACAGCTTCTTAAAATCTATACTTTCGTTTTTCTTCCACTTTTCGGTAACAGTGGAGCAGCAACTCCTTTTGTTTTGACATGGCTGCCCAGTGGTCAGTTCTCCTGGTTTGGACCTTTCGGTATCCTTCTGGTTATTCCGGCTATTGTCGTATCTATCTTTCGCGCTCATCGCCGTTTGAAGGCCATCGCCATCGCCCTGGCAGGTTATGTCTACATTGTGACACTGGTGGTTGCCTGGATGCCCGGCAATGCAGGGTATTTTACCCTTGTGTTTACTTGCGGAGGATTTTGTATTTCTTTCCTGCTTCCACCCTGGCGTCTTACCACAACACGTAAAAAATTCCTTCAAGTCATCAGCATTATGCTGCTTGTATACGTATGCCTTTTCAACGCAAACAGGCCTCTTTTAAAATGGCCCGAATTATTCGAAAACTTTCCAACCTATCAAAAAATAGAATCGCAAAATCCAAAACCGGATTATGGCGATGGTACAAAAGACTTTTTGTGGTTCCCAGCTTTGGCAAAGGGGGGACAGGGGGGATTTGAGGCTTTTTTAAATCCTTTTCCAAAGAACTGGTCTTTACCCACACATGACACAGTGGGGGAAACTTATTGAAACCTATATAGATTCTCCGGTGGTTAAAAACCACCGGCTAGATAACCTAACCCCTCTCGGGATTTGGAAAGTTGACTGTGCTGAACAAGCGGTGATTAAATGCCATTGACTTAATAAAGCAAGCCTTTGGCAACTGATTTTCGTCCATACACGAATAACGATTTCAACCTCGATGCTGATACCAACCCCAAAATATGCC
>SL_3KL_010_SEDDRAFT_10002202_pt1 | contig 17837 bp, 15 predicted proteins | sample SodLakKL_010_SED_2_FD_10381 | JGI IMG/M metagenome (IMG submission 10381) | reverse complement strand
GTGTCGCCGCGGCGGGCGGCGCTGGCGTACTCGTGGGTTTCGAGGCGTTCGTGCCCGTCAAGGCCACCGCAGAGGCGCTCGGCGCACGCGTGACCTACCTTGCCGCCTCGAACCAGGTGTTGGTGGTGTTGCCGCGGCCGAGCCTCTCGGCGCGGCTGGAGGGCAGCGGGAGCGCGGAGCGGTTGGTGATCCGCGTGAGCGGGCCGACGCGGGTGAGCAGCTTCGTCAGCGAGGCGGTGCAGACCGTGCACCTCCGCTTCGAGCGCAGCGATCTCGCGAGTCCAACGAGCTTCGTTGGCGACGCGTTCGTGCGGGCCGACGTGATGGCGAACCGCGGTGACGTGGATGTTCGGATCCAGCTCGCGCCAGACGTGCGCGCCAGCTGGACCGAGCTTCCCGACGGCGCGGGCTTCGCCGTCGTGGTCGGCTTCGCTCGGTCAAGCGGGGACGCGCCCCTGCCCATCGACGCGTCGACGCCGACCCGCATCGTCCTGGATCCCGCGGGCGGTACCGGTCCGGCGGCCGGTGACGCGGCCGCGGTCACGCTCGAGGTCGCTCGCATCGTCGCGCAGCGCCTCGAGCGCGCCGGGTACGAGGTGTCGCTCACGCGCGCGGGACCGATGGTCCCGGCCGCCAGCGACCGGGCCGCGCAGGGGACGGGTGCGCGGCTGTTCCTCACCCTGCAGGTGGCCGATCTGCCACGCGGTTCGCTGCGGGTGTTCCACCTCGGCGACGCCGCCGAGTTGAGCGCGTTGGAAGACGCCGTCAGGATCAACGCCGAGGCCGTGCTGCAAAGGCCGGAGACGGACGGCGTGAGGCGTCGGATCCTGCTCGACCTGGTCGTCGATCTCGACCGTGGTGCGCGCTACGCCGAGGCGCTGGCCGGCGCCCTTCGCGATGCCGGTGGCTTCGACGTCGCCGGTCCGCGGGCGGCGCCCGTCGCGGTGCTGACGGGAGCCGCTGGGCGCGGTGTGCTGCTCGAGGTCGGCGCGGCCGACCTACGCGATCCAGCCTTCGCGCCGCTCTTGGCCGCCGCCGTGGCTTCGATCGTCACCAGCGCCGGCGCGCTCCCGTGAGTGCGGTCCGCCGCCGCCGCCGTTGGGGCGACGTCCTGCTGCGACCGCACGTGCTGATCGCCGCGCTGGTGCTGGGGGGCGCGGTGGCGTGGTACGCGGGTGGGTTTCGGGACGCCCCGGCGCCGCGTGTGCCGGACCTCCTGATCGACGCGGAGGCGCACTCGGCGCCGATCACCAGCGATGCCCGCATCGTCGTGTTCGATCGTGACGGCCTGAGCCGCACGGTGGACGTCGAGGTGACCTCGCAAGACGCGTTCGAGGACCGGCTCGCAGCCGCGCTCGCGGTGTTGAGGACGACGCTCGTCGAGGACGGCGTGTGGCCGCAACACGTCGGCGCCCCCACGGTCCTCGGGTACGAGGTCCAGCGGCGGCGCGTGGTCGTGATCGACGTGCCGCCGCTCGAGGGCCGAGGTCCCGACGTGCTGGCCGAGCTCGCGACGCTGCGTTCGCTCGAGGAGACGGCGTTCGCTCACGGTGTGGACGAGGTCACGGTGGTGGTCGACGGCGCACCCGCGGCGACGCTGTGGGGGCAGGTGGCGCTGCGCTGAGCGCGCTGGGCGATCGGGCCCGCGGGCCGTTGCTCAGGGGTACATGCGCGTCAGCATGCGCGGGAACGGGATGACCTCGCGCAGGTGGTGCACGCCCGTGATCCAGGCCAGGGTGCGCTCCAGGCCGAGCCCGAAGCCGCTGTGTGGCACGCTACCGTAGCGCCGCAGGTCGAGGTACCAGTCGAAGGCCTCACGCGGCAAGGCGTGCTCGGCGATGCGCTGCTCGAGCAACGCGAGGTCGTGGATGCGTTGCGACCCGCCGATGATCTCGCCGTAGCCTTCGGGAGCGATCACGTCGTCGCACAGCACGCGCGTCGGATCCCCCGGTACCGTCTCCATGTAGAACGCCTTGACGTGCGTGGGGTAGCGCTCGATCACGAGCGGCCGATCGAAGCGCTCGCCCAGCAACGTCTCGTGCGGCGCGCCGAAGTCGTCGCCCCACTCGAGCTGCTCGCCGGCCTCGGCGAGGAGCGCCAGCGCCTCGTCGTAGCTGATGCGTGGGAAGCCGCCCTGGGCGGCCGGCTCGAGTCGCGCCGGGTCGCGGCCGAGCGTCTCGAGCTCGACGGCTCGGTGCTCCAAGACGCGGCCGACGAGGTAGGCGACGAGGTCCTCTTGGAGCTGCACGTTGCCGTCGTGCTCGAGGAACGCCACCTCGGGCTCGACCATCCAGAACTCCAGGAGGTGGCGGCGCGTCTTGCTCTTCTCGGCCCGGAACGTGGGGCCGAAGGTGTACACCGCGCCGAGCGCCAGCGCGCCCGCCTCGGCGTAGAGCTGCCCGGACTGCGACAGGTAGGCCTTCTCTTCCTCGAAGAGCTCGATCTCGAACAGGTTGGTGGTGCCCTCGACGGCCGTGGGCATGAAGAACGGGGCATCGAAGCGGACGAAGCCGCGCGCAGCGAAGAAGTCGTGGATCGCTCGCTCGACCTCGTCCCGAATGCGCAGGATCGCCCACGGCGCCCGGTGCCTCAGGTGGAGGTGGCGGCGCTCCATCAGGAAGTCGACGCCGTGCTCCTTGGGCGTGATCGGGTAGCCGACGGAGGGTGCGATGGCCTCGACGTGGGTCGCCTTGATCTCGACGCCCGAGGGCGAGCGCGGGTCGGCGCGCGCCTCACCGCGCACACGCACAGCGGACTCCTGCGTCAGACCGCGCGTGGTCTCGAAGGCCGCGTCGCCGACGTCGGCCCGTGACACCACGGCCTGGACGAAGCCGCTGCCGTCGCGGAGCTGCAGGAACGCGATCTTGCCCGAGGAACGTGAGGCCGTGAGCCAGCCGCGGAGCTCGACGGCCGTGCCGACGAGGGCGCCTAGGTCGGCGATGCGAACGGTCGTCATGTCGGCGAGCCTACCCGACGGGCGCGCGTGGCACGGCGCGCGCGCCCTGAACGGCCATGGCCAACGCCTCGACGACCCCGCCGTCCTCGACGCTGCCGACGCTGGGGAAGCGGGCGAGCAGGGCGCTCTCGCTGTTCGCAACGACGATCGGGAAGCCGACGAGCTCGAGCATCGGGAGGTCGCCGGCGCTGTCGCCGACGGCCATCGTCTTCTCGAGAGGCACGCGCAGATGCTTGCAGAGCGCTGTCACGGCCGATCCTTTCGACGTCCCCTTGCGCGTGACGCTGACGAAGAGCGTGTCGGGTTGCGCCGGGCTCGTCGCCCGGCTCACCTGCACGTCGCTCACGGCGAGGGCCATGGCGTGCGACTCCTGGTCGGAGGTGAGGACCCACTGGGCCCGCACCACGGGTTCGTTCTGCGCCACCTCGGCGAGGTCGCGCACCAAGGCATTGACCCCGATCATGGCTGCGTGCGCCTCGGATAGCGTGGTGCGACGCTCGACGTAGAGGTGGTTGGGCGTGTAGAGCTCGAGCACCAGGCCGAGCGAGCGCGCGTGTTGGACGAGCTTGAGCGCGACCGACTCGCGCAGCGACGAGGCCATCAACGTCTCGCCGTCGGGGAACGCCATGTGGGCGCCGGACTGGAACACGTGTGGAACGTTCGGACCGAGGCGGCGCGCGACGCGCAGCGCCACGCCGAGGCCGGGCCGGCCGGTGCAGACGGCGATCTTGACACCTGCCTCGCGCGCCTGGTCGGCCGCTTCCCACACGCTCGGCGCGACCTGACCGGAGGCGCCGATCACCGTGCCGTCGAGGTCGAGGATCACCAGCGGAATCATGAGGCCTCCACGTCGACGGAGTCGCCGTCGTCGGTGTCGCGCGCGCCCACCACCGCCAGACCGAGTTCCGCCCACTGGGCCGCGTCGGCAGGCGCAGGGGCGTCGGTGAGCGGGTCGGCGCCGCGCTGGTTCTTCGGGAAGGCGATCACCTCACGCAGGCTGCGCGCGCCTGCGAGCAGCATCACGAGGCGGTCGAGCCCCCACGCGATGCCGCCATGGGGTGGCGTGCCGTAGCGCAGCGCGTCGAGGAAGAAGCCGAAGCGCGCGCGGGCTTCCTCGCTCGACATGCCCAGCACGCCGAACACCCGCTCTTGCACGTCGCTCCGGTGGATACGGATCGATCCGCCGGCGATCTCGAAGCCGTTCATCACGAGGTCGTAGGCCTGGGCGCGCACGGCGCCCGGGTCGCGCTCGAGGAGCGGCAGGTCGTCGTCGTGCGGGCGCGTGAAGGGGTGGTGCATCGACGTCCAGCCGCCTTCGTCGTCGCGTTCGAACAGCGGGAAGTCCAGCACCCACACGAAGGCGTGCCCGGCCGCGAGCGGCATGTCGAGGTGCTCGCGCAGCCGCAACCGGACCGCGCCGAGTGCCGTGCACGCGGTCTCCCAGGGACCGGCGACCAGCAGCCACAGCTCGCCGACGCCATCGGACTGCGCCGTCAACGCGGCGCGCTCGTCCTCCGAGAGCGCTCGTGCCAGCGGGCCGCTGAAACCGTCGACGCCGCGCCGGAGCCACGCGAGGCCGTGGGCACCGTGGCGCTTGGCGTGCGCCTCGAGCGCCTCGATGTCCTTGCGGGAGACCGAGCCGGCGTGCTCGACCGGTACGCGCAGCGCTCGCACGACGCCGCCGGCGTCGAGCGCGCCGCGCAACGCTCGCACCTCGGTGGCCATGAACGTCGCGTCGAGGTCGGTGAGCTCGAGGCCGAAGCGCACATCGGGCTTGTCCGAGCCGTAGCGCTCCATCGCGTCGCGGTACGACAGCCGCGGGAACGGCGTGGTGGGCACGCTGCCCGTCGCCTCGCGCACCACGTGCGCCATGAGCGACTCGTTCAGCGTGAGCACGTCGTCGACCTCCACGAAGGCCATCTCGAGGTCGAGCTGCGTGAAGTCGGGCTGGCGGTCGGCCCGCAGGTCTTCGTCGCGGAAACAGCGAGCGATCTGGAAGTAGCGGTCGACGCCGCCGACCATCAGCATCTGCTTGAAGAGCTGTGGCGACTGCGGCAGGGCGTAGACGTGGCCGGGCCGACCGCGCGCCGGCACGACGTAGTCGCGAGCACCCTCGGGCGTACTGCGGGTCAGCAGCGGGGTCTCGACCTGCAGGAAGCCAGCCTCGTCGAGATAGTCCCATATGGCCTTGGTGACCTGGTGCCGCAAGCGCAGCGGCGCCAGGGCCGCGGGTCGCCGCAGGTCGAGGTAGCGGTGCCGCAGGCGCAGGTCTTCGTTGACCTCGCCGGCGTCGACGCTGCCGTCGATCGGGAAGGGTGGCGTGTCGGCCTCCGAGAGCACGGTGATGGTGTCCGCCACCAGCTCGACGTCGCCGCTGGCAAGGCGCTCGCTGCGCTGGCCGTCGGGTCGGAGCCGGACGTGTCCGCGCACCTCGAGCACGTACTCGCTGCGCACGTGCTCGGCGACGGCGAACACGTCTGCGTGCTCCGGCAGCGCCACGATCTGGCTCATGCCGCCGTGGTCGCGCAGGTCGAAGAAGATCAGGCCGCCCAGGTCGCGGCGCCGGTTGACCCAGCCCGCCAGCGTGACGCTCTGTCCTGCGTGCTCGGCGCGCAGCGCGCCACAATCCATGGTCCTTCGCATAGGGCTCCTGTCGGGGACGCTCAACCCGCGAGGGCGGCGTCGGTGTCGGTGGTGGTGCCAGTCGCGCTGCGGCGGAGGTGCTCGGCGAGGTCGTCCTCGGGCACGGTGTGCTGCTCGCCGCTGCGCAGGTCCTTGACTTGGAACGTGCCGTCCGTGCGCTCGCGCGAGCCGCGCACCACGGCGAGGTGCGCACCGCTGCGGTCCGCGTCGCGCAGCCCCTTGCCGGGGTTCCGGGCGACGTAGCCGTGCTCGATCCGGTGCTCGGAGCGCAGCGCGCGGGCCAGCTGTGCCAGCTCGGCGACGGCGGTCTCGTCGAGGGCGACGAGGTAGGCGAGCGGTCGCTCGCGCGTGGCGGCGGCGACGCCGGCACCGCTCAAGGCATCGAAGACGCGCTCGATCCCGAAGGCCCAGCCGATGCCGGGGACGTCGGGGCCGCCGAGCTGCGCGATCAGGCCGTCGTAGCGCCCACCGCCGCCGAGCGCCGACTGCGCGCCGATACCAGTGTGATGCACCTCGAACGCCGTTCGACGGTAGTAGTCGAGCCCGCGGACGATGCTCGCGTCGATCTCGAACGGCACGCCCCACGCCTCGAGCACCGCGGTCACCGCGTCGAAGTGCGCCCGTGCCTCGCCACCGAGCCGCTCAAGCGGCCGCTGCAGCGGTGCCAGCAACGCCTGGTCGCCGGCGTCCTTGCTGTCGAGCACGCGCAACGGGTTGAGCCGCAGGCGCTCACGGCTCACCTCGGACAGCGCCTCGACCTGTGGTTCGAGCGCCTCGCGCAGGTACGCGTTGTAGCGTTGCCGATCCTCTGGATCGCCAACCGAACCCACCTTGACGTGCACGCCTCGCAGCCCGAGACCGGCCAGCACGTCGACGAGCAGGGCGATCGCCTCGGCGTCGAGGAGCGCGCTGGCGCCGCCGACGAGCTCGCAGTTGACCTGATGGAACTGTCGGAAGCGCCCGCGCTGGACGTTCTCCGCCCGGAAGGCGGGGCCGGCACTCCACAGCTTCACCGGCGCGGGCCAGGTATGCATGCCGTGCTCGATGAAGGCGCGCAGCACGCCGGCGGTGAACTCGGGGCGCAGGGTGAGCGAGCGACCGCCCCGGTCCTCGAAGCGGTACATCTCCTTCTGCACGACCAGGTCGGCGGACTCGCCGACCGACTTCTCGAACACCTCGCTGTGCTCGAACACCGGCGTCGAGATCTCGTCCACCCCGGCGCGTCCGAGGATCCGCCGGGTGGTGGCGAGGAGCGCGTGCCAGCGGGGTTGGTCGTCGGGAAGAACGTCGTAGGTGCCTTTGACGGCGCTCGGTCGCATCGGCACGAGTCTACACGCTCGCCCCGTCTGGGGCCGAGGTACATGGGTCCGTGCCGCCGACGCCGGCCAGCGTTTACCTCCGCACGCGGCACGACGACGGGGGTCCACGAAGGACCCCCGTCAGAGCCGAGCTCGCGCCCAGCGTCAGGGCAGGTTTGCCGGTAGTGGGTTGCTGCGGCGTCCGTCGGCCACCACGATCACGAACGAACCACCGCTGCCCGCGGGCGAGGCGAAGGTGATGCGCGTCGGGCTCCAGTCGCTCGCCTCGACACGGACGCCACCGTCGCCGGACACATCGGTGCTCACGAGCACGTAACTATCGCCACCACCGCCACCGAAGTAACGACCCTGCAGCACGACGGCGGATGCGTCGCGGGCCTGCACGGAAATGAGCGTCGGAACGACCTCGGTCGCGACGGTCGCTGAAGGCGTACACGCAGCCACGAGCAGCAACGCCGCTAGGCCGGCGATCATCATCAGGGCACCACGCTTCACAGGAGCCTCCTCTTGGACGCAAGCGTACGTGCCCCTCCGGCACACGTCAATGGCATGTTTCACGGCCCCCACGCGAATGCATGGTGGCAGCGAAGCGCCGGGCGCCCGCTACGTCGCGACCTCGCACGACGACGGCCGCCTCTCGGGTAGCGTGGAGGGGTGAGTCGACTCGAACCCTATCTCCCGGTGGTCGTGGCGCTGATCGCGCTCGTCGGCTTCGTGACGCTCGCGAGCGCGGCACCGGACGCGAGTTACGTCACGCGGCAGGCGGCGTGGTTCCTGGCGGGCGTGGTCGGCTGTGTCGCGATCTTCCTGATCGGCGGTGCTCGCGTCGACAAGCTCACCGTGCCGCTGTACGTGGTCACGCTCGTGCTGCTGGTCGCGGTGTTGGTGTTCGGCGAAGAGGTCAACGGCGCCAAGCGCTGGCTCGAGTTCGGTCCGGCTCGCATCCAACCCTCCGAGCTCGCCAAGGTGGCACTCATCTTGCTCCTCGGGCGCTACCTGGCGCAGGCATCGTCGAGCGGCGTGGTCGGCTACCTGGTGGTCGGTGCCCTCGTCGCGGTCCCCTTCGGTCTGGTGCTGATCGGCCCCGACCTCGGCAGCGCCCTGGTGATCGCGGCCATCGGCGCCGGCATGCTGTTCGTGCGGGGCGTGCCGACGCGCGTGCTGATCGCGGCCATCGCGATCGTCGTCGTCGCGGTCCCCATCGTCGTGCCGCGCCTCGCGCCGCACCAACAGGCGCGCGTCACCGCGTTCCTGAACCCCGATGCCGACCCACAGGGGGCCGGTTACCAGGTCACCCAGGCGCGCATCGCGATCGGATCGGGCGGGCTGACGGGCAAGGGCTGGCGCCAGGGCACGCAGACGCAGCTCGACTTCATCCCCTTCAAGCACACCGACTTCATCTTCCCGGTGCTCTCCGAGGAGCTCGGCTTCGTCGGGTCGGTGTTCGTGCTCGCGTTGTTCGCGCTCATGTTCTGGCGGTTGGCGGTGATGGCCATGGAGTGTCCTAGGCCCCGCGACCAGCTCGTGATCACCGGTGTGCTGGCGTACCTGGGCTTCCAGACGCTCGTGAACGTGGGCGTGTCGCTCGGCCTGGCGCCCGTGACCGGCCTGACGCTGCCCATCGTGTCGTACGGCGGCACCAACTTGGTGATCACCCTCGGCGTGCTCGGCCTGGCCATGCTCGTGCACCGCGACCGCTTCCGCGGCTTCGCCTGAGCCGCGTCCCGGTTGACGTATGGTGCGCGCGTGAGTCACTTCTTCGCCTATCTGGCCCGCATGAAGTTCATCCAACGCTGGGGCCTGATGCGCAACACCCGCACCGAGAACATCCAGGAGCACAGCCTCCAGGTGGCGATGGTCGCGCACGCGCTCGCGGTCATGAGCAACGCGCGCTTCGGCGCCAGCGTCGACCCCGAACGCACCGCCCTCCTCGCCGTCTTCCACGACGCCGAGGAGGTCATCACGGGCGACCTCCCGACGCCGATCAAGTACTTCAACCCACGCGTCAAGGAGGCGATCGACAGCCTCGAGTCGGTGGCCAAGCAGCGCCTGTCCGACATGCTTCCCGACGACCTGCGCAGCGCCTACGAGCCGCTGCTGTTCGAGCGCGACGACGACGCTGCGCACTGGCGACTCGTCAAGCTGGCCGACAAGCTCTGCGCCTATCTCAAGTGTCTCGAGGAGGCCAAGGCGGGCAACCGCGAGTTCGAGCGCGCCGAGGCCACCATCCGCGCCTCGCTCGAGGCGCTCGACGAGCCCGTGGTCGAGGCCTTCATCGACACCTTCGTGCCGAGCTTCCGGCTCACCCTCGACGAGCTCAACTGAGCGGCTCGAACGACGGGCCTCGACCGACCGGGGGTGTCTGGCTGGTACACTCCTTGCCTGACACGCGTGAGGTGAGGTCCGCCCCAGTGTCGATACCCCGTTACGAACCGCGCCGGCCGTCCCACGGACCCGGCGGAGTGCCCTCGAGGAGCGTGCTGAATGGCGAGTCCAGACGATGAGTATGGATCAGGCGACGGACAGCCTCAACGAGAAGCTCGAAGCCCTCGTCGAAGAGCGCCGCTTCGACGCGGTCAAGGAGTTGCTGGCTGAGCGCAGCCCTCCCGACATCGCCGAGGCCATCGACCGCCTGCCCGAGAAGCAAGAGGCGATCGCGTTCCGCCTGCTCCCGAAAGAGACGGCCTGGCAGGCCTTCGAGTACCTCTCGTTCGACGCTCAGGAGCACCTGCTGCACACGCTGTCGGACGTCGACGCCGCGGCGCTGCTCGAGGAGATGTCGGCCGACGACCGCACCGCACTGCTCGAGGAGTTGCCCGGCAAGGTCACGCGCCGGCTGCTGAACCTGCTCTCGCCAGGCGAGCGACGCGTCGCGATGCAGCTGCTCGGTTACCCCGAGGACTCGGTCGGTCGCCTGATGACGCCCGATTACGTCAGGGTCAAGCCGACCTGGACGGTGGGCGAGGCGCTCGACCACATCCGCGTCTTCGGGAACGACTCCGAGACGCTCAACGTCGTGTACGTCACCGACGCCGCGGGCGTGCTGGTGGACGACCTGCGCATCCGCCAGCTCCTCACGGTCGACCCGTCGACCCGCATCGACGCCCTGATGGACCGTGAGTTCGTGGCGCTGAACGTGCTCGACGACGAGTCGTCCGCCGTGTCGGTGTTCCGCAAGTTCGACCGCACCGCGCTGCCGGTGGTCGATGGCGCCGGCGTCCTCGTCGGCATCGTCACCGTCGACGACGTCCTCGACATCGTCGAGCGCGAGGCCACCGAAGACATCCAGATGCTCGGGGGCATGGAGGCGCTCGAGGAGCCCTACCTCCAGGTGCCGATCACGACGATGGTGCGCAAGCGCGTCGTGTGGCTGGTCATCTTGCTGTTCGGCGGCATGCTGACGGCAGAGGCGATGACGTTCTACGAGGACCAGCTCTCCCAGGCCGTTGTCCTCGCCATCTTCCTGCCGCTGATCATCGCCTCGGGCGGCAACAGCGGCTCGCAGGCTGCGACGCTCATCACCCGCGCCATCGCGCTGGGCGAGGTGCGCCTCAACGACTGGTGGCGGGTGATGCGGCGCGAGATCGTCTCGGGCGTCATGCTCGGGGTGATCCTCGGCTCGCTCGGCACCATGCGCATCGTGCTGTGGGCGGTCGCGTTCGAAGCCTACGGACCCCACTGGCCGCTGGTGGCGCTCACCGTGGGCGTCTCGCTGTTCGGCGTCGTGGTCTGGGGCTCGCTCTCCGGCTCGCTGCTGCCGATCCTCCTCAAGCGCCTCGGGGCCGATCCCGCGACCTCGTCGGCGCCCTTCATCGCGACGCTCGTCGACGTGACCGGCATCATCATCTTCTTCAGCATCGCCATGGTCTTCCTGAGCGGCACGCTGCTGTAGAGACGACGGTGCTGGTGAGCCCACGTTGCCGTAGGGACGTTGTACCGCTGCGGCCAAGGCATGCGAACCTCTATCCTGATCGGGAGGCCGTCCGCCCCTCGGCCGGCCCGAGCGCCGCCCCGAAGGAGCGTCGATGCCCTCGACCGTCACCGCCGATACCGCCACCTCGTCACCGTCCACGTCCGCCCCCGGCCCACTGCACGGCGTGCGGGTCGTCGATCTCAGCCGCGTGCTCGCGGGGCCGTTCGCGACGATGATGATGGCCGACCTCGGCGCCGACGTCGTCAAGATCGAGTCGCCCAGCGGTGACGACACGCGTCGCTGGGGGCCGCCGTGGGTCGAGGGCGAGAGCGCGTACTTCACCTGCGTGAACCGCAACAAGCGCGGTGTGGTACTCGACTTCAAGCGCGACACGGACCGCGAGGTCTTGCAGCACCTGGTCGCGAGCGCCGACGTGGTGATCGAGAACTTCCGGGTCGGCACCATGGAGAAGTGGGGTCTCGGCTACGAGGACGTGCTGCGCACGATCAACCCCGGCCTCGTGTACTGCAGCATCACCGGCTATGGCCGCACCGGTCCGTCGGCGCCGCTGCCCGGGTACGACCCGATCATCGAGGCGGTGGCTGGCTTCATGGCCATCAACGGGGAAGAGCACGGACGCCCGCTCAAGGTCGGCGTCGCCGTGATCGACATCCTCACGGGCTGCCAGGCGGCGTTCGCCGTGTTGGCGGCGCTGCTGCATCGCGATCGCACCGGTGAGGGGCAGCGCGTCGACCTCTCGCTGTTCGAGACCAGCCTCGCCACGCTCGCCAACCAGGCGTCTGCCTACCTCATGGGTGGCGTGATCCATCCGCGGTTGGGCAACGCCCACCCGCACATCGTTCCAACCGACACGTTCGAGACGCTCACCGGGCCGGTGATGGTCTGCGTCGGCAACGACGCCCAGTTCCAGCGCTTCTGCGCCCTCTTGGGTGACCCTGGCTTGGCGAGGGACCCACGCTTCGTGACCAACCCTGCGCGCGTGGCGCATCGGACCGAGCTCGGTGCGGTCCTGCGCGAGCGCTTCGCGGACATCGACGGCAGAGCGTTCACCGAGTTGGCCGACGCCGCGGGCGTTCCTGTCGCGCCGGTCCTCGAGCTCGACGAGGTCTTCGCGCATCCACAGGTCGCGGCGCGCGACATGCTGATCGAGTTCGACCACCCGACCGTGGGCCGCATGCGGCAGGTCGGGTTCCCGTTCAAGCTCGACCGGACACCGGCCGCCCTGCGCTACGCACCGCCTCTGCTCGGGCAGCACACCGCCGAGGTGTTGACCGAGGCAGGCCTGGACCCGACGGCGTACGGTGTCGCATCGTCCAGCGGAGCGCGCTCGCCCGGGCCCGTCGACGCACCCCTGAAAGGTCGCTGACGCTTCGGGCCGCCCGTGAACCGGTCGGCAGTGGTGTCGGCGGACGAGCCTCAGATACCGAAGTGCTCGCGCGCACGTTCGATCTGGGCTACGTGATGGTCGCCGTGCCAGCCGTAGACCAGCGGTAGCCGCCACAGCTGGTACGTCACGGGCTTGTCTGGCACGTGCCACGGCCGCTCGAGCTCGGCCGGTCCCAGGCTGCGCAAGAGCTCGACCCAGCGCCGGTGCAGGCCGCCCAGCAGCGCCAGCGACGGCTCGACCGGGAGCGCAGCATCTGCGCTGCGGGACCACGCGACCTCGTCGTAGGCGTGCACGGTCGGCCCGTCTTCGGTGAGCGTGAGCTTCGTTCGGGCGAACGCGTTCATGTGGCTGTCCGCCACGTGGTGCGTGAGCTGACGGATGGTCCAGGCCCCCTCGCGGATCGGGTGGTCGAGGTCGGCGCAGCCGTCGAGCGCGGCTGTGAGCACGGTCGGCAGCGCTTCGATCCGGTCGATGGCCGTCATGACGGCACCCAGGTCGAGCGAGGCGGGGAGGGTGAGGCGGCCGATCGGGTACGTCTCGGGCATCGGGGCGCTCCTTCCCACCCATGCTACGGGGTCGTGGCAGGAGCACGGTCGCGGGGTCGCGCGAGGTCGACCCTCGGGTACGCTGCCACCGTGACCGACTCCACCACCGCCATGCTGAACCACCTCCTCTCGCACCGCAGCATCCGGGCGTACCGCAGCGATCCCGTCGACGAGGGCGTCCTGCGCGACTGCCTCGCCGCCGGCCTGCGGGCCTCGTCGTCGGGCAACATGCAGTCCTACAGCGTGATCGTGACGAGCGACCCCGCGCTGCGCGAGCGCCTCTTCGAGCCGCACATGCGGCAGTCGATGGTGCTCGACGCGCCCCTGCTCCTGACCTTCTGCGCCGACATGCACCGGATGCGTCGCTGGTTGGCGCGCTCCGACGCGCCCGACGGCTTCGACGACCTGATGAGCTTCATGGTCGCCGCCATCGACGCCGTCTTGGCGTCGCAGAACGTCGCGCTGGCCGCCGAGGCGCACGGCCTGGGCGTCTGCTACATGGGGAGCACGCTGGCGAACTGCGACCTGGTGGGCGAGGTCCTCGAGCTGCCCCCGTCGGTAGTCCCGGTGGTCGGCTTCTCGCTCGGCCATCCGGCCGAGGACCCGGCGCCTCGGGATCGGCTGCCGCTCGACGGCATCGTCCATCGCGAGACCTACCGCGTCCCGAGCGACGAGGGCCTCGCTGCGATCTATGCCGAGCGCGAGGTGCGCGGCTGGGAGCGCTACATGGCCGTACCGGACCTGCGCGCCCGCGTCGAGGCGGCGGGCGTGACGAACCTGGCACAGCTCTACAGCGCCGTGAAGTACACGCGCGAGAGCCACGACGCTTTCTCGTCGCGGGTGCGGGCGTACCTCGCTCGCCAGGGGTTCGCCGGCGATCTCGAGCGCGGCGACGCGGTGCGTGGCGAAGCCGTGCGCGGGGAGGCGTAGGGCCGTGCGGGCCGCGATCGCCGACGCCCCCAACGCGACGCTGCGCGTCACCGAGGTGCCCGAGCCCGACGTGCCAGCGCACGGTGCCATCGTCCGAGTGCGCGCCAGCGGCGTCTGCCGCAGCGACTGGCACGCTTGGGTGGGCCACGATCCCAGCGTCGTCTTCCCGCACGTCCACGGGCACGAGTTCGCGGGCGAGGTTGTCGCCGTCGGGAGCGAGGTACGCGCGTTCCAGGGCGGAGAGCGTGTGACGGCGCCCTTCTGCTGCGGCTGCGGCCGCTGCGGCGCCTGCGCCGACGGTCAACAGCAGCTGTGCGAACGCGAGTATCAACCCGGCTTCGATGGCTGGGGCAGCTTCGCCGAGATGGTGATGGTGCCGTGGGCCGACGTGAACCTGGCCCGGCTCCCCGACGCGCTCGACTACGACGTCGCCGCCAGCCTCGGTTGCCGCTTCATGACGGCCTTCCGCGGGCTCGTCGATCAGGCGCAGGTGCGGGCGGGGGAAAGGGTCCTGGTGATCGGTTGCGGCGGCGTCGGCCTGTCGAGCGTGATGATCGCCGCGGCGCTCGGTGCGCATGTGATCGCCGTCGACGTCGACGACGGCAAGCTCGCGCTGGCCGGCCGCTTCGGTGCCTCGGTGCTCGTCGACGCACGCAGCGAGGACCCGGTCGAGCGCGCGCGAGCGGCGGGTGACGGCGGGGTCGATGTCGCGGTGGACGCGCTCGGGAGCGCCCTCACGTGCGCCCAGGGCATCCGTTCGTTGCGGCGGCGCGGCCGTCATTTGCAGCTCGGCCTGCTGCTCGGTCGCGATGCGGATCCGCCGCTGCCCATGCAGGACGTGATCCGGCGCGAGTTGCGCCTGATCGGCAGCCACGGCATGCCCGCGCGGGGCTACCCCGCGCTGTTCCGCTTCGTGCTGGATCGCGGGCTCCCGCTCGGCTCCCTGGTCGGCGCACGCGTCGATCTCGCGGGCGCCGGGGACGCGCTCGCGTCGATGGCGGCGTTCGCACCGGTCGGCGTGACGATCGTGCGGCCCTGAGGCGGCGCCCAGCGGCGCTCGAGGGCGGCCGCTGTCGGCCCGCACCCGGTGTCCCGTAGGTTCCGGCCTGTACCATGGCGAGCGGAGGTTCTATCGCATGTCTATATTGCTCGTGATCGGTCTCGCCCTGGCCATCCTAGGCTTCGCACTCATCGTTCAGGGCGTCCAACTGCAACGTGCCCAGATGCGGCTCGCGGGCATCGGTGGCGTCATCGGCGGCGCTGTACTCGCCTTCCTCTCGGCTGCCATCGTCATCATCCCGGCAGGCTTCACCGGCGTCCTCTTCAGCGTCTTCGGCGGCGTCCAACAAGACGAACTCGGTGAGGGACTCCACATCGTGATCCCCGTCGTCCAACAGGTCACGCTCTACGACGTGCGTCAGCAGGAGATCACGCTCGCCACCACCACCGGCGACCAGATCAACGCCCGCTCGTCCGAAGGTCTCGACATCGGCGTCGACGTCACGGTCATCTACCAGGTCGTGGGGCGTGAGGCGGCCCGGCTCCACCAGGACATCGGTCCGTCGTACGTCAACATCCGACTGCGCCCGCAGATCCGCACCGCGGTGCGAGACGGCATCGCGGAGTACAACGCGGCCGACCTGATCAGCACCCAGCGCGCCGCGCTGCAGCGTGGGATCGAGAGCGAACTCTCCGAGAGCCTCTCCAGCGACAACATCTTGATCCTCGGCGTGCTGCTGCGCGACGTGCGCATCCCCAACCTGATCACCGATGCGATCGAGGAGAAGCAGGCCGCCGAGCAGCAGGTCGAGGTCGAGGAGAACCGCCGCCGCCAATCCGAGATCGCCGCGCAGCGCCGCGTGATCGAGGCGACGGGCGAGCGCGACGCCGCCATCGCCCGCGCCGAGGGCGAGGCGGAGGCGTTGCGGCTCCGTGCCGATGCGCTGCGCGACAACCCCGACCTGATCCAGCTCGAGTTCGCGCAGCGGCTCGCGCCGACCGTGCAGACGATCATGCTCCCGACCGACGGGAACTTCTTGATGGACGTGCGTCAGCTGGTCCGCAACGAGTGAGCAGACGCGTGTGGTCGAGGCGGATCATCCGTCTCGACCACACGCGGTGAAGGCGTCAACCGCCTTGCATCAACCCGCGCACGCGGCCGCTGGCCTCGACGCGCACGTTCTTGGCAGCGGGCTCGCGAGGCAGGCCCGGCATCGTGAAGATGCTGCCCATCAGGGCGACCACGAACCCGGCTCCCGCCGCCAGCCGCAGTTCCGTCACCGTCGGCGTGAAGCCGCGTGCCAGCCCACCCCCCTTGGGGTCGTCGGTGAACGACAGGTGGGTCTTGGCGACGCAGACCGGTAGACGGCCGAAGCCGGCTGCTTCGATCCGTGCGAGGTCGTGGGCGGCGCGCTCGGACAGCGCCACGTCGTCGGCGCCGTACACGCGTTGCGCGAGCGTGCGCAGCGAGGCGACCACGCCCTCGGCCGGGTCGTACAGCGCGCGCCGGCGTGGCGGCTCGGCATCGTTGGAGCGCAGTTGCTCACGCACGGCCGCAGCGAGCGCCACGCCGCCCGAGCCGCCGTCCGTGAAGGCGGTGCAGCGGGCGATCGCGGCGTCGAGGCCCTGCGCATGCGCCTCGATCGCCACCAGGTCCTCTTCGGTGTCGTCGGCGAACACGTTGAGCGCGACCACCACCGGCAGGCCGAAGGAGCGCACGTTGGCCACCTGGCGATCCAGGTGCTCGAGGCCGACCTGGAGATCGCCGCCCCCGTGATGCGCCAGTGCACGCACCGTCGCGACGAGCACCACGCAGCGCGGCCACACGTCGGCCTGCGGCGCCTTGAGGTGCAGGAACTTCTCGCCGCCGAGGTCGAAGCCGAAGCCCGCTTCGGTGACGACCACTTCGGCGTGACGCAGCGCCAACCGCGTCGCAAGGACGCTCGAGCAGCCGTGGGCGATGTTGGCGAACGGCCCGCAGTGCACCAACGCGGGCGTGCCGTCCGCGCTCTGGACCAGGTTCGGCCGCAGCGCCTCGCGCAGGAGCGCGACCATGGCTTCGGTTGCGACCAGGTCGTCGCTGGTGACGGGGGTGCCGTCGTCGCGCCAGCCGACCACGGTGCGGCCCAGGCGTTCGCGCAGGTCGTCGAGCGAGCTCGACAACGCCAGCGTGGCCATCACCTCGCTCGCTGCGGTGATGTCGAAACGGCTCTGGCGTTCGGCCCGCCCGCCGGCGTCGAGGACGACGCTGCGCAGGGCGCGGTCGTTCATGTCGAGCACGCGTGGCCACGTGACCTGGTCGGGCCTGATGCCGGAGGCGGTCGTCCCGGCCTTGGCGCCGAAGTGCAGTTCCGTGTCGATCATCGCGGCCAACAGGTTGTGCGCCGCCGAGATCGCGTGCAGGTCGCCGGTGAAGTGCAGGTTGATGTCGTCGGGCGGTACGACCTGGGCGCGCCCACCACCGGTGCCCCCACCCTTCATGCCGAACACGGGGCCCAGCGACGGTTCGCGCAGGGCGAGCGCGGCGCGGGCGCCGACCCGGCGGAGGCCGTCTGCAAGACCGACGCTCACGGTCGTCTTGCCCTCGCCGAAGCGGGTGGGACCGACGGCGCTCACCAGCACCAGCGCCCCGTGGGCGTCGCCTGCCGGCGGCTCCGCATGTGGATCGAGTTTGGCTTTCGTGGTGCCGAGGGTGGTGACGGCCTGGGGGTCCAGTCCGAGCTCTTCGGCGACGTCGAGGATGGGGCGCGTGCGATGCGTCATCGTGTCCGCAGCGTACGCAGCGGCCTGTGCGGCCTCCAAGTGACGCGTGCCCCGTGGCGTCATGCCGCCCCCACGAGCCGCAGCGCGTGGTCGCCGCGGGCCTCGACCGCGCCGATGACGGTGGTCGCCGCGAAGCGCGCTCCGACGTGCGTGAGCATGTCGTCGACGTGCTCCGGGTCGACGGCGAGGAGCAACCCACCGCTGGTCTGTGGGTCGACGAGCGTCAACCAGTCGACCTCGCCCACGGCGTCGCGCCCCGTCACGTGCGCGCTCACGTAGCGCGCGTTCGAGCCGTGGGCCTTCGTGACGATGCCGCGCGCGAGCGTCTCGGCCGCGCCGGGCAGCCGCGGCAACGCGGCGG
>SL_3KL_010_SEDDRAFT_10002201_pt1 | contig 17838 bp, 15 predicted proteins | sample SodLakKL_010_SED_2_FD_10381 | JGI IMG/M metagenome (IMG submission 10381) | reverse complement strand
CCAATGGTTAGAGGGTCCATCCAGTTTATATGATTGGAGCAAAGTATAAATGGTTTCCGTTTGGGGATATTATCGAGGCCCTGTACTTTAATTTTAAATAAAAGTTTCAAATAAACCCAGGCAACAAAACGTCCAGCATTATACCATATCCCACTCATCTGGTTTACCTCTGCAGCATTTCATTATTGACAGTTCCAACAACCCTGTCGACAACCTGTTCAAAACTCAGGCCGGTTGTATCTATAACAATTGCATCGTCAACTATTGTTAAGGGCGAATCTTCCCGCTGTGAGTCAATTTTATCACGGTTTTCTATTTCTTTTACAACTTCATCCAGCGCCAGGTTAATTCCTTTTTCAAGTTGTTCTTTGCATCTGCGCTTTGCTCTTTCTTCTATAGAAGCATCCAGATAAAATTTAAAGTCGGCATCGGGCATAACTCTTGAAGCAATATCCCTGCCTTCCATAATTATTCCGTTAGATTCAGAAGCTATATCTTGCTGCATTGATACAAGGTGTCTGCGCACTGCTGAAATTGCAGATACCGGCGATACAAGTTTATTTACGTCTGCTTGACGAATTGCGGCAGAGACATCTTTGCCATCCAGAATAATTTGATTATCTTTACCAAAGTTGATTTCAGTTTCACTCAAAACCTTGTTGAGAAGTTCCAGGTCATCAAGCTGCAGGTTATTCATTATAACCTTTAAAGTTATCGCCCTGTACATAGCACCTGTATCGAGATACTTTAGCTCAAGCATTCCAGCTATCTTACGAGCGACGCTGCTTTTTCCTGCACCGGCAGGTCCGTCTATAGCAATTTTCGGCTTATCGTTTGTTTGCATAGTGCTCCCTTTAATTCTTTAAAAGCTGAACCAGTCAATTTCTCCTTGCTTAACGCATTACTCATTTTCTCATTAAAGCAGGCATTTTGCAAGCTAACTTTGACTTTCAAGCTTAACAAGAGCATATAGATACTCGATTTCTTCACTTTGCAGATGACGATGTGATCCCTCTTTCAAATTTCCAGCATTAAGACCGGCAAAGGAATATCTAATCAACTTTTTTACCGGGTGACCGATTGCCTGGCATAACTTCTTTACCTGTCGCTTTTTACCTTCAGTAAGAGTTATTTCTAACAGGGCAATGTTATTTTGAGGGTCTTTTTCCAGGATCTTAATTCGGGCAGGAGTTCGTTTTTCTCCTTCAATAAGAGGACCTTTTTTTAATTTTTCCAATGTTTCAGGTCTGGGTAACCCGTATACCCAGGTATGGTAAACTTTTTCTACAGCATAGCGGGGATGCATCAGGCGATTAGCCAGCTCCCCGTCATTGGTAAGCAGGAGTACTCCACTGGTATCGGCATCAAGCCTGCCAACCGGATACAAACGGGCAGCCTGCATGTTAACAAGCTCGATTACCGTTGGTCTGTTATGGGTATCTTTCGCGGTAGAAATATATCCGGGAGGTTTATTTAAAAGAATATATACTTTGTCTTCAATGCCGCTAACAACTTTATTATCTACGGTAACCTTGTCTTCTTCCGTAACCTGAAGCTGGGGTTGATCAACCTGCACATCGTTTACAGAAACGCGCCCCTCAAATATTAATTCCTCGGCCCTACGGCGGGAGGAAACCCCGGCCCTGGCCAGGTACTTGGCCAGCCTCATTACCTCTTCCTCCATCTTTCTTCTGATGCGCGCTCATATTTATTCATTATAATTTTGCACTTCATCTTTCGAGTCAATTTCTTCAATAATTTTTATTTCCTGATCGTTATTTTCGTTACTGCCTTCGGATTGCTCTAACTTGTTTTCCAGATCCAGCGGAGGCAGTTCATTTAAATCCATTAACCCAAAATATTTCAGGAAATCAGGTGTTGTGCTGTATAGCAATGGCCTGCCCGGACCTTCTTTTCTGCCGCTAATTTTTATTAGTTTACGTTTTATCAGGTTATCCAGGACATGCTCACATCTAACCCCGCGTATTGATTCAATCTCTATCCTGGTGACCGGCTGTTTATACGCAATTATGGCCAGTGCTTCAAGTGCGGCAGCAGTCAGGTTGCTTGAAACATCCTCGCTGAATGCTTTTTCCAGGTACGGTGCCAATTCTGGACGAGTTCCCAGCTGAAAACCGCCTGCTGTCTCTATAATCTGCAATCCCCGGTCGGCATCATTTAATTCTTGCCTCAATTCACCGGCCAGCCTTGCTGCATCATCCGGCGAAATAGAAAGCATCATGGCAATTCGATCTGCCTTTACCGGCTCTTCACTTAAAAATAGCAGGGCTTCAATTAATTTCTTCTGTCCCTTTTTCTCCAACTGTTGCCTCCTCCCGTGCTGATTCCGGAATTAGCCTAACCAGGATCGGACCAAATGTATTTTCCTGCAGCAAAACGACCCTGCGCTGCCTGGCCATTTCCAGGAGTGCTATAAATGTTACTATAACTTCCCAGATCCCGGAGCCACTTATGAATTCTTTCATGCTTAAAGCCTGTTGTTTTTTTAAAAGAATAGATTCTATATAATTCGACTTATCAGCAACTACAAAATCTTCAACTGCATTAAAGGTCGGCACATAAGCATCTGTAAAAGTCGCTTCTGCAAAACGCTGCATTATGTCGCTCAGGTGATCAGCGCCTTCCCATATGGTATACACAGATTGCTGCTGGGTAAAAACCATAACCTTCTGACCACCTGTGGAACGCAGGTATATTTTTTGCTGTTCTTCTTCTCTCTCCTGCAGTTGCCAGGCTATTTCTTTAAAGCGGCGATATTCTTCAAGGCGCTGAAAGAGTTCTTCAGCCGTATTAATTTCAAATAGTTCATCATCATCTTCCTCTTCACCACTGCGTGGGGCGCGCGGCAAAAGCAGTTTCGATTTAAGGCGCAGCAGGGTTGCCGCCATTACTAAAAACTCACTTGCTATATCCAGGTTCAGTTCTTTCATGGATTGCAAATAACTTAAGTACTGTTCAGTTATTTCTGCAACAGAGATTGACCAAATGTCAACCTCGGCCTTTTTAATAAGGTGGAAAAGCAGATCAAAAGGTCCCTCAAAAGTGGGCAGTTTTATTTTATATTCCACCTGCTGCATAAATATTACCTCAGACCAATTTTTTTATAAACCTGGCTCAGTTTCTCTTCAGCCCTTGCATCCGCTTTCTCTGCGCCAATGGACAGCATTTCATCCAGGTAACCTTGTTCACCGGTCAACTCACGGTAACGTTCTTGAAGGGGACGCAAACTTTCAATAACAACTTCAGCCAGCTGTTCTTTTAAATCTTTGTAACTTTTACCGTAAAAATGCTCTTCGATTTCCTTGCGTTCTTTACCTGTTAAAAGCTGATAAATGGTTAAAAGATTATAAATACCCGATCTGTTTTCGTCAAATTTAATATCCCGCATCGAGTCGGTTGTTGCTTTTTTCAGCTTGGACCTAATTTGATCGGGAGTATCAAGCAGAAATATCGCATCGTTCTTATTGTCCTCACTCTTGCTCATTTTTTTCTCAGGATTGGCAAGGCCCATAACTCTGCCACCGACAGGAGGTATCATGGCATCAGGCAGGACAAAAACATCACCATAGCGGTAGTTAAAACGCTGGGCTATATCCCTGCTTAACTCAATATGCTGTTTTTGATCTTCGCCAACCGGAACCAGGTGGGTATCATATAACAGAATATCTGCCGCCTGGAGGACAGGGTAATCGAAAAGACCAATACTGACTTCTTCTTTCTGTGTCTCTGATTTTTCTTTAAACTGGGTCATACGGTGCAGCCAGCCCATTGGTGTAATACAGTTTAGCAGCCAGGCCAATTCAGAATGGGCCCTGACATGGGATTGTATGAAAACAACAGAGCTTTTTTCATTAAGGCCTGCAGCAAACAACAGTCCGGCCACTTCCCTGACATTATTCCGCAACAGTTCCGGATCCTGGGGAACAGTTATAGTATGCAGGTCTACAACACAGAAGTAGTTATCGAACTGCTCCTGCATTTTCACCCAGTTTTTAATAGCACCCAGGTAGTTGCCCAGATGCAGGCTTCCCGTAGCCTGGATTCCTGAAAAGACTCTTTTTTTGTCCATTATTATGACTCCTCCTGTTCTTCGGTTAAAGACCTGGCAGAAAACTGATTATAATACTGTAAAACTGTAAAATAAAATTTGCCAGGGGAAATATGATTATTCTGAATACACCCAGGAAAATAAACATCAGCAGTAGGATTGGGCCGTAGCGCTCAAGTTGCTGATATATTCCCAGGTAAGAATCAGGCAAAAAAGACATCAGTATTTTTGAACCGTCAAGGGGCGGAATGGGTACCAGGTTAAAAAGTGCCAGGTAAATATTGATAATAATTAGCTGCTGGAAGAACTCAAAGGGTAAACCGCCAAAGACAATCAAGCCTGCGTTTACCAGGTAGGTAAATACCAGCAAGCACGCAAAAGCCAGGACCAGGTTAGATAGAGGGCCGGCAAATGATACCCAGCGTAAACCTGAGCGATACTGGCTGAAATTATAAGGATTAATCGGAACCGGCTTGGCCCAGCCGAATCCAACCAGAAGGATCATCAAGGACCCGATCGGATCGAGATGGTTTATGGGGTTTAGGTTCATCCTCCCCTGGCTGTGTGCGGTTGAATCACCAAAATGATAAGCCATGCGGGCGTGAGCAAACTCATGAACCGTTATAACAATCAATAAAATCGGTATGCGTAAAGCAATTATTACAGGATCTAAACCAAAAATCATTTAAGTTCACTCCTCTTTTTCTTGTGCTGCTTTCAAATAATTTATCACAAAGTCCAGTTCTTCCTGGGGAGTGCGGACTTCACCGTCTAACACTGCCTGCTTCAAACTATCAATTATTTTCCGGTAAAGTGGGCCGGGCTTTACACCCAGTTCTTTTAAGTCTCCGCCTCTCAACCTTGGTCTTATATATCTCAGGCCGTCCATGTATAGCTTCAAATACTCCCTGACCTTGGTATTATCAGTCTGAGTATAGGCAAGCAAAATTGCTTCGACCGGAAGAGGCTCAAGGTAATTAACTACTGCACTGGGATTTAAATCTGACTGGTTAAGTTTTTCCAGGACAGCAGGCGCTTCCTCGCAGGATTTTTTTATAGTATCTTCCCTTTCCCGGGATAGATACAACTTTTTAATTATAGCAGACCGGTCTTGAGATTCCAAATTGCAAAGCAACCCGCTTAAATAGGCTACTTCAAAATCAGGATCTTCTTCCCAACCCCGGCTTTGCACCCAGGACAGCACCTTTTCCAATCGGAAAAGAGTTTGCCAGGCTTTTTGGTCAATTTCTGCTTCAGGATAAAGGAAGGGCATTAAGTTAAGATTGAATAATCGTTTAAGTATTTTAACGGGTGAAGGCTCTCTATAGATCAGTTTTAGCTCCTGGTTCAAACGCTGCCTGCTGACTTTGCCTAATACTTTTTTTTGGACAGCTTTATGAAGTAACTTTAATGTTTTCGGTTCAATTTCAAAGTTGTATCTCTGCTCGAAACGAACTGCCCGTAATATCCTTAAAGGATCGTCAATAAAACTTTGCTGGTAAAGGACCCTGATAATACTCTTTTCCAGGTCTTTTTTACCGTTGTAATAGTCAATGAAATCACCGTAATTATCTTTTTCAAGCGAGCAGGCCATAGTATTAATAGTGAAATCACGCCTGAAAAGATCGTTTTTCAAACCGGATTTTTCTATCCTGGGCAGGGCAGCCGGTGAAGTGTAAAACTCTTTACGGGCAGTCACCAGGTCCAGTCTTAAGCCATCCTCTAATTCCAGTGAAGCTGTGCCGAACTGGGTAAAATGCCTGATACTGCCTCCGAGTTTATTTTGCAGCTTGAAAGTAAAATCGACAGCATCCCCGATTACCACAAAGTCGAGATCCTGCTCCGGTGGATAGCCTATGAGCAGATCCCTTATAATACCTCCGACCAGGTAGACATTGATCTTTTCCTGACCGGCCAGCAGGCTGACCTCTGTTAACAGCTCTCTAAGTTTTTGAGGCAGGCCCTCATCCATGATTGAGGCAAGGTTTTCAAGAGGCATACTTTTACTGTAGTCCTGTTTATAATCACTGTCCTGCTCCTCTTTCTTGTAAAGCCTGGCTTTTAAGGATCTGCCCCGGCGATCGAGGGAGTTTAAGTAACGCAATATGTCAGAACGGGTAATAATGCCCACCAGGCTGCCTTCCTCATCAACCAGGGGCACCCTGCCAATATTTTCCTCGATCATCAGGCGTCGCAGTTCATTTAATGGCTGCTCCGGTGATGCGGTGATCACTTCCCGGGTCATATAACCTTTTAGAGGGGCATGCCCCAGGTCACTGCGTATTCCTTTACGTATATCACGCCGCGAGATTATTCCAACCATTTTGCCTTCNTCAACAACAGGGCATCCCTTAAAGCTGTGCTCAGCAAGGATGTCATCCGCCTCATTCAGGGTTAGATCGCTTTTTAATGTAAAAACAGGTTTTGAAGCCGCTTTACCTGCAGTTATAGCAGGCGGAAGGTAATACTTGAGGAACTCGATAACCTGCTGCTTTACTTCTTCGGCCTTAACTCCCTTAAAGTGGGCAGAAACAACAGCCGGGTATCCTTTAACATTAAAAGGCGCCAACAGTTCTAACAAGTTCAAGTCTTCATCTTTTGAACGGGCGGCAAGATAAATAGCATTTGTCATCTGAATTATGATCAAAGTCAGGCCTGCGTCTTCAATTTCATCTAAAAGCTGCAGTAACACTGCAGCTCCAACAACATATTCATCCAGAACAGTCATGCTGATCAAGACTCTGCGTCGGTTAATTTCCAACAGCTCACTATTTCGGATCAGTTTCTCCAGCAGTTCTTTCTGGATTTCTGTTAAGGGTGAACGAAGGTACTCCTGGATCAGCCTCGTATTGGGATCATATTTCCATAAGGCAGCAACAGCACTGGCATCTCTTGAAGTAGTAATATCATAAGTAAGGCATCCTGTATCTTCATAAATTCCGAGAGCCATCAGGGTTGCTTCAAATTCAGTCAATCCAATGTTTCGTGCCTGCAGCTCTTCAAATAAAATCGTTGTTGTTGAACCGATATCCTCGAGACTTATTAAGTCTGTATCAAAGTCCGGCTGACCGGGATGATGATCGTATAGGATTACCTGCACGGCATAGTCAAGGATATAGTGCCATTTGCCCAGCCTATCTTTTTTATTAGTATCAACAACTATTACGTTTTCAATCTCCTCTGTATTAAGTTCTCCGGGATCGCTTAAGGGAAGTAAATCGCGGTAAAGATTAATAAAGGAGCGAACATTGGTATGCTGGGGTTCAGGTAAAATCACAAGACTGTTAGGATGTATTTTAGAAGCTAATACCAGGGCAGCCAACGCATCAAAATCGCCATTTGTATGTGTAATAATTACATCCACTAAAGAAAACCACACTTTCTAAAACATTGATTCACATACAGTAAAACTTATGATTTGAATAATTTCATAAATTGCAACCACTCATATTTTACTATAATTTCGGGGCTTTTAAAATGAAAGAGCAAAAGCAATTATTAAATCAAGCCCTGGGGTGGGTCTGATCATAAATTTCCCTGATTTTACGCCTGGTGATCTGTGTATAAATTTGGGTGGTAGAGATATCGGAGTGGCCGAGCATTTCCTGCACAGAACGTAAATCTGCTCCATTCTCCAAAAGATGCGTGGCAAACGAATGACGAAGGGTATGAGGAGTGATTTCCCCATTTATACCAGATTGACGAGCATATTTTTTTAATATTTTCCAAAATCCCTGTCTTGTCATTCTCTTCCCGTGGTGGTTAATAAAAAGGGCAGGTTCATTATTTATTCTAAGCAGCTTTGCCCTGGAGGTATTTAGATATTCGCTTACATGATTAATGGCAACAGAGCCAACCGGAACGATGCGCTCTTTCATACCCTTGCCGCGACAGCGCAAGAAACCAACATGGGGATCAAAATCATTTATATCAAGAGAAATTAGCTCTGAAACCCTTATACCAGAAGCATAAAGCAGTTCAAGCATTGCTTTGTCTCTGAGTCCATTTTGATTGCTTTTTTTGGGCTGGCTGAGCAGCAGATCTACTTCCTTTGTATTTAATACCCTGGGCAGTTTTTTTTCTATTTTGGGCGAGTTAAGCTGCAGGGCAGGATTATCAGTAATAATCCCTTCTTGTAATAAAAAATTAAAAAAAGAACGAATTGATGCTGTGCAGCGTGATATAGATGAGGAAGCATATCCATTCTTTTTCAGCATAACAATAAATGAGTTTATAGAATCACGATCTATCAGGTCAGGGCTTTCTAACTTTTGTTCGTTCAAATACTTAATAAGTTTATTCAGATCCCGTTTATACGAATCAAGAGTATTGATTGATAAACCTTTTTCTACGGAAAGATAGTTTGTATAGTTTTTAAGGTGATCCTGCATAATATTAATTTCCCTCGTAATGAAAGCTTGAATTATTAGTAGTTCAACATAAACCAACAATTTACCTGCCTGTAATAGACATTCATGCACAAAAATAAAAAAAATAATGTCTAGTTTAACAATTGCTGATCANAGCATATTGCATNGCAATAATCGTCTTGCCGTCTTTTATTTCTCCATTCATGATCATAGCTTTGACATCTTTAAGGGGAAGCTTAATGACTGATATTTTTTCTTCCGGATCCGTGACAGGTGCTACAGTTTTGTTTAAATCCTCTACTTTGAAAAGATATATTATTTCATCACAAAAGCCCGGTGATGGATAAAAAGCAAATAGTTCCTGCCAGGATGCTCCTTCCAATCCGGTTTCTTCAGACATTTCTCGCTTCGCGCATTCCATGGGATCTTCTCCGGCCTCCAATTTGCCGGCGGGAATCTCAAGTAATATCTCACCGGCTGGCTGTCGGTGTTGTTTAACCAGGACCAGATTGTTCTCTTCATCAAGAGCAAGTATGGCCACTGCACCTGGGTGTTCGACAATCTCCCTGAAAGCAACCTGGTTTCCGGATGCCTGGACCCTATCCTGCCGCACATTTATGATCCTACCACGGTAAAGGTAACTGCTCGATAAAGTTTTTTCACTTAAATATTCACTCATTCTATTCACCTCTCAAGCCAAATCTGTCGATTTTTCTATACAACCAGGAGCGGCTGATTCCGAGGATGCGGGCAGCTTCACTTTTATTTCCACCCGCCTGGTTAAGCGCCCTGGTTATTGTTTCTTTTTCCTGCTCTTCTCTTTCTGTCCTGTATGCCTGGACTGTTGAGTCTAAAGAGCTATTCAAGTCGGAGCTGTCGCTTTTTCTGCCCTGATTTTCATCAATGCTTTTAGTATAATGTTTGCGTAATTTAGGCGGTAAATTTTCCAGCTTTATTGTGTCTTCAACAGTAAAATTCAGGGCCCTTTCAACAACATTTTCTAATTCCCGAATATTGCCGGGCCAGTTATATGCACGCAGCGCATTTAAAGCTTCATTGCTTATATCACTTACATTCATACCGAAAATCTCATTATACTTGGCCAAAAAAGCAAAAACAAGCGGTTTTATATCCTCAACCCGTTCTCTTAAAGGAGGTATTGGCATATGAATCACATTCAAGCGATAGTACAGATCCTTTCGGAATGCTCCACTGCTCACTTTTTCCTCAAGGTCCTGGTTTGTGGCGGCAATAAAACGTATGTCAACTTCTATTGTTGCCGTATCACCAACTCTTTCATAGGCCTGATCCTGTAAAACTCTGAGCAGTTTACCCTGCAGTGAAAGGGGCATATCACCAATTTCATCTAAAAATAAAGTTCCCCCGTTAGCACGATCCAGCAGCCCCTCTTTACCGTTCTGACTGGCTCCGGTGAAAGCCCCGCTAACATAACCAAAAAATTCTGATTCAAGAAGATTCTCCGGTATAGCCGCACAGTTTACCTTGACAAAGGGGCGATTATTGCGGGGACTGGCCTGATGAACAGCCTGGGCCATCAACTCTTTACCGACACCGCTTTCCCCGCTTACCAGAACTGTTGACAAACCCTGGGCTGCCTGACGGGCATCGCGGATCATATCGAGCATAACAGGGTTTAAGGTTATTATATCTTCAAACTGAAAAGGTTGATCCCGGTGACGAGCTTTCTTAAGTTCTTCCTGAAAATGAGTAAGACGGTTATTCATATTTTCAAGTCTTTCAGCCAGTTCCCTCAATTCATCAACCCTGCGGAAGCTAATTTTTCCGACCGCACCAATTACCTTTTGATCCCTGATTACAGGAAGTCTTGATACTACATAAGGTTTGCTTTCAATAAACTGGATATCATTTAATTCAGGTATCCCGGTTTTAACAACTACATGCATGCGGCTGTTTTCAATGACTTCACTGATCGGACGATGCATGACTGCGTTTTCTTCCGAACGCATAAAATCAAGAAATGTGCGGTTTACAAAGATAATCTTACTTTCTTCGTTTACAACTACAAGCGCATCATAGCCGATATCCAAAACCGTTTGCAGGGTCCGGTTCAGGCTTTTTACAGTTCCCAGTTCAGCGGCAACAGACTCTAATTCAGTTATATCCTGAAATATGGCAATTGCCCCAATTACCCTGCCATTATCGATTAAAGGTGTTTTGTTAACTATAGTTGTTCCTTCTCTAAAAGAGTACTTGGCCCCGATTTCCACCAGGCCGCTTTTTAAAACCTTATTCATTTCCAGACCGGGCAGAATTTTATCCAGCTCACTGCCCTGGACCTGCTCAAAGTCTATTGAGAACAGCTGTCCGGCAGAACGGTTAATGTAATTTATAAAGCCGCTTTCATCAACCAGGATCAGAGCATTATGCATAGCCTGACACATAGCATTTAACCTGGTATTAAGCATTCTTTCTTCTTTAAATAAAGAAGTGATCAACTCAACCTTTGTAAAGAGTCCGACTACCTGGTCATTATTATCAACAACGACCCCGGTTCCCACCGGTATCTTGCGGACTGCTTCGATAACTTCATTATAGGCCAGATCTTTTGATATTTTTACTACATTGCGGTTATAGTATTTCTCAACGTGATTATCCAGGGAAACTGACTTCAAAAGGGCATCGTACAGGTTTGTCTTGGTGAAGATTCCAGCCAGTGAGCCGTCGGCATTTAATACAGGAAGCCCGTCGCGCTGGCTGCTGCGCAGCAGCCCGGTTGCTTTCTCTAAGCTGTCGTCTGCTTTTAACGTGGAAAAATTGCAGGTCATCATATCTTCCAGGCGCATAGCAGTCCTCCAGATCTTGAGACTTTATGTGGCTGTCTTTTCTTTGAATCTCCGGGCCCGTTCAAGCAAATTATCGACATGCTGCAGGCTGACTTGATCTATACTTGCCCCATCAAGCATTCGGGCGATTTCCTCCCGGGCTTGCTTATCATTAAGAAGTGATGCCCTGGTAATAGTTCTGTCACTTTCCACATCTTTATATAACCGGTAATGGCAGTCTGCCATTGAAGCTATTTGCGGGCTGTGAGTTACGCAGAGAACCTGGTGATAACCTGACAGTTGTGCCAGCTTTTCCGCCACTTTTTGTATTGTTGCTCCGCCAACTCCTGAATCCACTTCGTCAAAGATCAGGGTCGGAATCAGGTCCTGGCGGGCTAAAATTGTTTTTAAAGCAAGCATCACCCTTGATACTTCTCCGCCGGATATTATCTTCGCCAGTGGCTTCAATGCTTCACCCGGGTTTGCTGAAAACAGGAACTCAACCCGATCTTTTCCCTCTGACGAGTAGTTGTCCCGGTCAAATATATTCACTGAAAAATTAGCATTTGGCAGGGCCAGTTCTTCCAAAACAGCGCTGATCATCTGCTCTAAATTACCAGCCGTATCGCTGCGAATAGCCCGAAGCTCCTCACATTTTGCATCAAGGTCAGCTTCAAGATTCGATACCTCTTGCTCCAGCTTTTCTGCAAGAACTTCACTGTTTTCAAGACGTTCAATTTCCGCTTCCAATTGATCGGCAAAAGCAAGAACATCTTCCATCGAGCCTCCGTACTTGCGTTTCAGGTTGTTTACTATATTTAAACGTTCCTGGATATTGATTAGTTCGTGCGGTTCAAATTCAAGCTTTGATTGATAATCACGCAGCTCATGAGAAGCCTCATCAAGCTGAGCAGATGCAGATTCAAGTATTTCCAGGATGGGGTTAATGCTTTGGTCAATGCCGGCTGCTTCCTGCAGCATCTGCAGAGACCTGTTGAGCCGGTCAATTAATGGCTCGAGGTGGCTTGCTTCATCACCGGAATAAATGTCGGTATATGCCTGATTGACAAGGGAGCTGAGTTTTTCAGCATTAGCCAGAAGTTTTTCTCTCTGGGCCAGCTCTTCATCTTCACCGGGCTGCAAATCGGATTCCTTGATTTCTTTTAGCTGAAAAGAAGCGATATCAATCTTTCGCTCCCGTTCGGCACTGTCTTTACCCAGGGCAGCAAGCTCCTTCTTTGCATCCTGCCATTTTTTGAAGAGCTCGCCAACATCCAGTTTGACAGTTTTTAATTTCTTCCCGCCAAAAGCATCAAGCAGGTTGATATGCTGTTCGGGATGCAGCAAAGACTGATGCTGGTGCTGACCGTGTAAATCCACTAATCTCCTGCCAATTTCTTTTAATAGAGCAGCCGGTACGGCACGACCACTAATCCTGGCCACACTGCGACCATTGCTGTAAACTTCACGGGCGATAATCAGCTCTTCTGATTCTTCAATACCGGCATCCTGTAAAGTTTCGGACAGCTGCGCTTTCAGGCTTTCGGTATATTCAACCATCCCTTCAATATAAGCGCTTTCCTGCCCCTGGCGGATCTGATCTACATTGGCCCGTTCGCCTAGCAGTAAGTTAATTGCGCCTATGACAATTGACTTGCCGGCGCCTGTTTCTCCGCTGAGAATATTTAAGCCATGATTAAAAGTTAAGGTTAGATCGTCGATTAGTGCAAAGTTAGTTACCCTCAACTGAAGAAGCATTCCTGACCTCCCGAAATATTTATTTAGCTTGCTTGATCAATTAACCTTTTAATTTTTGATGCAGCATCCTGTAAAAAGAGTAATCATGGAAACAGACCATCTTGATTTTCTGTTCAGACTTCTTAACAATAATCTTATCCTCATCTTCCAGGGCAAAACGGACTTGTCCATCGACGGTCAGAACTACCTGCACCTGGCGCGAATCAACCCGCAGCTTCATGGTATCGGCACCGTTAATAATAACCGAGCGATTATAAAGGCTGTGAGGGCAAATAGGAGTAATCACAAATAAATCCATTGTAGGATTAACTATAGGGCCTCCAGCTGAAAGAGAGTAACCGGTTGATCCAGTGGGGGTTGATACAATTACGCCATCCCCTGAATAACTTTCCATGAAATCTTCATTAACATAAGTTTCAACCTTAATAATCCTGGAAAAAGGTCCCCTTGAAACAACAATATCATTTAAGGCCAGATATTTACCTAGCTCCTGGTCTCCACGCATGAGATGTGTTTCCATCATCATACGCTCCTGGTAGCTGTACTGACCGTTGCTAATATATTGCAAAAACCGCTCCATCTGTTCAACTTCAATTTCAGCCAGAAAACCTTTATGGCCCAGGTTAATTCCGAGCACAGGAACATCCCAGCAGGCAAGATCTCTGGCAACCCGTAATATGGTACCGTCACCACCGACTACGATAATTAGCCCAAGGTTGTCGTGCCATTTTTTCAACTGCTCGGCTAAAGATACTTCACTGTAGAAATCTGCCGACTTTTTATCAGCAACTCTCAGCTTAATCTGACGCTGCTTAAAAAACCTGGCAATTTTATCAACTACAAGGTTTGAATTTTTTTTATGCCAGTTAGGAATAACCCCTATGTCTTTCACTGAAACCTCCGGTAAAGCTGTTATCTTAACATAAAATTCTGCATATAACTTCTTCTTCCTGCCGGTCTCTCTAAATCAAAGTTCTTATATATTTAGTTCGCGGCAGGCATCGTCAACAACTTTTTCTATTAAAGGATTAATGCTGTGAGGACACAGGCAATTTTTAAAATGACCTTTTCGCAAGTACATAAAGTATTCAATATTGCCTTTTGGTCCGGGATACCTTGAGTAGACTAATTCTTTCAGGCAGTAACCGGTCGTGGCAGAAAAAGAAACGGTATTGATTAAAACTTTCTGATGTAAAAAAGGGTCACGGATAACTCCTTTACCTTTATCTGCATCACTGCGGCCGACTTCAAATTGTGGTTTAACCAGGGCTAATATTTCCAGAATATTGAGCTTTGCCAGGATAGGAATAACTTTTGTCAGGGAAATAAATGAAACATCAACTACCGCAAGATCGGGACTTTCATCTAATTCATTTAGTGTTAACTCGCGGATATTAAAGCGTTCTATAACTTTTACCCGGGAATCCTGCCGCAGCTTATAGTCCAGCTGACCGTAGCCTACATCAACAGCGTAAACTTTTTTAGCTTTATTCTGAAGCAGGCAATCTGTAAAACCGCCCGTTGAAGCACCAACATCAAGTGCAACTAAACCTTTAACCTGCATTGAAAGATCTTCAAGCGCCGCAGACAGTTTTAATCCACCACGGCTAACAAAGGGATTTTTAGGTTCCCGCAGATCCAAGTGATCATTATGATCAATTAGGCTGCCCGGCTTATCGTTAACAATTCCGTTAACCAGAACATTCCCGGCCATAATTTCAGACTTAATCCGGCTGCGGCTTAAATCGGGCCGTTTTTCCTGTAAAATTAAATCCAGTCTTTTCTTATTTTTTTTTGCTTTCAAGTTACACCTTTAGCGGATGTTCTATCAACAAAAGAAATAGCTTCACGAAAGATTCCATCAGCGTCTAGATTGCAGTAGGTCAGCATTTCAGGCCTCGTACCGTGTCCGACAAAGCAATCGTCAATTCCGAGACGCTTCAAGGGATAGTTTAGCCCTTTCCTCTCGAATAACTCCATTACTGCGCTGCCAAAACCTCCGGCCAGTATATTTTCTTCTACGGTTATAACTTTTTCTGTTTTCTCTGCCCATTTTAAGATTAGCTCTTCATCTAAAGGTTTCACAAAACGAGCATTAATAACCGCCGTTTTATAGCCCTGCCAGAATAACTTTTCGGCGGCAGTCATAGCTGCATTGACTGTAGTGCCGGCAGCTATAATTAAAAGGTTTTCACCACTTTTAACAAGTTCACCCTTGCCCCACTTTAAATCCTTTTCTTCAGACATTTCCAGGCCCAGGCCTTTATCTCGCGGGTAGCGTATGGCCACCGGACCATCTTTGTAGTTTAATGCCGCAGTTAACATTTTTTGCAGCTCAACTTCATTAGCCGGAGCCATTATTGACATGTTCGGCATGCTGCGAAGATAGGACAGGTCAAATAAGCCCTGGTGCGTTTCTCCATCTTCACCAACAATACCGGCCCGGTCGACAGCAAATATTACAGGCAGCTTTTGCAAGCAGGTGTCATGCAGGATTTGATCGTATGCGCGCTGTAGAAAAGTACTGTAAACGGCAAATACGGGGCGCATTCCTCCTGCAGCAAGAGCAGTGGCCAGGGTGACCCCGTGCTGCTCGGCGATACCTACATCGAAAAACCGATCAGGATAAGCTTCTGAAAACTTTTTCAGGCCGGTTCCGGCAGTCATTGCCGCTGTAAGCGCTACAATGTCCGGATTTTCATGAGCCAAATCCAGTAAAGTGCGTCCGAAAACATCTGTATAGGTGGGAGCTTTTTTGTTCTTTTTTGGCAGACCGTTATTTAAATCAAAAGGACCGATACCGTGAAAAATTTCCGGTGATTTTTCGGCATAATGGTACCCCTTGCCTTTTTCAGTTACAACATGAACAAAGACCGGTCCGCTCATTTTGTTGGCCTGTTTTAATATTGATCTCAAAGCGGAAAGATTATGTCCGTCTACTGGACCAAAATAAGTAAATCCAAGCTCTTCAAAAAGAATACCCGGCATAATCAGGTATTTTAAACTGCTTTTTAATCGTTCTGCGCTTTTGATCAGTCTTTCACCAACAAGCGGTATTTTATTAACAAATACTTCGAAATCTTTTTTTAGTCGGGAATATTTTGGGTCAGAACGGATTCTGCTTAAGTACGAGGACATGCTCCCTACATTTGAGCTGATGGACATTTTGTTGTCATTTAGGATAACCATTACGTTTGCCTTGATATGACCGGCATGATTGAGAGCTTCAAAAGCCATACCCCCGGTCATGGCCCCGTCACCGATTACGGCAATCACCTTATTGCTTCCGCCTTTTAGATCCCGGGCCTGGGCCAGGCCAAGAGCAGCAGAAATAGAAGTGCTGCTGTGACCTGTTAAGAATGGATCGTGTTCACTTTCAGCAGGCTTAGGAAAACCGCATAACCCTGCCCGTCGACGCAAAGTGGAAAAACGGTCCCATCGTCCCGTTAATAGCTTATGAGGATAACTCTGATGGCCTACATCCCAGATTATTTTGTCTTCAGGACTGCTGTAAATACTGTGCAGGGCTACAGTTAATTCTACGACACCGAGGCTTGCCGCAAGGTGCCCTCCATTATCGGCAACCGTTTGAACCATATACTGCCTTACTTCTGAACCAACCTGTTCCAGCTGCTCAACAGATAATTTTTTCAGATCCTCTGGCAGATTTAAACCGGTAATTAGCTCTGACAAAAATATCACTCCAGGTTCTTACCGTACTTTTCTGAACCAGTTTACTGGTTTCTCAATTCTGGTTAAAATAGATCCTACCATTAACATCACATCAGTTGAATAATTGATTGCTACTATTTTCCCCCAGGCCTTTCCACCAACGGTTAAAGCTGCAACCAGGGCAGTAAGCAGGATGCTGATGTAAAACTCAGCCTGATCCATGGGTATGGTAATCATAATCCGGTAAACCAAAATTGCTGCCAGGGTTCCGCTGACCACACCACTGATATCACCAGCCACATCATTACAATAATTAGCGACCTGTTCTGCATGCTTAACCAGGTAAACACCTTTTTTTGCTCCGACTACTTTTCGGGCTGCTTTGGCATTCAGAGGCCCGATTTTGGCTGCTGCTGCAGCAGTGCCGATCAGATCAGATATTACACCAAGGGCAACTACCGCCAGCAGGATGATAAAAGCAACTACGAGCGATTGAATTTCCGTTAAGAAATACTGGGTCACAAACCCAAAGGCAATCGCCAAAAAAAATGTATAAATTGATATCTTTAGTACCCATATAACTCGCTGGCGATTCTTATTTTTACCGGCCAAACCGTCGTCATCACCTTTATACAAAGAAACATAAGTGGTAATAAACCAGGTAAACTTTGCGGCTTAGGTCCAGCAGGATTTCCCGGGTAGTCACCTGTCGTCACCGAACAGGCAGTTCCCTTTTCAGACTACCCCCGCCGTGTTACCATCAGCGGAGCTGGATTACCACTTAGCTCACACTTTAATCCCTGGTTTATTTCTCTTTCGAGAGCAGTCTAGAAGATTTCCTCCCTGGCGCTTGATCTCCCCTAGCCTCTTTTGCAATGTAGGTTTAAGGAGTAAACTCCCTCCACCTACATCACTCAAGGCAGGCTACACTGCACCCAGCTTTAACCGCATGCAGGTTCATTCCCAGGCAGTAACAACTTGTAGCTAACAAGCTACTACCACGGTGGGTCTCCACGAAGGCAGGGTCAACGCCTACATGCCATTGTAGATCGCCCCATCCTTCTTAACTCCCAGCAGCAACTCCCGACTGGGCGTCGGCAGCCACCACCAGGAACTTCATCGATGTGCCCTTAACGGATTTTTAGGCCCGTTTTCGGAGAGGGGC
>SL_3KL_010_SEDDRAFT_10002200_pt1 | contig 17840 bp, 14 predicted proteins | sample SodLakKL_010_SED_2_FD_10381 | JGI IMG/M metagenome (IMG submission 10381) | reverse complement strand
TTTTCAATGCGTCCGGGTGAAGCCGGTGCAAGATGGACCTCTCTGAAAGCCTCCATATGGGCTGTAAAAACTGAACTCCTGGCAATTTCGGAGTATTCAAGTTCCATTACCCTGACTGCTTCTGCTTCCCTTTCCGATTCAGCCAAATGCTCATTCGTGTCGCGTGACGAACAGGCTGAAAGAATCATCACTGTAATTGTTACCAGATAAATTACTTTTTTATTCATTGTTTTAAATATTAATGGTTGCAATTATTATGTTGGGGCGAATNGCTATTCGCCCGTACAGTTCTTTGTTTGTTGCGGGGCGAATCGCTATTCGCCCGTACGATCTATTTTTTTCCTTCCAGCTTCGAGCTTCCAGCTTTTTTCTTCCTTCCAGCTTCTACCTACAGCAAGTCAAGCAGCTTATCCATCTCCAGTTGTGCTTCCAGCAGTTGCAAGACGGCACTGATGTAGCTGTTTTCTGCCTGAAGCAAATTATTGTTAGCCGTGGTAAGGTCGAGACTCGAAAGCATTCCCTGACGATACTTGTTGTTTATGTTGTCGTAAACCCTTCGGGCAACTTGCAGGTTGGTCCGCTGGCTTTCATGTTGTTCAATGGCATTATTCAGATTGAACCGCAACTGCTTCTCCTGGATCAAAAGCTGCTCGGACACAAGCTCTTGCTGGTTTTTTGCAATTTCGTAATTGACCCGTGCCTGACGAACCCTTGCCTGCCTCATGCCGCTGGAAAAAATCGGTATGCTTAAATTCAGGCCAATGACATGATTGGGTTGAAGGTCAAACTCAGCTTTCAGCAATTTTTCCGTGTAATTATAAAAACCGGACAACGTTGGCAGGTATGCGGCCCTTTCCATATTAATTTGCTTTTCAGCCATTTCGGTTTGCAGCGTCATCAGCCTGAAGTTGGGATTGGAGCTTAAGTCAAACGACTTTGTCACGCTTGTACCCAGATCTGCTGTTTCCAATAGGAAATCAAGCGAGTCGGTCAATTCAATTTCTGCATCAACAGTAAGACCCATCTGCAAGCGCAGCATGTTTAATGCCAGCTCGTGTTGCCTTTCAGCAGCCCTGAGTGCGTCATTCAGCATTCCTAACTGGACAGTAAGCTGATCATAATCGACCTCCTCAGCCATCCCTACATCTACCATTGCCCGTGTCTTTTCCAAAAGATCACGCAGATTTTCAACATTTCCTGCGACAATATTCCGCGCTTCCTGAGAGATAAGACTCAAATAATAAGCCTGGGTAACCTGTGTCAAAATTTCACGTTCTGTCTGCTCAAAGCTTGTCCGCGTAATCTCCTCATACAGTTTCGCTGATTGTATTCCCACAATATAGCTTCCGCTGAAGATCAACTGACTAAACGCAAGGCTGAGGTTACTGGTAGGATTGAACTCGATGGTCATCCCCGGAAAATCACCCAACGAAGCGGTTGATCCAAAAAAGTTGTTGTAATCAACCGTTGCACTGATCTGCGGAAGACCTTGTGCAATGGTCTCCCGTAGCATCAGACCCGCTTCATCAATACCAAGCTCTGCATTCCTGAGGTTTTTGTTATGCTCAAGCGCATAGTGCCTTGCACTGTCCAGGCTGAGTAACATCTCCGCCTGGGCATTAGCCTGAAAAACCGTGAAAAACAAGGCACTAAAAAGCAAAATTGTTTTTTTGATTGTTTTCTGTTGCATTTTAACCTGATTAATAATTATTGAAATTATTTTAATTTGAAAACCATATGGCATTTCTAGCCTGTAACAAAAAAGTTGGAGCCCTTTTCAAAATATCTGTCTATCAGCTCAATTCCTTTCTGTGTCGAAATTCCACGGAAAAAATTTATCACTACGTTTTCAAAAACCACGACGCGTGAAAATTGCTTCTCAGGAAACACAGTGTCGTCAGATACAATCTGCAATTGTGCATTCAGCAAGATGCTGACCACTTCCACATCAATATTTTCCCTGAACAGCTCTTGCCGAATACCTTTCCGGAGGTTCTCCCGGATCTGCGCGATTTGCTTTTCCCGTCCGACCTCAAGAACTTCTTTAAAGATCTCGTGGTGATACTTTTTCATATCGCTAACCATAAGCGGATTGACAGTCTTTAGTGCATAGATACCCATTCTCATCAGTCCAAAAACTTCGCTGATCGCATTCTCCGACTCCATGATCACCAGTTCACGCTCCTCCTCATATTTGCGATCGGCGTAAGCCATGCACTCATGCAAGAGTTCGTCCTTGTCACGAAACAACTCATAAATGGTACGCTTCGATATGCCAAGCTCCCGTGCGATGTCATCCATTGTAATGGCCTTAATCCCGGAACGGAAAAACATATCCGTGGCCTCCTCGATTATTCTTTCCTTTATGTCCATACATTCTTGTTTTGGTTCTGTAAAACACTAAAAAACTTTTTACACCTTCACAGTTTTCCCGTTTTAAAACACAGGAAACTGCAAAAACCGTACCAGTTTTATAAAAAAATTAAATTAAGATTAAGGTTGAGATTGAGGTCGAGATTGAGATTACCCCCATCCTAATCATCCAGTCATCCAATCAACAAATCATCCAATCAACTTTTTACTCTTCACCCTCATCGGGCAGATTCAGGTCAGGAAGAATCTTCCGGCTGTCATCTGATGGGAGGGCTTCTACATCCCTAAGTTTTCGGTTAATGGCATTGGTGCGGGTTCCGATGAGGGTATCGATGTTGTTTCCGGCCTGATCAATGTTCTTCTTCGCCTTTTGCAGCATATCGCCGAACTTGCCAAACTCCGTTTTTACGGCACCAAGGATGGTCCACACTTCACTGCTGCGTTTCTGAAGGGCAAGGGTGCGAAACCCCATCTGCAAGCTGTTTAAAATGGCAGCAAGGGTTGTAGGACCTGTTACAATGATGTTGTATTCGCGATGGAGTTGTTCCATCAGCTGCGACCGGCGGATCACTTCAGCATAAATTCCCTCAAAGGGGAGAAACATCACACCAAAATCGGTGGTATTTGGTGGATCAAGATATTTATCGCGGATATCTTTGGCCATCTTCCGAATGACCGATTCGATGTTTTTATTGGCTACCTCAATAGACAAAGGGTCAGCACTCTCGTATGCATCCACAAGCTGTTCATATGCATCCTTGGGAAACTTGGCATCAATGGGAAGATATACCACAGAATAGTTATCATCCCTTCCTGGTAGCTTGATGGCAAATTCAACACGTTCCCCGGAGCCCTGTTTTGTCGCCACGTTGGCTTCGTATTGCTCCGGTGCCAGGATCTGTTCCAGCAACATCTCAAGTTGAATCTCTCCCAGTCCGCCACGATGTTTCACATTGCTAAGAACCTTCTTGAGGCCTCCAACATCCTTGGCAAGCACCTGCATTTCCCCAAGCCCCTTCTGAACCGCTTCCAGCTGTTCGCCCACAGATTTAAAAGATTGTCCAAGCCGTTCGTTCAAAGTTTTCTGCAGCTTCTCTTCTACCGTTTCCCGCATCTGGTCCAACCGTTTTTCTGTGCTCTGAACCAGGTTGTTCTGCCTCACTTCCAGTTGATCAAATTTTTCCCGTTGCAGGTCATTGAATGATTTGACGTTTTTATCAAATGTTTCCTGAAACGCCTTGAGGCTTGTAGCAAGTTCGGTTCGGTTCTCTTTCGCAATACGGGCATTTTCCTCCCGGTTGGTGCGAAAATCCTCTCTTAGATTGCCTTCTATTCTGTGCAGCGCATCCTTTAGCTGGTTCATGCTCATCTTCAGCTCAGTCGCCATTGCTTCAAACTCTTTGCTTACCCCCCGGGTGCTTTCCTTTCGAAGCATCCTGATGAGGATGAAAATGATTGCGACAACAATTAAAACAGTAAGGGTCAGGATCAGGGTTTCCATTTATTTTTTACTTTTGATGATTTTGAATCTGTAAACTTAGAAAAAAAACCGCAATAAGATGATCTATCCTGCCAACTTTGAGGAAAAGACCGGTTTTGATCGCATTCGCAGGATGCTCAAAGAATTTTGTTACAGCTCACTTGGCATCCGTCACGTAGAGCAGCTATCATTTCAAACCGACAAGGACCTGATTAAGCTTGATGCTTGATCAGGCTGAAGAGTTTCGTCAGATCCTGTTGTCAGGCAAAAGCTTTCCCGGCTCCAACTATTATGATCCGGGTGAGGTTTTTTGCGCCTTGAAGAGACCTTTCCGGAGCCTGAAACCCGCCATGCTGCGCCTTGAAGAGACTTTTCTGGAGCCTGAAACCCTTCTCGACATCAAACTGTCGCTCGAAACCATCATTGCCATCATACAAATCCTGAATGAAAAAAGGGATGATGGGGTCTCCAAATATCCGAGTCTGAAACGCCTTCTGTCGGGATTAATGGTGGATAACACCCTCCCCGACCATATCAACACCATCATTAACGAAAAGGCGCAGGTTCGCAGCAGTGCCTCTCCGGCACTTGCTGAAATCAGGCAGCGAATGGAAAAGCTTGAAAAGCAGGCAAACAACCGCATTGCACGCATCCTTTCGGATGGCAAAAAAGAGGGGTGGATCCAACAGGACATTGAGCTCACCCTGCGCAACGGCAGGCAGGTAATACCAGTTGCCGTGGCCTTCAAAAGAAAGGTCCGCGGCTTTGTACACGACCATTCGGCGAGCGGACAAACAGCATACTTAGAACCGGAGGAGGTGTTTGAAATAAACAACCAGCGTAAGGATCTCGAGGCTGATGAAAGACAGGAGATCATTCGCATTCTGAAAAAGTTTGCCGATCATATCAGGCCGATGATTCCAGACCTGCTGTGCGCTTACGATATGCTTGGGCAAGTTGATGCAATCCGTGCAAAAGCAAAGCTGGCACTGGAAATGGATGGGATGAAGCCACAAATCAAAGACCAGGCCATAATGAACTGGATCAAGGCCAAACATCCCCTGCTCTATCTTTCCTACAAAAAACAAAACAAACATGTGGAGCCCCTGACCCTGGAGCTCAACAGGGAGCAAAGCATTGTAATCATCTCCGGCCCGAACGCCGGCGGCAAGTCGGTTTGCCTGAAAACCTGCGGACTGATACAATACATGCTGCAGTGCGGACTGCTTGTTCCGATGGTGGCACATTCGGAAGCAGGCATTTTTCACCGGCTGTTTATTGATATTGGCGATGAGCAATCGCTGGAAAATGACTTGAGCACCTATAGCAGCCATCTTCTGAATATGAAACACTTCATCAGCCATTGCGATGAAAGGTCGCTGTTTCTGATCGATGAATTCGGTGCCGGCACCGAACCACGAATCGGTGGCGCCATTGCGGAGTCTATCCTGGAAAAGCTTCACGAGCAAAAGGCCTTTGGAGTCGTTACCACGCATTATGCCAACCTGAAGCTGATGGCAGGAAAATTCAAAGGCATTGTGAATGGTTCCATGCTTTTTGACACCAAAAACATCAAACCCCTTTTCAAGTTGAAAACCGGCACACCCGGAAGCAGTTTTGCTTTTGAGATCGCCAGATCGATCGGATTACCCACCGCCATTTTGGATAAAGCTTCTGAGAAAGCCGGAGCTCAGGATCTTGACTTCGACATCCAGCTTCAGGACCTCGAGGTCAGGAAAGCGGAACTGGATGAAAAGGAACAAACCCTTCGCAATGCCGATGATTTTCTTGCTGAGATCATCGACAGGTACGAACGCATGAACAAGGACCTGGAGACACGTAAGAGTGAAATCATCATAAAGGCCAGACAGGAAGCCAGGGAGATTCTGTCAGGTACCAACAAGATGATTGAAAACACCATTCGAACGATCAAAGAGTCACAAGCCGAAAAGGGTAAGACGCGAGAGGCGCGTAAAGAACTTGAGGAGTACGTCCAAAAGCAGGAGGAGGAGATGAAAGATATCCCTCCCTTTCTTCCCAAAAAAAGAAAAACTGAAAAAAAGAAAAAGGAGATCATATCGAGACCCGTTACAGAGGATTCACCCATGCATGTTGGTGATATGGTTCGGGTAAAAGGTCAGGAAACCGTGGGTGAGCTGACTGAAATATCAGGTAAGAAGGCGGTGATCAGTTACGGAAGCATCACTGTAAAGACAAGCCTCTCGTCACTGGAAAAGATCAAAAAAAGCAGCATAAAGCAAGGCATCCGGCGTTCATCAGGTACAAAACGTATGTTTGACATTAACGAAAAGGCTGCGGCTTTCAGTCCTGACATAGATTTGAGAGGAGCACGGGCTGATGAAGCCTTGAAAAAACTGCAGCGGCATTTGGATGATGCTTACCTGCTTGGTGTTCCACAAATACGGATTCTACATGGGAAAGGGGATGGCATTTTGCGGCCGGCCATTCGGGAGTTTTTAAAGGAGGTTCCCCACGTAAACCGCTACAGGGATGAGCATCCTGACCGGGGTGGGGCGGGCATTACCATTGTTGACTTTTCAGGCTGACAGGCTAATCATCCTGATCCGGTTCAAACAAATCCAGTTGGTTTTCTGTAACATAAGATGGGGGAACCGGATCGGGCCGATAGCGCGCAACATGATTGTTTATCAGCGCCTTCATAAAGCGAACCGGTGTTACCTTATGTGTTTTACAGTATCTGTCAAGGGCCTTTTTCTGACTTTCTGTCAGTTTGAAGTTGACCTGGCGGTATTTGATGCCTTTTCGTTTCCGCCTGCGTCTTGGCACCGGTGCTTTTTTTGTTTCCATGTTACTAGTTATTGACTTCTCTGATCAGGTATACGGCAACGGGGAAGTGGTCGCTATAACCACCCAGGTAGACTCCTCCCCCGAACGACCGGAACGGATATCCCTGGAAGCGTCCAGAGGGTTGTCTGAGGAAGGGTCTGTTGAATACCTCTGCCCGCAAATAGGTAAAGTCACTGTAATCGTCATTCAGCAATGAGGGGGTGAAAAGGATCTGATCGAAGAGGCTCCACGCGTCGCGCCAGGCATTGGTGCCAATTCCTCGTCTGTAGAACGATTCAAAAGGATTGTAAAGTTCATCTTCCTGAATCCCCTCTTTTTTGCCACGGGAGCGGAGGTGTTTTCTGATGCTGATATCGGTGGGGTTGTCATTGAAGTCGCCCATCATAAACACCTTGGCACCGGGTTCAGCCTCAAGGATGGAGTCGATCGCATTCCGGGCGATGTCAGCTTTGGCAACCCTTCCCGGACGGCTGCGCGCCTCACCCCCTACCCTGCTCGGCCAGTGAGCCACAATAAAGTGCATCCGTTCGCCGAGCAGATTACCGGTAAGCAATAACTGATCCCTTGTAATAAAACCAGGCCGGTCGGGCACAACGGTGGGATAGGTTTGATGGCTGATGTATTCAAAATAGTCGGGGTTATAGAAAAAGGCGACATGCATCCCGCGGCGGTCGGGACCACGTTCAAACACCACCTGGTAATTCCTGTCGCGTATTCTTTCGTGTGCAGCCAGATCCTCAAGTACGGTTGTGTTTTCCACTTCTGCCAGGCCAATCACGGCCAGTCCGTCGGGATTAAAGTCACTCCCCAGCTTGTCTAAAACCTCGGCAAGGTTGTCAAGTTTCTCAAAATACCTTTCCGTATTCCAGCGGTTGCTCCCTTCGGGGGTAAAATCATCATCACGGATGTTCGGGTCGTTAATGGTGTCAAACAAGTTTTCCACATTATAAAAGCCGATACCCACACCGATAAAAGCCCGCTCTTCGTCCTGCGCATGCAAATAAAACGGAAAAAATGACGTCAGGGAGAAAACAAAAGTCAGCGACAGTATCGCCCAAAAACTGTGAAATGCTTTATTCATTATCTTATTATTTTATTTTGTTCCGTAATAATGATTAATTTTGATGTTCAAAAATAAGCATTTTAATGAACTTCAGCCAAATTCTCTCATATAATTTGATGACCGGCTGTTTTGCATATTATTTAACACTATTCTTATTATGAAAGAAATAATAATTGGAATTCTACTGCTCGTATTAATCAGTGCACCTGCTTACTCATGGCGTGGAATGGAAGAGGAAGAACCTTCTGACACACTTTTGCTGGATGAGCGAACCGAAAGGGAAATCCCTATTCTTACCCTGTCGATCTCTGACATTGAAGGGGAAGAGGATTCACACGACATTTCAAGTTTGCTGCAGGGGTCCAGGGACATTTACGTAAACACTGCAGGGTTCAACTTTGGTTCAGCGCGTTACCGCATCCGTGGTTACGATTCGGAAAACACCCGCGTGATGATCAATGCCATTCCTGTAAATGATCCTGAGACTGGAAGGGCTTTTTTCTCTGTTTGGGGAGGTTTGAATGATGTGACCCGAATGACTGAGCCGGTATACGGAATCGGTCCTTCACGGCAAACCTTCGGTGGCATTGGTGGTGCCACAAACATTGTAACGCGTGCTTCCCGGTTTGGCTCAAATACACGACTGACCTACTCCAGTGCAAACCGCACATACAATCACCGAATGATGTTCACCCACAGCACGGGGATGCAGGACAACGGCTGGGCGTTTACCCTGAGCGGTTCACGCCGATCGGCAAATGAAGGGTATGCACCTGGAACATTTTACGATGCCTGGGGCTACTTTTTCTCAACCGAAAAGGAACTTAACAACAGGCACAGCATCGGACTCATCGCTTTTGGAGCCCCATCACGTACCGGAAGGCCGGGGGTTGCCGTTCAGGAAGCTTACGATCTGGTTGGAGATAATTATTACAACCCGAACTGGGGATGGCAAAACGGAGAAAAAAGAAATGCCCGTGTCAATAACTACCACAACCCATGGGTCATCCTATCACACTACTTTAACCCATCAAGGGATACAGAGATCGCAACAAGTGCAGCCTACAGCTTTGGACGCGGCGGTTCCACGGCATTGAACTGGTACGACAGCCACAAATCATTTGACCATCCCGATTACAATTTTGCAGGTGACCCCAGGCCAGACTACTACCGCTGGTTGCCAAGCTGGCATCAAAATGACCCTGCGATGTTTAACCTCATCACCGAACTCTGGCAAACAGACGATACCTTCAGACAGATAGACTGGGAATGGTTCTACAATGCCAACAGAAGAAACCTGTTTACCGTTGAAAACGTGGATGGCATTGAAGGAAACAATGTAACAGGAATGCGCTCCAAATACATCGTGGAAGAGCGTCGCAACGACAGAACCCAGATGGTTTTTAATTCCCGCATCGAACACATAGTAGATCCCACCCACACCTTATCGGGAGGGGTTAACGTAGCGCTGTCGCAAACACACCAGTTTAAAACCATTGATGACCTTTTGGGTGGTGATTTCTTCTACGATATCGACCAATTTGCCGAAAGAGACTTTGACGACCCGATGATGGCACAACCCGACATAAATAATCCCAACAGGATTGTCAGGGAGGGGGATGTGTTTGGTTATGATTTCACCGGGAATATCAATGAATATTCTTTGTTCGCGCAAAGCGAATGGATCCTTCCAAAATGGGATTTCTATATTTCCGGTATGCTGTCACATACCACTTTCTGGAGAACCGGGCATATGAGAAATGCACGATTCCCCGACAACTCCTATGGTGACAGCGAGAAGCACAACTTTACCAACTTCGGGTTGAAAGGGGGAGCCGTTTATAAGATCACCGGAAGGCATTATGTGGAATCAAATGCCGCATATATGACGCGCGCTCCATACTTCAGGAATGCCTATATCTCCTCAAGAGTCAGGGACAATGTGATTGAAAACCTGCAGAGCGAAACCATCATGTCGGGCGACCTGAGTTACATCATCCGTTCACCCTTCATCAAGTCGCGACTGACATTGTTCTATACCGAATTCCGTGATCAAACCTGGTCGCGCAGCTTTTACCACGATGAGTTGCGTACATTCGTCAATTACATCATGACCGATCTCGACAAACGCCACATGGGCGTCGAACTTGGTATTGACCTGCAGCTGACCTCTACCTTATCAGGCTATATCGTAGCCGGTACAGGAGATTATATTTACAATTCGCGGCCGCAGGTTACCATTGCCAGGGATAATGATTTTGAGGTGATGGCAGAAGGACGCGAAGTATATCTCAAAAACTATAAGCTAGGCGGAATGACCCATACCGCCGGCTCCGTGGGCTTAAGGTACAACAGTCCGAGATACTGGTTCATCGGTGTGAACGCCAATGCTTTTGACGACATTTACATCGACATCAACCCCGACAGGAGAACGGCCGAGGCGGTTCAAAACCTGATGGATACCGACCCCCAGTGGGAGCAGCTCCTGGGGCAGGAAAAAATGGATTTCAATTATACGCTGGATGTATTTGCCGGAAGATCCTGGCGGATTCGCAGACAATACTTCATCAATTTCAACATCAGCGTTTCAAATATTCTGGACAACACCGATTTCCAAATCGGCGGCTTCGAACAGCTCAGGTATAACGCTACAAACCCCGATCAGTTCGCACCTAAATATTTCTATTTGTATGGAAGAACCTATTTTGCAAACCTGGCTTTCAGGTTTTAACGGCAGAATGGTTTAGCGTTTAGTGTTAAGCGTTTAGCGTTTTATGGTTTCTGAAGAAAACTAAGTTTATAACATCAATAAAAACAATAATATGATTTTTAGCAAGAGAAATATTTTCCCGTTCATCTTTCCGGTGATGGTGATGCTGGTGATGGCGGGATGTATCCATGATGATTTTGATGAGCCCCCGTTGAGCGACATTCCGGTTGGTACCGTTCTCACCATAGCGGAACTTCGTGACATGCATGACAACGAGCCGATTCTTTTTGAGGATGACTACTCCGTATATGCCACGGTAACCATGGATGACAAATCGGGTAATATATTCAGAAATGCTTTCGTNCAGGACGAAACGGGAGCCATCAATCTNCGCTTGCAAGCACCCGGTGCCGTTTATCAGGGCGACTCCGTGCGCATTGCCCTCAAAGGAACCATTCTGAGTTCTTACATGCAGATGTTGCAGCTTGACAACGTGAATGTAGACAGAAACATTATCAAAAAAGCGAACGGCAAAACTGTTGAACCTCATCTAATGTCGATTTCCGAAATTAGCCCCCAATACCAGGCAAGATTGATCAAACTGGATGGAGTGCAATTCATAGCATCCGACGCAGGGCTACCTTTTGCCGACAGTGAGAACCTTTTGGCGGTTAACCGTATCCTGGAAGATTGTGATGGCAACCAGGTCATTGTAAGGACCAGTGGTTACGCAAATTTTGCCGATGAGCTGACACCGGAACATAATGGAAGTGTCATTGCCATCCTTTCACAGTTTCGAAGCGACTTTCAACTATACATAAGAAGCCTCAGTGAGGTTGACATGAATAACCCCCGCTGCGGTGATGATGACGATGACGACAATGGCACGGACCCCGGAGAGGCGGTCACATTCATTGACGAGGACTTTCAGTCCTATCCTGATCATGCAATTATCAACCAGAATGGATGGACAGCCTTTGCTGAAGAAGGGGAAAGAAACTGGATTTGCCGTATCCATCAAGGCAATCACTATGCACAGGTAACGGCATATAACTCCTCTGACGCAACCAATGTGATGTGGATGATCACCCCACCAATCGATCTGGATGCAATGTCGAACCCCGTTTTTGAGTTTGAATCGGCGCAAGCCTTTTATACGCATGACGGTTTCAGTCTGCATATTTCCAGCGATTTTAACGGAAGTGATGTAACTGGTGCCACATGGGAACCACTCGCAGCAACACTTGTCGGAGAGCAAGACCCAAGCAACACATGGATCCACTCGGGATACATTGATCTTGCTGTCTATTCAGGCATCGTGCACATCGCCTGGCGATATGAAGCAGAAGAGCCCATAGGGAATACCGGCACATTCAGGGTTGACAATGTAAAACTTTATGAAGACAATTAATCACATTGTGATGTAATCTCTCGAGATCAATAAAATAAATGAAATTATGAAGAAACATATTAAAAATAGCAGTCCGGCAATTATCCTTATCCTGGCTTTCTTTTTCGCTATGACATCGTCATGCGAAAAGATTGAACCCGATTCACCGCCCACAAACACATTACCTGCCGACAGCATTATAACGATCAGTGAATTGAGGGAGCTATATAACGGTGAACCGATCGACTTTGAAGATTCCGGAATCAATGTAATGGCCATCGTAACCATGGACGATAGCTCTGGAAATATCTATCGCGAAGCCTTTGTCCAGGATGATGAAGCAGGAATTTTGATCAGGTTTTCCCAATTTGGCAACTTCAGTGAAGGCGACTCTGTCAGGATCGCACTAAGAGGAGCCACTCTTGATGAATATCGCAATATGTTGCAGTTGACCAATGTTGATGGAAGAACAAATTTGGTTGTTCAAGCTTCGGAAAGATACCGTGATCCTATTCCGGTTACCATTGAAGAGATAGACAGCGCCATGCAGGGAATGCTTGTAAAGTTGGATGAAGTACAATTCTCTTTTGGTGATGTTGGGGCTCCTTACGCCTTGTCGCCCGAAGTGCAGTCGGGGACCAACCGGAACCTGGAAGACTGCTATGGAAATGGCTTGATTGTTCGCACCAGTGGCTATGCAGATTTCGCCAATGAACAGATACCAGAAGGGAACGGCAGCATCATCGGACTTATCGGCCAGTTTGACAACACTATGCAGTTGCATATCCGCCGAATCTCCGAAGTGATATTGGAAGGGGAGCGCTGTGATCCTCCCGGAGAGGACCTTGAACTGATCACAATTGCCGAGATTAAGCAAATGTATGCTGATGGGGCCACCAACCTGCCTCCGAATACAAGGTTTGAAGGGGTGATAATATCTGACAGAGATCATGAAAACCATCCTGGACAGAATGCTTATATGATGGATGAGAATGGCGACGGAATTGCCTTGCGCTTTCAATCCTGGCACTCATTGAACTTGGGTCTGCAAGTCAGGATTAACTCCTCTAACATGCCCATTACCCGTTTCAACGGTTTGCTTCAGGTTGAACAGATCCCAACGGGTAATGCAATTGTACTGGGCCATGGCGAATTGCCCGAACCGGTTGTGACAACAATCCAGAATCTGCGAAACAACATCAATGACTTTGAGTCTACCCTCGTTATGATAAAAGACGCAACGCTACCGGGAGGAGGCACTTTTGCCGGCAGTGTTCCGGTAACCGACAACACGGGATCTATCGACATGTATACAACCAACTGGGCCTCATTTTCAGACACACAGGTTGTTGGGGGATTATACAACATTACCGCAATTGCCTCCATTCACTTTAACCCCCAAATTCAGATCCGGAGCCTGGATGACCTGGAACTGCTGGAAGAGGATGACCATCAACCCGGTGACCCGGTAACCTCTATCGACGAAGACTTTCAGTCATATCCCGATCACGCAGTGATCAATCAAAATGGCTGGACGGCATTTGCCGAGGAGGGAGAGAGAAACTGGATCTGCCGGACTTTTAACAACAATCATTACGCGCAGGCTACGGCTTTCAACTCACCCGACCCAACCAACGTGATGTGGATGATCACCCCGCCAATTGACCGGGATGCCATGAGCAATCCTGTCTTTGAATTTGAATCGGCTAAAGCGTTTTACACACACGATGGTTTCAGTCTCTGGATATCAACCGATTTTGACGGCACCAACGTATTGGCAGCCACCTGGGAACCGCTTGATGCAAGACTTGCCGGGGAGCAAGATCCGGATAACACATGGATCCATTCAGGATACCTCGATCTTTCATCCTACCAGGGGATCCTGCACATCGCCTGGAGGTATGAGTCCGCTGCACCGCAGGGTAATACCGGCACATTCAGGGTGGATAACGTCAAGCTTTATGAAGATTGACAAATGGCTGAGAGTTTTTTAACAAAATAAACTACCTCTTCAGCCGTATTGAAACGGCTGAAAGACACACGCACGGAAGGTCTGCCCGGTTCAGCATGCAATGCTTCAAGAACCGCAGACCTTTTGATGCTTCCAGAAGAGCACGCACTGCCCGATGAAACACAGATGCCTTCGATGTCGAGGGCAGGCATAATCATATTAGGGTCAATCCCTTCGGGCAGCGAAACATTGAGGATCGTATGCAGGCTGCTGCCCTCTGCATCACCATTGAACTGAACATCTTGAATATTCTCCCTCAGCAGGCTGATGCAGGTTTGCTTAAGGCCGGATATGTGCTTCTGGTCTGCCTCCATTTGTTCGTGCGCCAGCTCAAGGGCCTTTGCCATGCCCGCTATACCATAAACATTTTCAGTACCTGCACGCATGTTCCGTTCCTGGCCGCCACCACGCAAAAGTGATTTGAAAAGATGTGCCGAACGCACAACCATGAAGCCCGCTCCCTTGGGACCATGAAACTTATGGGCACTCGCAATGGCAAAGTCAATGCCCAGGTTCGGCAATTGCACCTCATACTTGCCAATTGTTTGCACGGTATCGGAAAAATACAATGCATTATGACTTTTACAAAGTTCTGAAACAGCTTTAACCGGTAAAAGGTTCCCGATCTCATTGTTTGCGTGCATCAAAACAACAACAGCATCCTTAGTGCCGGATAACCGTTCTTCAAGGTGTGAAAGACTGATGTGGCCTTTTGCATCGTTATCCAGATAATGGACCTCAATGTTTGCCTCCTTTGATAAAAGTTCCAGACATTTCAATACGGCCGGATGCTCGACCCTGCTGGTGATGAAACAGTTGCGCGAAAGATCTGCAACACAGCGGCTGAGAATGGTATTGATCGCCTCTGTGCCCCCGCTTGTAAAAAACACCTCGGAAGGTGTAACTCCCATCAGCCTGGCAGTGCTGCGCCGCGCCTGCTCAATCACCACTTTTGCCTTTCGCCCCTGCTCATGAAGGGAGGAGGGATTCCCGTAAACATTTTGCATGCAATCATGCATCACATCGATCACCTCTTTCCGTAGCGGTGTACTGGCCGCATTATCCAAATATGTCAGGGGTTTCATGGGGATGTAATGGTTTAGGGTTTAGGGTTAAACTATTCAACAAAGTTACACAATGTTCTATTTTCTTTAAGAAATCATAAATGAAATTGGTTTTTTACAATTTTTCACGCTAAAAATCGTACTTTTGGTGTGTTTATGAGAGGTTATGGAACCGTATCTGATCCTTTCATCAAATACAAAACCTAAAATCTGAAGGAGAAAGTGGCTGACAGTCTGGTCATTATCCCTACGTATAACGAACGGGATAATATTGAAAAGGTTATCCGGTTGATTTTTTCGCTGCCGCACGATTTTCACGTGCTGGTCGTGGACGACAATTCTCCTGATGGTACCGCCGAGTTGGTAAGAAAGCTAATTACGAAATTTCCCGAACAACTTTTCCTGGAATCCCGAAAGGGCAAACTGGGATTGGGAACTGCATACATCCACGGATTCAAATGGGCGCTGAAAAGGGATTATGAATTCATTTTTGAGATGGACGCTGACCTGTCTCATAATCCCGATGACCTGATCCTTCTGCGTAATGCATGCGCTGATGAAGGTTATGATCTGGCAATAGGTTCCAGGTATATTGATGGTGTGAATGTTGTAAACTGGCCCCTTGGCAGGGTGTTGATGTCATACCTGGCGTCAATTTACGTCAGAATGATCACGGGGATGCCAATACAAGACACCACGGCAGGTTTCAAGTGCTACAGAAGGTCTGTTCTTGAAACGATTGACCTTGATGACATCAGGTTTTCCGGGTATGCCTTCCAGATTGAAATGAAATTTACTGCCTGGAAGCTTGGTTTTAAGGTAAAAGAGGTGTCCATTGTTTTCACTGATCGCACTGAAGGCGACTCCAAAATGAGTACGGGAATATTCAGGGAGGCGGTATTGGGTGTTATCAAGCTGCGCTGGCAAAGCATTTTCAACAAAAAAAAGTATACCCCCCCTCCTACTGAACAATCAGGCTAAAAAAATCCTACCATAAAAAACATAAAATGGCCGAAAGATCCCTATTATTAATAAATGCAGAAATCATCAATGAAGGAAAGCAGTTTGCTGGTGATATAATTATTGAAGATGGTCGGATCGAAAAAGTCATCCCCGGTGGATTCCAGGAAACGCATAACAAAGATCGTTTTAACATCATTGACCTTGCGGGTAAGCTTATGATGCCCGGTGTGATTGATGACCAGGTGCATTTCCGGGAACCCGGCCTGACGCATAAAGCGGATATCTCTTCCGAATCACGCGCCGCTGTGGCTGGTGGCATCACCAGTTTCATGGAAATGCCCAACACCATACCGCAAACCACCACACAAAAGGATCTGGAAACTAAATTTCAGATTGCAGCGGAAAAAAGTCTTGCCAATTATTCATTTTACATGGGTGCCACCAACAACAACCTGGATGAACTGATGGCCACCGACCCAAAGAATGTATGCGGAATCAAGATCTTTCTGGGATCCTCAACAGGCAACATGCTGGTGGATGACCCCGGAACACTCGGCCAGATTTTCAGGGATGTCAAACTTCCCATTGCCGTGCATTGCGAAGATGAAGCCATCATCAGGGCAAACATGGAAGCAGCAAGAGCAATTCATGGTGAAAACATACCCATCCAGATGCATGCAGCGATCAGAAGTCACGAAGCTTGTGAACGTTCCTCACGCATGGCTATAGGACTTGCGCTGAAACATGGCACCCGGCTCCATTTGCTTCACCTCAGCACCGCCGGTGAAATTGAGCTGCTTGAAAACAACAGTCGGTTGCAGGATAAGCAAATCACTGCCGAGGTTTGTGTGCACCATTTGTGGTTCTCCATGGATGACTATTTCCGGAAAGGCAACCGGATAAAATGGAACCCCTCCATCAAGTATGAGTCTGATCGCAAGGCCCTTATTAACGGAATAAAGGAGGGATATGTTGATGTGGTGGCCACCGACCATGCCCCGCATACCAGGGAGGAAAAGGAAAAAAGCTATGCAAACTGCCCTTCGGGTGCACCGATGGTACAGCATGCCCTTCCCGTCATGCTTGACCTGGCAAAAAAAGAAAACATCAGTTATGCAAAAATCGTGGAATTGATGTGCCACAATCCGGCAATCTGCTTTAATGTGAGGGACAGGGGCTTCATCAGGGAAGGTTATGCAGCGGATCTGGTTGTGGTCGATCCGAACAATAAGACGAATGTGCAAGCAGAGAACATTCTGTATAAGTGTGGCTGGTCACCACTCGAAGGAATCACTTTACATCACAAAGTTCTTTATACTTTTGTGAACGGTTATATCGTTTACGATAATGGAACCATAAATGAGCAGCACAGGGGTAAAGCGCTCCATTTTGATCGTTAAACAATAGCAAGTACAAATAACGCCGTGATTCAGAATTTGATTCGATGAAATCCAAAAGGAACCATTCGTTTGTATTCTTAAAGCTGATAACACTTTTCCTGTTAGCTGCGTTTTCCGCCTGTGGGTTTTTTCGCGCTCCGGGCAAAGACAGCTGCGATAAGATCCTGAGTCGCGAACAAATGACGGAGATTCTTACCGATGTTTATTTCCTTGAGGGGTATATTCGGGAAAGACGGCTTCACGCTGATGAACTGGATGATTCTGTAAAAGTGTTTTACCGGACCCTTTTTCGCAAGCATGGAATTGAATTTAAAATCTTCCAGGAAGCACTTGACTGCTATCTTCTCGACAGAAGGGAAATGGAACTCATCCACGAAAAGATACTCAACGAGCTAAGCATTCGTGAGAGTAAAGCTGAGCGTTTGTTAAAGGAATCAGAATAAACCCCTGATCAGTTCATCATCTGCAACATTTGGCAGTGTAACTTTAAGTCGCGGTTCTGCTTCCATGGCACGCTTAATGGCAAATACCGCTTCCTTGTTTCTTGCCCAGCTCCT
>SL_3KL_010_SEDDRAFT_10002199_pt1 | contig 17844 bp, 11 predicted proteins | sample SodLakKL_010_SED_2_FD_10381 | JGI IMG/M metagenome (IMG submission 10381) | reverse complement strand
GGCGGGTTCATCCGGGGGTACAACATCATCCATAGTAAAGAATATTGCATCACACCTGCCGTTGAACCCGGTAATATCGCGCAGTGAAACGATGGCAGACCTGTCCCGGATATCAACAGTTCCTGCCTCCTGCCATATCCATTCAGATCCCTTTGTGCCTAGTGCAACCCCTACTGGTTCATGATCGACAAGAAGCAGGAATCTTCCGGGACCCTCGCCGGGATGCCAGGGTGAGGTCCAGTTATATGTCCTTACAAATACCCTGTATTCGCCGGCAGAAGGAAACTTAACCTCTGTCATAGCATCCTTTACAGGAACACCCATACCATGTGCCATAAGGTATGGCGATCCCATTAGATCCATAAACTGCTGGTCAACTACCCAGCCTCCCTTGTTTGTAAAATTCTCAGCTTCAATAAGCACGGAGTTCTGTGCATTAAGATTTACCGGCAGAAACAATAAGATCAGAACCGGCAACAGATAAAAGATTTGTTTTTTCATAATATTATTATTTAGATTTATTAATATGTTAATATTCTGGTTCTAGAAGCCTGCTATACCAGGCATCAGGCACCTGCTTGGAGAGGAAACGGGGCTGGATGCAAAGGCGCTATCAAACCTTATCCCCCTTGCCGCAAGATTGTCAATGTTGGGGGTTTTAACCATACTTTCACCGTAGCATCCCAGATCAGGTGAAAGATCTTCGGCTATCAGCCAAACAATATTATGTTGTTCCGTTTTCTTGCCGCAAGCAAAAACTGTCGCCGCAATTACTCCGAATATAAGTCCGGGATGCTTCATCTCAATTTCAAAATTAATTATCATTGGTGGTCTCTCATAACTATTGCCTTGAAATTATCTGATCAATATGGTTTTCTATCAATTTGTCAAACCCGCTGATGATATCCTGATGCTGAGATGATCCCGCAAGATTCTCCATCTCAAAAGGGTCCTTTGTCTGATCGTACAACTCCCTGAACTGCACTTCAGCAAGTGAGTTGTCCTGGTAAGTTAAAATATACCGGAAATTCCTGTCATAGACTGTTAATCCCGGCTGTGCCCCACCATAGGTTCCAAGTCCTTCATAAACAAAGGCATCGCGCCACTCTACCTGGTTTCCTTTCAATATAGGGACAAGACTTTCGCCATGCATATCAGAAGGGATATCGAGCCCGGCCAGTTCAAGTATGGTAGGGGCTATATCAATATTCAGCACAATCTGATCATTTTCAGAATAGGATATGTCCGGTCCCGTGACGAAGAAAGGCACATGCGCCGAAGGACGGTAAGGCAGCACTTTACTTGTGAACCCGTGTTCTCCAAGCATCCACCCGTTATCGCTCATAAAAAAAACATAAGTATTGTCAGCGAGGTCCAGTTCTTCCAGTGCATCATAAATTTCCCCGAGAAACTCATCCATTTCGGTTATGACGGCATAATATTCAAGAGTATGCCTTTGTATCGCCGAATAGTCCGGGTAACCGTAATTCCTTGCCTGTATAAGGTTCCTGACATTCTTAAGATAGGACGGTTTTCCGGAAAGATCGTCAAGCCTTGAAGGTGCAACTGGCATTTGATCCGGATCATATCTTGCAAGTGTTTCCGGGCGCGCATCCCAGATAAGATTGCCATCCATGTGGGGAAGTTGAGGATTATGGAACAGGAAAAAGGGTTTTCCGCTGGCGGCGGCATCTCTTAAAAAATCAACTGAACGTCTTGCACAATAAAGATCGCAATGAATCTCAGGATTTACTGTTTCACCCTCATCAAAAATGGTTCGCCCATAATAGGTGCCGTTCGAAAAGAACCATACAGCAAAATCAAAACCTGCTTCCGAAGGCTGGGTGCCCGAATCATGTGTGGCGCCTAAATGCCACTTGCCTGAGAGGCCGGTAAGGTATCCGTAATTGCGCAGGTACTGTGCCATGGTTATTTCATCCGGATGTATATCACTGTTCAACTCAAGGCAGCCGTTTGCGCTGCCGTATCTTCCGGTAAGCAGGGCCGCCCGGCTGGGACTGCATAGTGAAAAAGTAACATTGGCATTGGTGAAGTTAATTCCCTGGCTTGCCTGTTTGTCCATCTCAGGAGTGATGATAACCGGGTTTCCGTTTATACCCAGTGCATCATAACGTTGATCATCAGTGTAAATAATAATGAAATTGGGCTGTTTTTTGCCTGCATCTGACTGGCAGGAGAAAACCGCCAGTGCAGAACACAGTGACATGAAACCAATCTGTTTATTCATAATCCATTAAACTTAAATTAATTATATATAACTACTGCGGTTGCCCGGCATCCTTTGCTGACCGACAGCCGCATCCAGTGTGCACTGTAGGCATCCGGAAAATTATAATTGACATATTCCCCCGGCTTTACTCCGATGGTTTTGTATATCCTGTAGTTGCCATCTCCCATAAAATCAGTCTCGATTGTAAACTCGACAGCCTCTTGTGCGTCATGGTAAAGATGGACTGATTTCTTATCGAATCCGTGCATCAGATAGGGATCTGAGTATTCATAGGCTTTTACCCGGGTTTCATACCAGACGCCTCCCGTGCCCGCTGGTTTGCCGAATTTCCAGAGGTCATCGGTCATACCGAACCAGAGGCCCGCCTGGGGTTGTCCGGCAAGCGGATTCCGATCATTACTAAGGCCAAATTTCATGGGAGTCGACTGGTTACCTCCAAGCACAAGCATCCCACGCCACGAACAGAAATCTGGGATTACACGAAGGTGTCGGGATATAGGTTGTATTGACCACAATTCATTTCCATATGTATGATATCCGATCTCATAAAATATCCCATGGCAATCCATCAGGGCCCGCTCCGTTTCAACTTCCCTTATCCGCATCCACTCGGTTGCACTGGTATGATCAAAAGCTTTACTCCCTTTTGGGAGACGATATCTTTTCCATCCTCCATTGATATATACCCTTAAAATAACAGATATTTTGTCCCAACCAATCGCGATCATAGGTTGACCCCAGGCATGTGAACTCCATACTTCGGTAAAAGGATTTTTTTCAATAATTCTCCACTCTCCTTCCCCATCCCATTCTGCCAGCCTCCCGGCCGTCCATTCTCTATTGAAATCTCTTTCATAATAACTGTTGTTGGCTACTACTACCCTGCCATGATTAGTCCAACCACTTTTAAAATGTGGCTTACTGCCCTTAGGCACGATCAACTCATCCATAAGCTGGAAAAGTTCTCTTACTTCCAGGGTATGAACATTCACCTCAAAAAACTCACCCTCCATTGCCAGATAATACAGTTTGTTATCTGGATCGGTTAAATGTATCATTGTGGCCGCCAGGCGATGCTCCTTAAATTCCTCTATCAATCTTACAGTACCCAATGTATCTATCAGATAGGGCCCTATTGCCAGCTGATTGCTGGGTCCATGTATAATTCGGTTTGCGTATGTGCCAACAACACTTTCAGGGTGCTTTTGTATAACCAGGTTATTATCTATTTCATATAGCCCTGTACCACTTCCGGTAGGAGTCATATGTGCTACATAAGTTATCACCCAAAGACGATCGGCCCAGGGCATTAAAGCACCTATACCTGCTTCGGTTCGGGGAAAATGATTTGCAGTCATGGTTAGGGAAGGAATAACACCACTAACAGAGAAAGGACTGTTTGACTCCTGAGAATGCAGATTAATTAAGTGAAAATGAGAAAAAAGGATAATATAAAATAGAATACTTCTCATTATAATTCATATTAAAATAATGTTCATATTTAAAATTTTAAACCGGGATTAGTCCTGTATATAAACATATACTATTGAATTATGGCTGAATTTGTTTAACTACTCTCAGTCCGCGACCATATCAACCCAAAATAAAATTGATACGCTGATCAGCAATAAACTTAATGAAATAAATTACTTCTATTTATTCACATCGCTAATTTTTCAATCACACATACCTTTCGGGCAAAGCCCCGCCTGGAAATTACCGCGACCAGAGACGCGAATTTAATAGATTTAATTAGAGTCTGTCTATAAATTCAGTGTCTGGATCATAATGTTTGGATGCAAGGCTTACGAAATCAAAAAAAGCAGAGTTTACATGGGGTAAATGAGTATTTTTTTGACGAGCGTAACGCAGCAGGCGGACATTATGGACAGGTACTAATAAAATTTTATTGAGGTTCTTCATGATTCAATATGCCGATATTTTACAAAGCCCGCATTAATCGCGGGCTTTGTAAAATATATCACTAACTATTAATAACCTGGATTCTGAACCAAATTCTCATTTATCATAATATCCGAAGTTGGAAGTGGCCATAAATACTGCCTGGAGGCATCAAATCTTCTTTGAGCAAGCCTTCTTACAAGTCCGGCATCGTACATTGGCGACAGATCCGGGATCCCGTTCTCATCAATAGAGGGAATATCAGGGAAGAACCACAGGCCAGGTTCGATAACCTTTTCTTTAAGATCAGATACATCTAGCATACCATAGATATCAGTATTTAAAACCTGTTCAGCAATTCTCCAGCGAATTATATCCATATAACGCCTATTTTCAAAAGCAAGTTCCATCCGGCGCTCCATGCGGATAATCTTTCGAAGTTCTGACTGACTGGTTGTTGTAACTGCAGGATAATCTCCTGTATTTGTGTAGTCAACTCCATAAGCACGTGCACGAACTTGATTAATCGCATCTAGCACAGATTGATCGATCTCATCCAGTTCAATTTTGGCTTCGGCATACATCAACAACACATCAGCATACCTCATAATAATTATATCGTCATCAACCTGATGGTTAACTAACCATTCTTCATCTACACCTTTATTCCATAAGAGTCCGTTAAATGAGGCAAAAGCCGCGTTTGAGCGGGTATCGTTATTAGTTACAAGATTTCCTGTATTAACATTCAATACTTGCAGAGAATCCGGATGTGGCTGATAAATATAGCCGAGATGTTCTGTACCAAACTCAACAATCGTAGCAGAAAGCCGAGGATCACGATTTTCAAAAGGTTCACGTGGATTATACAACGGTGATTCATCGATCGGAAGTCCATCAGAACAAAGAAATGCACTCATTAAATCCCAGGAGGGAGCTTCTGCTCCACCCCAACCACCTGGAAGTCTTGAAGTAAAGTTCCTTACACTTCTCACAGCACCAAGTTCCCTTGAGCGGGGTATAGAAAATAAAACTTCGTTTGGGTTTCTGGTTCCTGCCAAAAACAGTGTTGCAAAATCAGGATATAATTCGTATTCTCCCAGGTCAATACATGCTTTAGCAGCATCTCTCGCAACCTCCCAGTCACTCATATACAATGCAATACGAGCCTTCATAGCCATTGCTGCCCCTTTTGTAGCATATTTATTTTCTGAACTTCCATAAGACAGAGGTAGTTTGTCAATGGCTGTATCATAATCATCATAAATATTTTGTAAAACAATATTCTTGTCTGTCCTGGACATTGTAAATGCCTCATCCAGATCAAGATCTTCTGTAAAAAATATTACATCGCCAAATAGAGAGATTAAAGTAGAATATTTGGATGCTCTTGAAAAATAGGCATTTCCCGCATATTTATCCACTATTACTTGCGGGAGGTCGTTTTCTACCCTCGGCAAGTTATTTATAACCAGGTTTGACCTAACAACCGCTTTATAAATATTTGACCAATAAGAATTTACAGCCCCCCAGTCGGATGTTATTGTTCCTGCGGTAATTGGCGTTGTTAACTCACGCCGGGTGTAGTTGTCTGTATGTTCATCACTTACTTCACCCCAAAAAACCGACCTAAAAAGATCATTTACTGCCATCTCCACCTCTGTCTGATTCGAGTACCAGTTTTCACTGGATCCTTCAGACAGTGGATTAAGATCAAGATCTGTACAAGCTGCAATAGAAATAACAGCCATAAAGAATATTATTATTGATTTCATTTTCATAATATAATATTTTTAGAAATTCACAGATACTCCGAAAATTATTGATGTGGTAATTGGATATCCGGTGGAAGATACTTCCGGATCCCATCCCTTGGGATAATGGTTAAATGTATATATATCTGTTGCAGTTGCATAAAGCCTTAAGTTCTGCATTGACACTCTCTGAGCCCAGCTTCTGGGAAGAGTATATCCAATTGAGATATTTTTTAACCTTAAATATGCACCATTAATCAACCAGAAATCAGACATGGCGTAATTGTTTCCCATGCTGACACGTGAAAGTCTGGGATACTGGGCATCAAGATTTTGTTGTTCTGTATTGTAAACACTCCAATAAGTACCATCAAGTATCTTGGGTATATGCCCCCAGTTTTCAGGAATAGGCTCAACCATTAGCCCACTGAGGCGGTTATTTTGTTTTCCAACTCCCTGAATAACTAGCCCAAAATCAAATCCTTTGTATCCAAGACGGAGATTTGCACCATAAAGGTAGCGGGGTAGAGAACCCCCAAGCAGTACACGGTCATAAGCACCTGATATAACACCATCTGGATCTTCATCAGGACCACTAATATCTCTGTATTTTATATCACCAGGTCTGACAGAACCGCTGGTTACCGGTGAATTATCAACCTCTTCCTGTGATTGAAACAATCCATCAGAGAGGTATCCATACCATTCCTGAAACTCACTGCCTTCACGGACTATCTGCGCACCAATAAATTCAGTGCCTCCAAGATCTCCCATTTTGGTTTTATAATCAGAAATATTTAAACTAAAAGAATAATTGAATTCACCAGCACGATTGTTATAAATAGCTTCAAGTTCCCATCCTTTCGTATACATATTACCTGTATTCTGATCTGGATTATCATAACCAATATAATTGGGAATCTCTAATGCCAATAACATGTCGCTGGTAGTTTTCTGGTAATAATCAGCTATTAAGCTCAATCTGTTATCAAAAAAACCAAGATCCAGTCCTACTCCAAATGTCTCGGTAGTCTCCCAGGTTATATTATGAATTGCGTATTGCCATTGAGCTGCTGATTGCGCAGCAACAACATTTGAACCCTGATGAAACAATGCATTACTAAACCCGATAGTGGCCTGATAGGGGTAATTACCAATTCTCTCATTACCCAAACTACCCCATGAACCACGCATTTTAAGGAATGATAACACAGGAATATCCTGCATAAAAGCCTCTTCAGACACTACCCAGCCAGCTGACAAGGACGGAAAAGCTCCCCATCGGTAATCCTCATGAAACCTGGAAGATGCATCATAGCGAATATTAGCCTGGAAAAAATACCTGTTCATATAATTATACATCGCTCGACCAAACCATGACCGGTAGGCATTCTCATATGCACTTCCACTATTTCCACGATAAGTTAGCGGACCCAGATTTAGATACGGAAATGAAGTTAGTTCATATTGCTGTCTGGAAGCACCAAGGCTTTCATAATAAGCATAATAATTTTCATATCCACCTAATAGATTTATATTGTGCCCTTCAAAGCCTTTTGCATAATTTGCCAAAAACTGGGTAGTAACCTGGTGATTATCATTCCTGTTTTCATAAAGGTCAGTCGAATTTGCCCACTGTAACGTGCCCTGAACTCTTGTTGGATCATCCCATGCAGTATAGGGTACTCTCAACTGGTGATTCTTTGCCTTGTCAAAATTAAGATTTGGAGCTACAACAGCGGAAAACTTCAATCCCTCCAAGGGAGTCAAATCTAAAGAAAGTTTACCCCCAACCTGATTCCACCAATTACTTTGTGAACCACCATATTTTATTTGGCCATACATATTGTGACCATCTTTCCCTCCGGCCACCCGGCCATCGGACCATTCAGCAGCATAAATAGGAGCCGAAATAAGCATACTGTATATTGGATTCATGCTGGGTTGCTTGCTGATTGACCTCCTGTAATGCATATCAAGGGTAGCTGAAAGAAAATTGTTAATTGTGACATCATTATTAAATCTGGTAGAGAGTCGTTCATATGTCCTATCCATATACAAAGCATCAGTCTTATCATATGTCAGTGAAAATGTTGAGCGGATCGCATCAGTCCCGGCTGAGACTCTAAGGTTATGCGACTGTCTTGGCGCATAATCACTCAAGATGAGGTCAACCCAATCAGTGTTAGGATATAAGTCAGGATTATCAGCATTAAGTGACATATAGTTATTCACAAGATCACTTGGAAATCGCGGAAACTCATTAGCATCATTTCCATTATCATTCCATCTCAATTCATTCTTCATCTCCATATATCTGGTGACATTGACGTATTCGGGCATTGTCGTTGGTGTTTCAAACCCGTATTCCGTTGTAAATTCAAAATTCAACTGGCCAGTTTCAGCCCTCTTAGTAGTAATCAGAATAACGCCTGCAGCTGCTCTTGAACCATATATGGAAGCTGAAGCGGCATCCTTTAACACTGAAATACTTTCCACATCAGAAGGGTTGACCCAATTTATATTATTTACCGGCACACCATCTACAATAATTAAAGGGTTACTATCACCGATAGTGGTAATACCACGAACTCTAATAGTTGCTGATGAACCCGGAGCATTATTATTTCTTGTTACAGTAACTCCGGGCATTGAGCCTTGCAAAGCTTGAGATAATTGAGTTGTTCTCCTTTCTGTTACAAGATCTCCTGAAACAGAAGAGACAGAACCAGTTATATCACTCTTTCTGGCCGTACCATAACCAATAGCAACAACTTCATCAAGTAAGAGTGCTTCATTTTCAAGTTCAATGTTTATTTCAGTAAGTGAACCAACTTCAATTTCCTGAGTTCTCATACCTACATAAGAAAACACTAAAACATTTGTAGGTAAAACATCAGAAATTGTATAAAACCCATCAACATCAGTGACGGTTCCTGTAGTAGTCCCCCTGATCATAATTGTTACTCCTGGAAGTGGTAACCCGGAGGAGCTCTCGGTCACCCTTCCTGTTATTACACCCTCTTCAGCATAATTGGATTTTGAAAGCAGCATAACAAAATCCTCATTTATTGTTTCGTAAGTCATATCTGCCTGATATAATGCATGATCGAGAACATCCTTTAAAGGGTGGTCAACATAAGAAACACTAACAAAATTATTCAGATTTGGAAGGTTATCGTTAAAAAGAAAGCTAATTCCTCCTTGCTTTTCAACCTCACTTATCACCTCTCTGACAGTAACATCATGCATATCAACAGTCATTTTTAGGCTCTGTGAGAATATATTTGCTGCAAACATATTCCCAACAGAAACTATAACGAGCAGTAGAGTTATTTTCATGGTTAGAAAAATCTTTTTAACGCTTTTTGGGTAAAAAACGTCAGGTTTGGTTTCAGTTTTCATATTTTTGTAAAATTACAGGTTAATACATAGGATTCCTTATTGGCATCTTTTTTTAAGTAACTTTGTTTTAATCTGTCTTGCCGGAAAATGTTTCAGCATTTTACGGCATTTTTCATCATAGGCAGTCAGATTTTAATATTAGACATATATTAATTTGTTCTAATTATAATTGAAAATAATTTTGCCTTTATCTATTTTATAATTTTCAGTAAATAAACATTGGGATATTTTTTTTTGCAACTATTAACGGTTAATTTTTCCCGGTAACGTTTCCGAAAACGTTATTTTTTCCGGTAACGTTTCCGGATAAAATAAAATAATTACTTTTGACCACCAAAAATGAATTCTAATCTGCACAGATCTGATTGACAAAAAACAAAAACCCCTTTGTACAATAATAGAAAAAAATTCTCGGTACTCCTCACAACAACTCACTCTTTTTCCGGCAAAAAATAAAGACGTCTCCTTATCCTTCAATGGCCAGCGTATCAGCAGTGACGGGGGCTTACTACTATTAAGAGAGCTTGACAACAAATTAGGTCTTATTAAATCCATAAGTTCCTGTATTAAAGACACAAGGGATCAGCGATATATCGATCATGAGATGCAAGAGTTGATATCTCAGCGTGTATACCAGATTGCAGCTGGCTATGAAGACTGTAACGATTGTAATGCAATGCGTGAAGATATGGTTGTAAAAATGTGTGCCGGGCAAATTCATTGATTCATATTAACCTGATTCAAAGGTTAATATAAAACAGGGATATAAGTTCTTATGGTTTCTCAGCTATAACATAATTATCCATAGTCCTGAAGAAATCATAAATAATTCCATAAATATCGAACCATTCCCATATGGTGATCTTGCGCGGATTGTCAGGCCGTTCCACCCATTGTCCGTCGATGAAAATTGGTGCGGGATGCTCATAGCTTTCTGCCCAGTCGGGATTTTTCACTATGGCAACGGCAGCCTGGTCAAAAAGGGGTCTGCTGGGAGGATCTCCACCCATTTGGTACATTTCAAAAAGGTTTACCGAATAATCACCCCAGGTATCGAACTGTCCGCCATGCCGGCCTGTTATGGGATCTGATATCCTGGGGCCTTTGCCGGGCATCCTGTGCAGAATCTGTGCCTGCGTAACTCTTACCGCAGTTGTGCCGGATGGTTCGCCATAGCGAACCGTTACCATTTCAAACGGAACATCTAAATCAAGAATATAATTCATTGAAGGGATATCGTAATCCTGGTTATGTTCTCCAGGCTTTGGATAGTTCGACCCAAGCCAGACTATTCTGATGTTTTCGGCAATGGCAGGTTCTTTTTTCAGGGCAAGTGCAATATTGGTCAGCTTCCCAACCGGAAGCAGTATAAGTTCCTGGTCCCGGTCTTTAAGAGCCTGTTCAATAATGAAATCAACTGCTTCATATCCATCAAATTCCGGCTCATGGATATGGTCCCTTATCTCCTCGAAAGAACCATTTGCACCTTTAAAAAGCGGAATATTTTCAAATACAGTGCAAAGCTGCATTATCCTTTTTGCTTCATCATACTGTCCGTCTATATGACCGCTAATTCCATGTCCGGGGCCGCTTGTTGCATTCACGGTGACCCCTTCAACAGCGAAAACGTCGCCGCTGAAAAGGAGATAAGCCAGCGCATGCTGGTCGTCAATCTCGTTATTTGCATCAGTATCGAAAATTACGTGATGCCTGAACTCAGGTCCTTCCGGTGCTTCAACTGCTTCAGGTGTCTCTCCACATGAAAGAAGAGTTGTAACCGATAAAAATATCGTTGTTTTCCCAAGCAAGGACCATCTAAGCAATGGCTGAATTCTTTTGAAAAATGTGATTTTCATAGTTTTAATAAACTTTTAGTGACTGTATTAATATTACGATATCATTGGGGTTGGTTAATGACCACCTACCATTACTGTCCAATTGACAATATAAGGCATTTTAATTGAATAATATACTTTAGGATTGAGAATTTGATGTGGCATTTCTTCATATGCCTTCCGAGTATCAACCGCATAAGCCATAGGTAAAGATTCCGGCCAATTCTCCAGAACATACCTCGCTGCATGCTCAACTGCAGCATTGCTGTTACCGTGAAAGTTCCACGATCTCCATTGTTTTGTGCTGCCGCCCATGATGATAATGCCGGCCCCTACCATTACCAGCTAACAGGATAAAATAGTGCCACCCCTGTGTAATATAACCTTGGTGGAGGAAGCAGCCGGAAGTAAATAATGACTTTCCAATGAAGATTCATTGTTTCATTTTTGGATTTAAATCAGCATTAATTATTTTATTTTTTCGATCCTTTGAGGCTAAATAAAAAAGATGCCAACTTCTTGTCAGCACCTTCATGTAATAACGGCATAAAAAATTAAGTATTATAAGAAAAACGCAATACCAACTTTTCTTTATGTATTTCAGAACAATTAAAAACCAGGGGGAATGCCTGTAACCCGGGCACAAAATTGTAAATACGCTTGTTTTTGGGTACCAAAGTCTCCAGCTTGTAATTTGTTTCTATGGTTAATGCTCCTTTGTTCGTCCGGAGTTTGAACTGATTTTCTTCAATACTTAATTCATCGTTGCCGGAGCAAACCACCGGGAAAATAAATTGCAGTTTCCCTATTGAGACCGGCTTACCAAGCGCTATTTCCATACTGAAAATATCGTTCTCTATTTTGTAGTCGATGGAGACTTCAGGTGTACCCTCATCAGGTGCAATTTGATTGCCATCCACCAGGTGCGATTGGGTAGCTATTATCAATTCATCGCCGTTTTCCGAAGATGTAAGCTTCGCACTGTGGTCGCAGATGTTTCTGAAAACCCGGTTATCGTCGGTCGTTAGTTCAAGCCGGGGCGTAAGGTTCATAAAGTTTTCCACCAGGTTTTCATCGAGCATGTTGAACCGTTCCCAGCGCTGGTATTCGGTCATGCTGGCGGCACTCACAATGTCATTGTGCATGTGGTAGAGCAGCGTCAAGGCTCCTCCGCTGGCATGACCATTAATCCTCCCTCTGTAATCCATGTTATACGCAGTTACCGTGCCCCGCCAGGATCCTTTCGAAAAGATGATGGTGTTTATGCTGTCGAATTTTTTGGTGCCGTAAACCTTTTCTCGAGGCAGTATATTATCTGAGTAAGGAATGTCAGGCTCCTTTGTGAGCAGAAGATTAACCAACGCTTTGGCGTGGTTGAAGGTGTGGTGCATGGACGGGGGTATCCCTTCAATGAATTCATGCGGACCGCTGTGCAGCAGGTTATCGTAGGTCGAATCTTCAAGGCATTTCAGGTTACGGTAAACAGCCTCGGCAAAAACGGGCTCTTCATTGGCAAGAGCATAGTACCCGGGGTGGCACCCGTCGGAGGTTCGGCTTCCCCAAAGCGTCCATTTAAAATTCCTGGTGCCCCAGCTGTTATCCCAGCCGCCGTTGGGCAGCATAAATTCAAGGTGTGCACCCTTTTGGACTTCAATACTTTGTCGTACAAAACCTTGTTCCGTTAGCCGGGCATACAAAGCCAGCGCCGGCAGGCTTTCTTCTACATTATAACCGAGGTCTATGGGATACTGGCCGTGTTCATTCGGTGCGCGAGTCCCTTCTCCGAAAAACAATCCGTCAGCCGTAAAATATGGAAGCAGTCCGTCGGCCAGGTCTTCTGCTCTTTTGATATACCTGGGCTCATCGAAAAGCATTCCCAGGCTGTAGAAGGCCAGGGTTCCAAACGCTGGGTAGTTGATATTTCCAAAGTTAATATCCAGCGTCTGATACAGGTATTCCGATGCCCTGTAGAGCCTGGCTTTCCATTCTTTGATGGTTTCCTCTCCAAGCAGTTCCGGATAATAGACGATGGCTTCATACTTGGTCATCGCCGCGAATACCGTAATTCCTTTCCAGCTGTCAGGCATTTTGGGATTGTTAAACCAGCAACCCAGTTCTTCCGACCAGCAGTTGTTCTGCTCCCAGGCATAAACCAGCTTGGCCGATTCTACATACTTATGGTCGCCGGTATGCTTTGCCATCCACAAAAGCGGAAAAATGGAATCAGCTGAACGTCCCAGATAGGCATCATCTCCGGGGCTGTAAATTCCCCCGTGTGAAATTTTGTTATCGGGACTGTAGGTCTGATGTGCAACCAAACCCTGGCACCATTGCTCCAACAGCTTTACGGTCTGGTTATTGACTCGTTCATGATCAGAGAAAACTGAATTCATTCCCGTGCATCGCAGGGCAACAGGTAAAAAAAGCAAGGAGGATGTAGCAATTGAGGTGTTTTTTAAAAATATTCTTCTATCCATAATGGGTTATTTTTCCTGTTAAGTTTTTAGCTTTTTAAAAATGTTTGCCCTCCGGAATGGGTTTCAAATAGCATAACTACAGTGCATCGTGAATTTCGTTTTATTGCATAAATTAATCTTTCAAAATCATTCCCGGCTGACGACCGTAGCCTGTCAATTCGATTTTACCTTTTCTGTTGATGATTAACTCGGCGAAAGCATTGGTGTCTCCCACTACCATTGGATGAATTCCCACATAATGGATGCCATTGATCTTTTTGTAACTGCCCTGATGGTAATGCCCCTGGAATACCGCCGTTATATTTCCTGACTGTTCCAGGATAACTCTGATTTCATCATTGTTTTTAACCGCGTGATATTCAATTTCAGTGTCACATAGCATCTGATGAATAAAGATAATTACCTTCTTTCCATCTGACCTTGAAAGTTCAAGTTCATTTTTGAGCCACGTAAGTTGTGCAGCTGGAATATACGAATCTGTCCACTCAAAATTTCCTCTGCTGTATTCAGTCCCGTCCTGCCTGAAATTAGCGTCCAGCAGAATAAAGTGATATCCTGCCCTGCTGAATGAATAGTGCGCTGCTTCTCCAGTACCCCCCGAATTATCGAGAAACTCTTCTTTTGTAAGGCTACCCAAATCATGATTTCCTAAAACGTAATGCCTTTCACCGTTAAATTGGCCCAATACTTTGTCAATTGATTTCAAACTGGTTAAATCAGATTCTTTATCAATTTCATCAATATTATCTCCCAGCAGAACCAGAAAGTCAGCCTCATTCTTATTAAATGTGGCTATAGCTTGTCTTGCCTTTTCAAGGGATTGGATGTAGTGCCTGCCACGCAGGTTTGGTTTATCGGCATAATGCATATCAGAAATAAGGGCAATCCGAATATCCCTTTCATCAGCCATTATGCATGACAGGCTGAAAGTGAGGATGAGCAAATAGCAGAATAAAAGCCTGTGAAAATTATATGAACTGTCCATTCAATAATATTTAATTTTTACAATAAGTATTCTCATAACATAAAGGATAAAATTACGGAAATAAAATTCCTCCTGTTCCTTTTTCCAGGATTAATAATCTTTCGCCTTAATACCCCTTTCGGGGATAATTTCTCTCCCCACTCACCATTCCAGGAGGCCAGGCACCCACCCGGAAGTCGGAAGTCAATCAATCCTGAACCACCAACTCCCCCGGTCCCTATCCTCCAGTTATTCGACATAACCACCAGGCCCTGGCTTGAATAGCCGCCTTTACCATGGTAACCCGGAAGTGCACCACTTCTTTTTTTGATTGTAATATCTGTTTCTCCAATGGGAATTCTTCCTATTTCCATCTGTTGTTCAAATCTTTTTCTCATATTTGAATCTTGTTTGATGTTTTACCCGAATTATGCGAATCTCATTTGATTAATACATTGAATATCTGCGTTTCAACAAAATAACCAAGAAAAAACACCAATAGATTCAAACAAGTTATTAACAATAATGCATTGTAAGACAGTTAATTGAAAGTTTTCTTTCAGGCACTATATAAGCAGATGACAGAGGAGCAGATGCAGGATAGAATATTCAATCGACACTTACGACGACAACAAGATATAAATGTGGCATTTGCAAAACAATTTAATCTGTCAAAGTAGAATTAATTTTAATAATTTAAGGTCATGCAGATAAATAGTTTTCCATGGGCAAAGGGAATAATACCTGTTGCTTTGTTGGGGTCTTTTCACCTTAATGCACAGGAGGAGGAGCGTAAGCTACCCAATATTATTATCATCATGACTGATGACATGGGTTATTCAGATTTGGGCTGTTATGGTGGAGAAATAAACACACCAAATATTGATAAACTTGCAGAAAACGGTCTGCGGTTTACCAATTTTTATAACTGCGGGCGTAGCTGGCCCACTCGTGCAAGCTTGTTGTCAGGATATTACCCAAATGCTATTGGTATGGATCATCCCCGGAAACCCAGTCCCAGCTGGGTAAAGACTTTGCCACAATATCTTAAGGGTGTAGGCTATAAAACCTACCACTCGGGAAAATGGCATTACATGAATAAACCACAGCCGAGGAGTGACGGAGGGTTTGATCAATCCTGCATGCTTGCCAGACATGGTTTTTATTTTTATGACTATGACCTGGTACTGAATGACCAGCCTCCTGAGAGACACACTAAAAAGGATGATAAGTTTCTTACAACTGTCCTGACAGACCACGCACTTTCGTTTCTGGATGAACACCATCAAAATGACTCTGATAAACCATTTTTTCTCTACCTAGCCTATTTTGCACCCCATTTCCCGTTACAGGCCCGCAGCGAAGATATTGATAAATACAGGGACAGGTATATCGATGGATGGGATCAGTTGAAACAAGAGCGGTGGAAAAGAATGAAAAATGCTGGCCTTGTGAATCATTCACCACCACCCAGGGAGCCGTATGTCAACCAAACTTATGAACATTTGATGACTGACAAAATATTACTGGACTCTCTTGGAACAGGAGAAGTCTTATACCCAGTAGCTTGGGAGAGCCTGAGTGATAAAGAAAAACAGTTTCAATCCATGAAAATGGCCATCCATGCTGCTATGGTCGACAGGATCGACCAGGAAGTAGGACGGGTCGTTGGTCAGTTGAAATCCATGGGTGTTTTTGAAAACACCCTCATCTTTTTTCTTTCAGATAATGGAGCGAGCGCAGAGATAATGATCCGTGGGAATGGACATGACCGTAATGCTGAGCCAGGTAGTGCTGAAACATTTTTGTGCCTTGGTCCTGGCTGGGCAAATGCATCCAATACGCCTTTCCGCCGCTATAAATCATGGACTCATGAGGGGGGTGTTGCGACACCGCTTATTGTCCACTGGCCTCAAGCCATCTCCTCCATTGGAGCATTACGGGATGATCCTGGGCATGTTATAGACTTTGTTCCCACCCTTTTAGACCTGGTTGGTTTGCAGCAAGAAAGTGTCTGGCAGGGTAGTCTAGTACCTACCTTGCCGGGGAAAAGCCTGGTGCCTGCGTTTTTTACCGAAGGATCTGTCAATCATGAATACCTTTATTTCAATCATCATGCGATGAGCGAAAATGGTATACAAAACCGTGCCCTACGGATGGGCCATTGGAAGATTGTATCCTCAGGGACAGACAATGATAAATGGTCGTTGTATAACCTCGAAAATGACAGGGGAGAACAAATTGATCTTTCCGAAGACAAGCCTGAATTATTAAAAATAATGGTCAAAAAATGGATGGAAGTTGATGAGGAATATGAAAATATAAGTAATCAGGGGAAAATTATCTACGATTTATATTGAACTTCACAAAACTAAATCAACCCAAAGGTTCGGCTGTCCGACAAAAATGATTCGTACTTTTTTACAAGGTTAAAATATAAATCTTCAAAGAACGCGCTGTTTCTGTTACGTAAACCATCACAGGCTGTGCTCTTTGCAAGGGCTTTATCCAACCCAAGATGATTTAATTTGCCTCGGAATGCCCGTAAACCCTCAAATATCTCTGTCATGGAGTCACAACGACTCAATATCCCCAGAAGCAAGGTGATTAATTGCGTGCAGGTCTTGAATGCCTTGTAATACCGGTCACTCTGGTGTTTTTGTATTAGCCCCTATATGTTAACCTTGTTAATCAAATTCAAAATTTGTTTGAAAACCGGCTGTCCGACAAATTTTATTTCTGTATTTTTATCCATGTTGTTGTTTTTGGTGTGGTAACTACAAACATAAAACATGGGGGTGAAACCTTCGGGGAGTAACCCCTTCTTTTTTATGATTTAATTTTAGTCGGACACTACTGATTGTTTATGAAAAATAATAAGCTATCAACCAGGTTGACTTTGACCGCAGCACTTATTTCATCATCAGTTATGGCTCGTGATTGACGACATGGGCATTGAGATGTCGTGTTACGGCGAAAAAGCCATTCAACCACCAAATATTGACCGCCTTGCCAGTGAGGGAATGCGATTCAGCAATGCGTTTGTAACGGCAACTGTTTGCTCTCCCGTCAGATCGGCCATGATCACCGGAATGTATCAAACAACCATTGGCGCTCATGAGCATCAAAGCGGCCGTGGTTCCCGAAAAATTCATTTGCCTTCCGATGTGATACTCCCCCCATATTATCCCAGAGACTCGATCATCCTGGATGATTGGGCACAGTACCTGGATTGTGTCAGATTAACCGACAAACA